>JAABUO010001151.1_pt1 | contig 36909 bp, 31 predicted proteins | sample 5559291 | NCBI WGS metagenome assembly JAABUO01 (sample SAMN10711878, study PRJNA513372) | rock metagenome | isolation source: Antarctica rocks | place: Antarctica: Victoria Land, Finger Mt sud
GCGATGTCGGCCAGGCAGTCCCCACCCACCGCGACCGACACCGCCAGGTCCAGCAGGATTTTCCCCGGATCATGCGTGGCCAACGGTTTGCGCCACGGCGCCAACGCCACCGTAAGGGCACCCCCCACCCCGGTCTTCTCCGCGGTTCGCAGCAACATCACCGCCCCGGCTTGGGACACCACCCCCGTACCGGTCGTGTCCACCGACAACGACGGGTAACACGACGTAGACTCACTCACCAGAAAGGTGCTCCTCGACCTCGCAACAATTCATCCTTAGACAAGACGAATTATCGCAGGTCAGAGCACCTTTCTTCCTGTCCGACACGGCCACCCGGAGGCCTCACCGTGAAAGCGCGAGGTTAGGTGACCCGTCTTCAGACGGCCGAACCTGCTCCGGCTGCTCATCGTCCGCAGGGACTTGGAGACATCCAACAAACGCAAACGTAAAACGCTTGACAGATCCGTTGACGGCACCGTATGTTCTGCCCCACGGGGCTGTGACCTGCATCACCAGCAGCCCGGGAGCCGCGGTTCACCGTTCAAGCGCGGCCTCCATCGCGGCGCGGCCTCCCAGGGCGTTCGCGTCACGTGTGCCCATCCGTCACCCGATCTGAGGACGAACACATGATCCGCAAGCTCCATGCACGGCGTCACCGCGTAGCGGTCCTTGCCATTGCAATTCTTCTGACCGCGCTAACGGCCTGCGGCTCCGGAGGCAGCGGCGGTACCACGACCGGTTCGGCGACAACGGTCGACCAGGCGGGACTAGCGAGGGCCGAGGCCGAGTATGCGGCGCTGAAGAATCCACCGACCAACGTTTGGGTGCCCACCGAGAAGCTCTCTCAGAGCATGCAGGGCAAGACGTTCTACTTCATCTATATCGGCGGCGTGCCTGCGTTCGAGCAGGGGCTACAGACCACGACCACGGCAAACAACGTCGTAGGGGCCAAGACCATCGCATTGACGTTCACACCCGGCACAGACCAGCTGGTGTCGCGCCTCAATCAGGCTCTTGCGGCCAAACCGGCCGGCGTATTCATCTCAGGTGCTCCCGCGTCGACGATCACCGCTCAGCTGGCCTCCTTCAAGGCGGCCAAGATCCCTGTCGTATCGCAGGGTGTCCGCGAAAAAGGTGGGGACATCCACGGCTTCGTGGGCTACGACTGGGCCTCCACCATGTGTGCGGACAACGCTGCTGTCGCGATCGCCGACTCCAAGGGCACCGCGAATGTCCTGCAGACCGAGTTTCCCGAGATTGCCGGCATCAATCATGGATGCCACGCCGGCTACGCCGACTACATGAAAATGAACTGCCCGGCGATGTGCAAGACCGAATACAAGGACTTCACGCAGGCGGACCAGTTCGCGAACAAGAACCCCCAGATCGTGACCGGGCTGCTTCAGGCTCGACCGAAAATCAAATACATCGTCTGGCAGGGCGCCAACTCCACCCCCGGCGTCGCGCAGGCCCTCGACGCAGCAAGCATCACGGGCGTCACCAGCCTTAGTTTCGGAGGTGACGTCAAGACGTGGGCAGATATTCGCAACGGCAAGCAGCTAGGCGATCTGGCCTACGATTTGCGGTACATCGGGTACCGCAGCGCCGACCTCATGTACCGCCTGGTCGCTGGTGACGACATTTCCGAGGCAGATATCGACAATATTCCGACACAGTTTCTGACCAAGGAGACCGTTCCCGCCCCGGGCGAGACGTCCTGGTTCCTCCCGACCGACTACGTCTCCAAGTTCCGGGCCTCCTGGGGAGTGTCGTGACCGACCGCAGTGACGCAGATGACGACGAGGGTTCGGGTTCATTGCCGGTTCTGGACGCACCGGCAGATCCTGTGCTGCGTATCGACAATGTGTCCAAGACGTTCTCCGGGCAGCGGGTCCTGAACGACGTGTCGTTCGACGTACGTTCGGGAGAAGTGCTGGCTCTGTGCGGGGAGAACGGCTCAGGAAAGTCGACCTTGATCAAGATCCTGGCCGGTTTCCACTCTCCGGACCCCGGGAGCGACGGCACGCTAGACGGCGTTGAGGTGGACCTGGCGGAGCCGTCACGCGGCAGCGGGAACTGGCGGCAGCGACTCCACTTCATCCACCAGGATCTCGCGCTCGTCGACGGCCTGGACGCTGTCGAGAACTTGGCACTGGGTCGTGGTTATGAGACCGGGTGGGGCCGACGGATCTCCTGGCAGGAGGAACGCCGTCGAGCTGAGGGACTGCTGGGGGAGTTCGGTGCGTCGTTCGACATCTCTGCTCCAGTGGGAACGCTACGTGCTGCGGACCGTGCGCTTGTCGCGATCGTTAGGGCCCTGCAGAACTGGGACCCCACCGTCTGGAACGTGCTGTTCCTCGACGAACCGACAGCTGCCCTACCGGCGCACGAGGTCGACGTGCTGTTCGACGCGATGCGGCGGGTGTCCGAACGGGGGGCCGGTGTCGTCTTCGTCTCGCACCGGCTCTCCGAGGTCTTTGCCGTCGCGTCCAGGGTCACAGTGCTGCGCAACGGCAACCTCGTCGGTTCGCGAGACGTCGCGGACCTCAGCCACGACGACCTGGTGGAGATGATCGTCGGGCGCAAGATTGAGCGACACGCCCCGGAGGCCCTGTCCGGCGCTCAAGCAGTCGTCTGCGAGATCCGCGGAATCAGCAGCGGAACCGTAAAGGACGTCAGCTTCTGCCTGAACGATGGCGAGGTCCTCGGCGTCGCGGGCCTCACGGGCTCCGGTCGCGAGGAACTCCCGCTCATCCTGGCCGGCGTCAACCCACCGTCCACGGGCTCGGTTGAACTCAACGGCCAGGCAGTCGACGTGAGCAGCGTGTCGGGAGCACTGTCGGCACATATCGCACTCGTGCCAGCGGACCGACCGCGGCTGGGGACTATCCCCGGCCAAACTGTCCGCGACAATCTGACCCTGCCCCTGTTGGCTCCGTTGTTCAAACGCGGGCGATTGCGAACTAAACAGGAACGACAGGAGGCTAGGAAGTGGTTGGTGGACATGGATGTGCGGCCGGTCGACACCGAAGCCAAGCTCGTGAACCTCTCCGGGGGAAACCAGCAGAAAGTAGTTCTGGCGAAGTGGTTGCGCACCGAGCCGCGCCTGCTCGTCCTGGACCAGCCAACGCAAGGCGTTGACGTCGGGTCCCGTTCAGAGATCTACCAGCTGCTGAGCAAGACGGCCCGGTCCGGCGTCGGCGTCATCATCTGCTCGGCCGAGGCCGCGGAGCTCGAGACGGTATGCGACCGAGTCCTTGTATTCCGGGACGGTCAGATAACGGCCGAGCTCTCCGGCAGGGCTGTTACCGAGGATCGGATAGTCGCTGAGAGCCTGGGCTCCACTGCAGGGCTCGCATCCGTGGCTCAGGACAAGCGTGAACAAGTAGGGATGAGTTGAGGACGTGTTGACTGTTGACACCCGACCGGACCTGACGCCGGAAAAAACTGCACGGAACGACACCTGGGTCAAGTGGCTACGGACGCTATCGCCCATAAACATCAGCGCTTTCTACCTGCTGGCTGTGCTGCTCATCATCTTCACCGTGCGGATTCCGGACCTCTTCTGGTCCGAGACGACGTTCAAATCGCTCATGTCCGAGCAGGCCATCGCCGCGATGGTCGCGCTCGCGCTGACCGTCCCCCTCGCCGCGGGGGAGTACGACCTTTCGGTCGGCCCCACTCTGGGCGTGAGCGGGATCTTCGTTTCTTGGCTCACTGTGAACCAGGGCTTGCCGTGGGCCGTTGCGTGTGCGGGTGGTCTCGGACTGGGGCTGGTCGTAGGCGCGGTGAACGCCACCATGGTGGTGGTTTTCAAGATTCACTCGTTCATCGCCACCCTTGCGATGACCTCTGTCCTGGCCGGTGTGGCCGCAATGATCAATCAGAACTCCGACATCGTGGTCCCGGGCACCAACTTCGTTCGTAAGTTAGCCGTCGGCGATTGGCTCGGCGTTCCACGGCCCTTCTGGTACATGACAATCATCGCGGTGGTCATGTGGTACTTCCTGGCGATGACCCCTGCGGGGCGCTACCTGTTTGCAACCGGCATGGGGTCAGCCGCAGCCAGGCTCGCCGGCGTGAGGACCGGCCGTTACGTTTTCGGGGCCTTCGTCACCTCGGGGTTGCTGGCGTCTTTCGCCGGGATCATCGCGCTCGGACGGATTGGCGCCGCGTCCGCTTCGACCGGCCCGCCCTACGTACTACCGGCATTTGCCGCAGCGTTCGTCGGCTCAACGCAGTTCAAGCGCGGACAGTTCAACGTGTGGGGGACGCTGGTTGCGGTGTTCGTGCTCGCTATCGGAGTGAAGGGCTTGTTGCTAATGCAGTTTGACAGCTATGTCCAAGACCTCTTTAACGGTGTAGCGCTCGCGCTAGCGGTCGGGCTGGCCAGCTATCAGGTCCGTCCGAAGCGAGCGAGGTCCGGTGCGAAGGGACTCCGCGGTCGGTTCCACTCGACCAGACCCGCGCCCGACTGATTCGCCCGGCGCGACGCCAGCGCGGCTGGGCTGAGGGTCGGAGGTCGGCGCGATCAAGGTTGACGTGGACCCCCCTTTGTAAGTTTGACTAGAAAGTCAAAAATATTGCGTTTACGCCAAAGTCCGCTGCACACTTGCCAGCAAAGCAGGTGCGAGATCTGCTCGCGCCTACAGACCTGATCAGAAATTGACCCCAGATGGGACACCGAGATGACCGCTCAGCTCGATCGTAATTCCAACACCGACAAGGCCTTCGCTGGCCACTGGATCGCGGGCGCCTGGAGCACGGCGGGCACGCCATCGTCGTCCACCAGTCCGTCGGACGGCTCGGTGGTGGGCACGTTCACCTCAGCCGGCCGGCCTGAGGCGCAGGCGGCTATCGACGCGGCGAGGGAGGCGTTCGACAACACCGAGTGGTCGGTCAACGCGGCGCTTCGCTCAGATGCCCTGCTCGAGTTCGCTGGCCATCTGCAGGAGCGATTTATGGAGATTGCCGCCATGTTGTCGCGTGAGGGTGGCAAGCGCCTGCCGGAGACGATGTGGGAGGTCGGCGGGTCAGTCGCATGGTTGAAGTACGCGGCGGCGACGGCCTTGACCCAGAACGCTGGCCGCGCCGCAGAGGTCTCGCCCGGCGTCTTTTTCCAGTCGAACCCCGAGCCGTTGGGTGTTGCCGGTGTCATCACACCGTGGAACTCGCCGATCATCCTGGGCGTGCGGGCCATCGGACCGGCGCTGGCTGCCGGCTGCACCGTGGTCCTCAAGATGCCTGGTCAGACTGCTCTGACCAACGCCCTGTTCGCCGAGGCGGCAGCGCAAACGGCATCGCTTCCGGCCGGTGTCCTGAACATTTTCACCGAAGCCGGTAACGAGGGTGCGCCCCTGCTGGTCGAGTCGCCGCAGGTGGATGTTGTCAGCTACACCGGCAGTACGACCGTGGGCCGCGCCATCGCGGCTGCTGGCTCCTCCACCCTGAAGCGTCTCAACCTCGAGCTCGGCGGCAAGACACCGCTGATCCTGCTAGAGGACGCTGACCTCGATGCTGCACTGCCTCAGGTGGTTCGCGCAATGGTCACCATGAACGGGCAGTTCTGTGTGACGGGCTCCCGCGTGCTGGTTCACCGTTCCCTTGCCGAGCAAGTGCGCGTCCGCCTGTCGGAGATGGTGTCAGCCATCCAGGTCGGAAAGAGCGACGACCCGGCCAGCGAGCTTGGCCCCCTGATCGACAAGGACAGTGTGTCCCGGCTCGACCGGATCGTCCGCGAGGCCTCCATTGGCGCCCGGGTGCTGGTCGAGGGTGGGCCCGTGACACAGGGTCCGCTCGTCGACGGTGCGTTCTATCGCCCGTCGCTGATCGAGATCGACAATGTCGATTCGCCGCTGGTCCAGCAAGAGATTTTCGGACCAGTTCAGACGCTGGAGGTCTTCGACAATGACGATGACGCCGTTCGGATGGCCAATGCAACGCAATACGGGCTGGCAGTGTCTATCTTCTCGCGGGATGCGCTACGAGCCCGCACGGTCGGTCGTCAGATTGCGGCAGCCGGAGTGTGGATCAACACCTGGGCATTGCTCTCTGAGCACTTCGAGCAGGGTGGCTTCAAAGCAAGCGGCTACGGCTACCTGTGCGGTCCGAGGGCAATCGAGGAGTTTCAGGTGCTCAAGGTCTACGCGGAGATGACCCAAGCCGCAGCTATGGCCGCCGCTGGTGCTGCCGCGGGTTGACCGTACCCGACCAATCAACTATTCACGAGAAGGAGAACGCAGCGTGAGTTCGGACGGCAATTTCGATGTTGTTATCGTCGGCGCGGGTGCGGCAGGGTGCGCCCTCGCCTATCGGCTGACGGCCGACACAGATCTCCAGGTCCTGCTCCTAGAGGGCGGCAACGACGAGCGCCCCGACACGGTGGCGGTGCCGGCGAGATGGCCGGAGACGCTGTCCGGGCCGTTGGACTACGGCTATATGATCGTTCCACAACAGTCTGCGGGAGCCCGGGTATTCCCCGCCTGGCGGGCCCGGGTGCTCGGCGGCACCACGACCATCAACGCGATGATCTATTCGCTTCCTGGCCCGGACGACCTTGCGTCGTGGGGCCCAGGATGGAGCTACGAAGACTGTGCGCCGGCCCTTCGGGCGATGGAATCTCATCGTGGCGGCGGGCCGACCCGGGGCAGCGGCGGTCCCGCCGTGAACGGCCCGGCAAGTCACCCGAACCAGCTGAATCTGGACTTTTTGCGGGCCTCGATCGAGGCGGGCTTCCCAGCTGTGGACGACCTGAACGGCCCGGATGTGCAGGGCGCCGGCTATTTCGACCTGTCCATCGGCGAGGATGGTATGCGGGCCGACGCGGCGCAGAGCTACCTGCGCTCCACACCGGACAGGCCCAACCTTCAGGTGTGGACAGGCGTCGCCGTGCAGCGGCTGAACATCACCGACGGAGTCGTCGCCTCGCTGTCGGTCGTTCGCGATGGTGTCGACGAGACACTGCCGGTCATCGGTCAGGTAGTTCTGAGCGCAGGTGCGATCGACACACCGGCACTGCTTCTTCGGTCGGGCGTGGGCCCGGCGGATGAGCTACGCAGGATCGGCATCGCACCTGTCGTGGACCTGCCCGGTGTCGGTCGAAATCTGCACGACCACCCGTCGATCCCTGTCATGTGGTCCACCGAAGAGGAGATCGCGCCTCCGCAGCACCAGTTCGCCGAAACGGCTCTGTTGCTGCGGCATGCTGAGGAAACGCACGGCCAGACAGTCAGTGTCGCCTTCCATCACATCGCGCTGCTGCCGCCTGAGGCGGGGCCGCCGGCCAACGCTGCGACCGCATTGGTCGGGTTGTACGAACCCCGCAGCCGAGGAAGTCTGACCTTGGACCCAGCTGATCCTGACAAGCAGCCACTCATCGACCTCGGGCTCTTCACCGACAACCGTGACGTCGTAGCCCTTGCTGCCGGAATCGAGCTGGTGCGGCGCATTGGAGAACAGCCGTCGCTCGAGCGCTACGGCCTGACCGAATTCCTGCCGGGGCCAGACGTTGATGACAGGGACTCGCTGGAGGAATTTGTTCGTGCGACCGCGGGAACCTACCAACACCTCGTGGGCACCTGCGCCATAGGGAGCGGCGAGCTCAGCGTGGTTGATTTCAAGCTTTGCGTTCGTTCTATCGACAACCTGCGGATCGCTGACGCATCAGTGATCCCGACCATCCCGGGGGCCGCCCCGAGCGCCACGATTCAGATGATCGGCTGGCGGGCGGCAGAGCTGATCCTGGCGGACTTAGCCGGTCAGGCGGTAGGCCAGGACGGCCGCCGCATCGTCGTGGGCTGATCGCCCCGCAGTTGGCTCAGGATCGCCGGACGGGGACAGCCGTTCTTCACAAACCCCGTCTCGCACGTCACTAACAGGAGGAAATTGCAATGGGTAAATTGGATGGCAAGGTAGCGGTCGTGACCGGGGGCGGTTCCGGTATTGGTCTGGCGAGCGCCGAGCTCTTCGGTCGCGAGGGTGCCACGGTCGTTGTCGCCGACCTGGATCAAGCGGCCCAGGAGGCTGCCGTCACCAAGATCGGGGCCGGTGCAACCGGGCTCCGCTGCGACATCTCCGAGCCGTCAGACCTCGAGGCGCTGCGGGTGCATGTCGAAAAGGAGCATGGCCGGTTGGACATCGTGTTCGCGAATGCGGGGGGCGGGCGGCCAGGGACGCTTGAGCTGGTGTCCGAGGAGGACTTCGATCTGACGGCGGACACGAACTTCAAGGGGACGTTCTACACGATCCAGAAGCTTGTGCCACTGATGACCGCCGGTGGTTCGATCGTCCTAAATACGTCTATCCAGGGTTCGAAAGGAATTCCCGGCTTCCCGGTCTACGCGGCGACTAAGGCGGCGATCCGCTCATTGGCCCGCACGCTGACCGCCGAGCTCAGTGCCGGGGGCATCCGGGTAAACGCTGTTGCTCCCGGTTACATCGACACCGACATCTTGCGTAAGGCGGGTGCCACCGAGGAGATGATCCGGGCTGACAACCTACGCGTGCAGGAGGAGGTGCCACTCAGCCGCAAGGGGACCCCCGATGAGGTCGCACAGGCGGTTCTCTTCCTGGCGTCGAGCGATGCGAGCTATATCAGCGGAGTCGAACTGCCGGTCGACGGTGGGGTCGCGCAGGTCTGATCAGGCTCGAAACGAACTAATCCGCCCGACATTCCTGGAGGACAAAAGATGACCCGTCTCATCGACCCGCGCGTGACGCCCTATCCCGCGGAGCGGGTGAAGCGCTACCTTGCAACAGGTCTGTGGGATGAGCGTCCCACCGCCGAACGGTTCCATGACATTGCCTCGCAGCATGGCGACCGGACCGCGGTCATCGATCAGCACGGCTCGATCTCCTACCGTCAGCTTGACCAGAGCAGTGATGCGGTCGCTGCGGCGATTCTCGGGCAGGGGATCCGCCCCGGCGATCCCGTTCTCTTCCAGGTGGGCAACAGCATTACGACCGTAATTGCCTGGTACGCCGTGCTCAAGGCCGGCGCCCTACCGGTCGCCACTCTCGCGGGCCACCGCGCCCATGAGATCAGCCATGTCGCCAAGCTGGTCGGGGCGGTCGGCCATATCGTCGACGATTCAGCGGGGCGGTTCGATATGGTCGAGTTCGCGCAGGACCAGGCCCGCGGCAGCTCAACGCTCGCGCACATTTTCACGGTCGGTAGCGAGAGGGCCGGAGAGCACTCCGGCGTCCTGCGCATCGAGGACCTGGTCGTAAACGACGAGCCGGACGTCGCTCGCGACACCGTGCGACGCGTGCAGGCCGAGCTGGACCCGCGCGACGTCGCCGTCTATCAGCTGTCCGGTGGCACGACCGGTGTGCCCAAAGTGATTCCGCGGCTACACGGGGAGTATTGGAACAACGGGCGCGCCTGGGCGCTCGCCCTCGAGCGCGACGAGGAGAGCGTCACATGCCATGCCGGACCGATCGTGCACAACGCAGGCGTCACCTGCGGTCTGCACGGCACGCACTCGGTGGGCGGCGCCCTGGTTCTGCCCCCGCCGGACAAGACAATTGCGATGCGCATGATGAGCGACCATCACGTCGACGACACCATCTTCGGGCACGGCATGTTCAGCTGGATCATGTCCGACGACTACCCGCAGGTGGCCGAGCACCTGCGTACCGCGATCCTGACCGGCGCAAAGATTCCGGAAGACGTGTTCGCGCGCGTCGAGAAGTTCGGTGCCCGGGTGGGACAGACCTTCGGAATGGGTGAGGGGATGTTTACCCTCACCCCACTAACAGCGCGCCGGAGTCTGCGCGACAGCACGGTGGGGACGCCCCTCACCAGCGACGATGAGATCCGCATCCTCGAACCCGTCGGCGAAACCGAGCTGCCGGACGGTGAGGTGGGCGAGCTGGTGTGCCGTGGCTGGTACACCATTCCGGGCTACTTCGCCTCCCCTGAGCACAACGCCGTCGCTTTCACCTCGGACGGTTTCTACCGCACCGGCGACCTCGGCCGGGTCGACGTCCATGGCGGCCAGCGGTACCTGTCCATCGAAGGACGCATCAAGGACCTCATCAACCGGGGCGGTGAGAAGATCAATGCTGAAGAGCTCGAACTGCTGCTCCTTCAGCACCCTTCCATCACCGACGCTGCGGTCGTCGCGATGCCGGATCAGGCTCTCGGTGAGCGTGTGTGCGCCTACCTGGTGACCACGGGTGTCCATCTCACCGTCCAGGACATGCAACAGCACCTGGACGCGCTGGGTGTCGCCAAATACAAGTGGCCGGAACGTATCGAAATCACCGAGTCTTTGCCCCGCACACAGGTCGGGAAGATCGACAAGAAATTATTGCGTTCAGATGTCGTAGACAAAGTGATCGCCGCGCCCACCGGGCTCGTCGGCTAACACTCTGCTGGACTCCATCACCTGAGTCGCTCAAGTGTGTTCTGCGCGGCTATTACAAGGCAGTGGTCTTTCGTCCCTCCCAGTTCGACCGCATCTGGTTCGACTACGATGGCGAATAGTCGACATCTGGAGGTAGTATATGCCCATGAGGGAAGCAGCCATCGTTGGTATCGCACGAACACCCATTGCCAAGGCCTACCGAGGCGCATTCAACAACACGCCCGGTCAGGAGCTGGCCGGGCATGCGATCAAGGTCGCCCTGAAGCGGGCGGGCGTCGAGCCGGATGAAGTCGAGGACGTGCTGATGGGCTGCGCCCTTCAGCAAGGCTCGACCGGTTTCAACGTTGCCCGCCAGGCAGCGCTTCGTGCTGGCCTGCCCGTTACGGTGCCCGGATCCACGATCGATCGCCAGTGCTCCTCGGGTCTCATGGCCGTGGCGACCGCCGCGCGGCAGGTCATGACCGAAAACATGAATGTGACGATCGGAGGCGGTGTCGAATCAACCTCCCTGGTTCAGAACGAACACCTGAATATGCACCGAGCTGAGGATTCTTGGCTGGTGGAAAATCGTCCTGGCATCTACTTCCCGATGCTTCGCACCGCCGAGATCGTGGCGGAGCGGTACGCGGTGTCGCGTGAGCGCCAAGATGCCATGGGGTTGCAGTCGCAGGAGCGAGCCATTGCTGCCACCGAAGCCGGCCGGTTCGCGGCCGAACTTGAGCCAATCACGACGGTCAAGAAGGTGCAGAATCGTCAAAAAGGTGACATTACCTATGAGGAGGTCACCTTGACCCGGGATGAGGGCCTTCGTGCCACTACCGCCGAGAACCTCTCGCAATTAAAGCCCGTTATGACGCCGGGTGACGCATCCGAGGTCCCGACCGTTACTGCTGGAAACGCATCTCAACTGTCCGACGGTGCCGCCGCGATCGTGCTCATGGAGGCGCGGGAGGCAGAGCGCCGCAACCTCACGTGCTATGGCTTCTACCGGGGCGTCAGTGTGGTGGGATGTGCTCCGGAGGAAATGGGTATCGGACCTGTCACGGCCGTTCCCCGGCTTCTGAAAAATCATGGCCTGACCGTCGACGACATCGACCTGTGGGAGCTCAACGAGGCCTTCGCGTCGCAGGCCGTGTACTGCCGAGACATCATTGGCATCGACCCCGACAAGATGAACGTCGACGGCGGGGCCATCGCTGTCGGACACCCCTACGGAATGACCGGGGCACGGCTCGTCGGACACGCTCTTCTAGAGGGTCGACGACGCGGAGCCCGATGGGTCGTCATCACAATGTGCGTCGGCGGCGGTATGGGGGCAGCCGGCTTGTTCGAGGTCGCCCTTTAGGTTTTGTGGCCAGACATGGGTGCCGTCCACTTGCTCAAAGTTGGACCAGGTCAGTCGCGGCGCTCCGGGTCAAGGCAGAAGATTTTGTCGAAGCCTGACTCGGTTCTTCGGACACCGGTGGTGTGCTGATTGTGCCGTTGGTTGCGCGGTTTTGCGGAAGTATTTCGCAGATCGTGCAACCCCGCAGGATCTGCCCGCTATCAGTTTGTTTTGATGGGGAGACCGGGTCAAGCTCCGTGAATTTGGGATTCCAAGACGGTGACCGGTCTACGAGAGAGGTCAAGGATCACCATTGTTGGTCACCGTAGGCGACGATATGTGATGTCATGGTCCCGAGCATCTCGACCGATATCGTGACGACGTCGCCGGGTGTTAATGGAGCGTGCGAATCTAGGCCGTTGCGTCCCCACATTTCCGCAAGACAACCGCCGCCGCTTGTCCCCGAGCCGAAGACGTCGCCTGGGCGCACCTCCGTCCCCCGGCTGGCATACGCGATCATCTCAGCGTAAGAGAAGTACATCGAGTTCCACCGATCGGTGCCGATTGTGACACCGTTTATCTGGGCAGACATGCCTAGGTCAAAAGACGTCCCTGACCGGTACGGACTGAGTTCGTCAGGCGTGACGAGCATTGGACCAAGCGATATAGCCGTGTCCTTGCCTTTGGCTGGTCCCAGCCGTACCGTCATTTCCTGGATCTGCAGGTCGCGCGCCGACCAGTCGTTGAGCAGGCAGTACCCAGCGATGTGGTTCTCAGCGTCTTGCACGTCGAGGTCTCGGCCACCGCGTCCAATGATGGCGGCCACCTCAAGTTCCAGGTCGAAGCGCGAACTCCCGGGCGGCACCGGAATGTCGTCAAGTGGACCACGCACGGCGTAGGGATTTGTGAAATAAAGGCCGGTGCTTCATACCAGGCGGGTGGAACAAGTGTCTCGGGGTCGATCGCAAGCAGCGCACCTGCGTAATGGCTTTCGAAGGTCATGAAGTCACGTACCGTCGGGGGATTTGGAATGGGTGCAAGCAGGTGCGCGTGGTCGAGGGCAACGACCTCGCGAGGGTCGCGTATGGCCTGTTCGCCGGCTGACTGCAGTTGCTCGCCGTCGTCGCCCAGCAGGCTTCGCAACGACACGTCTGCGGGCAGCCCATAGATGGAGTCATTGGACAGCACGCCGGCGTGGGAACCATGTGCATCGGCGTAGGTCATGAATCTCATTGGCGTTTTGAACCTTTCCCAGTTTTGTCTCGACACGTCGGCTCTAGGCGGCAAGGATGTGTTGCGTCTGGGCGCTGCCATTTGGCGGAAGGATGGTCGTTGCCTTAGAGCGCCCTAGGCTCCTGCCGTTCTCGTATGCGTTGCAATTGTGGTGAGGGCCGCGTAGTGGACTCGTCCGAACTCCACAATAGGTAATAATGCCAAGGCTGCGGGCCGCTGTTGCTGGTTTTACTAGTAGACCCAGCTGCGGTGACCTACCGACGTCCGTCATGGGTCTTGTAGGCCCCTCATGAAAGAACTATGGTGCGCAGGCCCATGCTGCGTCCGGTCAGCGACTCCCGGCGGCAGGTCACACATCTGCTCAGACTCGTCGAAGCGCCCGGCTCAGCAACGGTGGATGAACAAGCTGACTCAACCGGAAGTGAGTAGGTCGTTCAATCGGTCCAAATCTTCGCGAAGTGCAGTGATCACATCGCGCGGGTTGGTGAGCTTGCTCCCGCGTTCTTCCGGCCTTTGCAGACTTGAGACGGCCATGTCGGCCAGCTGAGAGGCAATCGTCTCAATAGGCTGGCTGGCCTCCGGGCTGTACCACCAGGCCACCCAGTTGCAGATACCCCAGACACCTAGGGCTGCGATCTGCGGGTCGACCGTCCGAAATTCGCCGGACTTGCCGCCGTCCTCGATAACCTTCCGGACCGCCTCGAGGGCCCCGCGCCGGCCGTTGTTGAACCTCTGGGCACTTGCCGGGCACAAGTCGGCCTCCGACTTCACCATGAGAAGGAAGATGTCGGTGTGACCAACGACCCAGTCGATGATGCAACAGGCCATGGCGTGCAGTCGCGCGGCCGCGTCGAGATCTTTCCGGTCCCCGATGGCTTCAAGATCTTGGGCAGGAGCGCTGGTCGCCTCATCGATCAGTCGGTCGAGCAGCGCATCCTTGCTTTTGAAGTAGTAGTAGAGCGCCGGCCGTTTGAGACCCATGGACTCCGCAATATCTTGCAGACTGGTGCCGGCGAACCCCCGTTCGCGGAAAAGACGCGTTGCGTGTTCAAGCACCTCGTTCTCCATGAGCTGCTTGCGCGGGGACTGTCCCGGTGCGTTGCTGTCACCCGGTGTCCCTGGTCGCCTCGCCGTTTTCGTCATCGGCTTGACCTGATTACCCATGTTTGCAGCATACGTTCACCTAGGCACGAGGGTAGATCGAAGCTGACCGCCGGCTTGGGGTCGAATGAAGCGGACCAGGTGATGAGCACGTCGGTTGAGTTCATGTGCGGCGAAGGACGTAGGCATCAACATGCACGGACATGAGCACGATGTCGTGATGAAGCACCCGACCAAGGAGCGACACTGACGCGTCTTCTGCGGAGTGCGATGTGACCGACTCGATGGTGACCGTGGCTCGCACCGTGGTATCGGGCCGCAGTGGACTCATGAACTGGGCGTCCCGGATCGATCTTCCCGCGACGATGGTCCAGTTTTGGTAGGCGCTGAGGACCGCAAGCCGTTGGTAGATCGCCATCAGATGCACGCCGCTACCGATGATGTCACCGAAGACGGTGAGTCGGGCAGCGCTCGGATCGGTGTGGAACGGGAGCGGGTCCCATTGAGAGGCGAAATCAACGATATCCGCACGGGACACGAACTGATCGCCCAGCTCGATGGTCTCACCGACCGTAAGGTCTTCCGCCGAGAGCTTGGGGTTCTCAGGCCGCCAGCCGTCGTGGGTTGGTGCCACGGCAGGGATCATACGCGCCGGCGCAATTCCGCCTTATCGATCTTGTACGTGGGGGTGCGGGGGAGCGCGTCGAGGATCTCGAGTCGTTCCGGCCATTTGAACTTGGCGACACCCAGGGCGGCGAAATGCGCCTGGATACTTTCAAGATCAAGTGGGGCCGCCGGGTCAGTAAGCGTGAGGTACGCGCAGGCGCGTTCCCCGAGGCGCGCATCTGGGGTTGCTACGACGGCTGCGTCGATGACAGCAGGGTGCTGGCGGAGTAATTTCTCGACTTCCTCGGTGCTGATCTTCTCGCCCCCTCGACTGATGACGTCTTTGATGCGCCCCTCCAGAGACACGTACGGGCTTCCTTCGTGATCGATGATGCGCGCGAGGTCCCCGGTCAAGAGGTGTCCGTCGGGGGTGAACGCCTCACGGTCGCGCTCGGGGGCGTGGAGATATTTGGCGATCGTGCTCGGACCGCGGAAAGCCAACATTCCAGTCTCACCGGCCGGGAGCGCAGCGAGCGTGCTCGGATCGACGATGACCATCTCGTCGTCCCCGCCGAAGGTGGGTGTACCCACGGAAACGCCTCTGAGTTCTTCGGTGGCAATGGAGGGCGTCGAGGTGTATGGCCCCTCGGCCATACCCCAGGTCTGGCCCATCCAGATAGCTTGCTCTCCCATCCGGGCGATCAGCGCTGCCGACGGTTTCGACCCGGAGTAAATAAGGGATTCGAGGGTTTCCGCTAATGCGGGCCAGAGCGGATGATCGAACCACGACTCCATTGGTCCGCCGAGCATCATCTCGGTGACCCCCGCATCGATCAGCGCGGTCAAAGAGGCGTCCGGCCCTGCGAACGGGAGTGGGACGACACAACCGCCCACCGAGTGGGCGCCGAACAACGCATTAATCACACCGGCGTTGTGCAACACCGGCAGGACATGGGCGATCCGTGAGCGTGCAGAACGGTTCAACGCTCTCGAGTTGAACAGGCCATTGTTCCAGTACTCGGTATGCAGGCGAGGGATTACCTTGGGCGTTCCCGTCGTGCCACCGGATAGCTGATAGACCGCGACATCCTCGTGATGGATCGACTCCTGGACGGCGTCCACGCTGGCTCGTGCCGTCACGGGTGAGAGGTCACGGCCGACGTCCATCAGCCTGACCATGCCCTCCGGGGCGGCGCCGACGGTCCACAAGTGCCGCACGGACTGGTACTGGACGGCGTTGTCTTGAGCGACCTGGACCAGGACGCCATCGGCGACGTCCGTGTCGATCAGATGGCCGACCGGCTGCACGATGTCACTGATCTGACCGATCTCGTGGGAGCGGTGGGCGGCAAGCGCAGCCACCGGCACGGCACCGGCCTTGAGCAATGAATAGAAGGCCAGCACTGATTCGACCGAGTTGCCGGTCTGGACCAGCACGGCCCCCCGGGGCGGCAGCCCTGCACTGATCAGCCAGGCAGCGATCTGCTCGGACCGGTCATCGAGTTCCCGATAGGTCAACGATCCGTCTGCCCCGATTACTGCATCCCGCTCACCGTGCTCAGCGACGATGGCCCGGAACCGTGCAACAGTCGGCTCCCGGCTCCAAGACCCGCTCTTCAGGTAGCGGGCTGTGCGGGCCGCACGGCCCTCGCCTTGTGGTGGTGCCTGGGTCGCGGCCATTGTCGTCATCGAGCTCCTCGGTGGGGGTGATCTGTGCCACAGACAATATCGTTTCTCGACGTGTAGGTCGATAGTTTGACTTATAAGACGAACAGGGTTTCAATGGGGCTTTCTGACACTCACTCGAGCAACGAGGCAGACATGGAGCAGCACCGGATCGGGTTGATCGTCCCGAGTTCGAACGTCACGGTGGAGACCGAGCTACCCACCCTCCTGCGTCGGCAGGTGGGGCTTGAGGTGAGCTTTCACTCTTCCCGGATGCGGATGACCTCGGTCACTCCTTCGGGGCTGGCGGCGATGAACGTTCAGCGGGAGCGGTGCGTCATGGAGATCGCCGACGCCGGGCCGGACGTCATCCTGTATGCGTGTCTTGTGGCGCTGATGGCGGGGGAACCCGAGGAGCATCGCCGCGTGGAGTCGCTCATTGCCGAGCAGCTTGCGACGGGTCGGTCCACGGCCCTGGTCCGGTCTAGTGCCGGTGTCTTAATGGAGGCACTGGCCGCTCTCAGTGTCCACCGGGTCGCTCTGGTCACGCCGTACATGGCGCCGCTCGCCCGGAAGGTCGTCGACTACATCGAGCACGAAGGTGTGGACGTCGCAGATTTCCGTGCGCTGGAGGTAGAGGACAATCATGCCGTCGGTTGCATCCCCGGACAGCGGGTCTTGGAAGCCGCGCGTGAGCTTGACCTGACCGGTGTTGATGCGCTCGTCCTGTCGGCCTGCGTTCAGATGCCGTCTCTGGCTCTGATCGCTGATGCCGAGCGGGAGTTTGGCCTGCCGGTGATCAGCGCGGCGACGGCGGGTGCGTTTAGTCTCTTGCGCGCACTCGGGGTCCCGGCCGACGTACCTGGGGCAGGTTTGCTGCTGTCCTCGGGGTCAGATCTGTTCGATCGCGCAGCCACTGCGCACCGCGTAACTATGTGAGGACATCATCATGACAGAGTTGGCAGGCCAGCATCTCGTGAAGGGTGTGGACCACACCGCCTTTCCGACCTTTGACCCGGTTGCCACGGTGCGGTTCTACCGTGATGTGTTGGGTTTCCCGGTGGTCCACTCGATCTGTGCGGCGGGATGGGGACCGGAGAAGCACCCCGACTTCATCCACTTCTTCTTCGATATCGGTAACGATGACCGGATCGCCTTCTTCTACTATTTCGGGCTCGAGGCCCCGCAGACCGAAGGCCGCGGGGATGCCTATGCGCGGTTCGATGAGACGGTGCCGGAATTCTTTATCGGTTCGCGGCATCTTGCTCTGCGCGTCGACTCCGAAGATGTTCTCAATGAGTATCAGAGCCGGCTCGATGACAGCGAGTGGCCGACCGAGATGCGCATCCAGCACGAGACGATTGAGTCCATCTATACGCACGACCCCAACGGATACATCATCGAGCTGACCCGGGCCTTGCGACCGGTTACCACGGCTGAAGATATCGACGCCGGACTGACGATCGCAGCGCTGGTTGATGTCGTGTCGGCCGGACACGCGTCCATCGACAGTCTCCTGAACCGTAAGGCCGAGTTGATCATGGCCCGAGCCGACAACTGGGATGAACTGCTCGGGGAGCGGGGGACCACCGTCTGATGGCCTCCGTCTTTTTCCTGGACGTCCCCGAGAATCGGCCCGTCGTCGAGGTCGCCGACCGCGACACCCGGGTGCGGGTGGTGACCAACGGGCCGTACATAGAGGTGCAGTCCGAGGCGGACTTCGCGATCGATCGTCGAGCAACGGGTTGTCGACACGCTGTCTGGTACAGCTGCATCGCCGGGCTCTACGGCCTGCGTATCGCCGGGTGGGACAAGGACTCGTTACGTCTGGAGTTGGTCTCATGACAGCGACACAGGCCGAAGTGGTTCGTCTGAAGACGGCCGACGGGGCCGTCGTCACTGGCCTGTTGCGCATGCCGGAGGGCGGTGCCGAGACAGTCGTGAGCATCATGCACCCGCGTGAAGATGTGTCGCATCACCCGTTCGTGCCCTACCTGTTGGGAGCGGGGCTGGCCGTCTGGACCCAGGGCACCCGGTCGGTCAACAATGACACCCGGCTGCTGCACGAGCAGGCGCTGCTCGACGTTGCCGCGGGGCAGCAGTTCCTGACGGAACGCTATTTCGAGTCGTGCGTAACACTTGGGCACTCGGGCGGGGCGACGCTGTTCGCCTTCTACCAGCAGCAGGCCCGACTTGCCGGGCCCGATCGGATCACCAAGGCCCCCGACGGGACAGCGGTTGATCTGCGCGATGTGCAGATGCCGGCGCCGGACGGTTCAGTCTTCGTGGCGCCGCACCCCGGCCCAGGCGTCCTTCTCCAACGGCTCATCGACCCGTCCGTCGTCGATGAAAGTGACCCGTGGTCGAGCGACCCGAGTCTCGACCCGTACAACCCCGCGAACGGCTTCACCCCTGCTCCGGAGCCGTCCGCCTACCCGCAAGATTTCATGGAGCGTTACCGGGCGGCGCAGATTGCTCGGGTACGACGGCTCGACGAGACCGCCGCGGACTTGGTGCTGGAGACGCACCGGGCGCGCCAGGCCGCTTCGACGTCAGGAAGCGTCGCTGATCGGCGGGCTTCCCTCGCCTCGAACATCATGGTGGTACACCGCACGGACGCGGACCTCCGCTGCGTGGACCTCTCGCTGGACCGCAACAGGCGCCCGTACGGCTCGCTGTTCGGGAGTCGGCCGGACCTCGGTAATTTCGGTTTCCCGGGCTTCTGCCGCATCACGACGGCGGGTGCCTGGATGTCGACGTGGTCTGCGACAACCTCACGGGCCAATTTCGTCCAGAACGCGGCAGGAGTCGCATCACCCACCCTGTTGGTCGAGTTCACGGGCGACCAGGGCTGTTTCCCGGCGGATGCGCGTGAGATGTACTCGGCGTTCGCGGCCCCGGACAAGACGCATGTCCGGGTCGCAGGCACGCACTTCGGCGGCCCCATCGCGCTCGGTGAGCCCGCCGGGGCGGAGCTGGCGAGCCAGCAGGTCATCCGCTGGCTGCAAGAGCGATTCGCGGTGACCTCGTGAGGGGTGCGATCTTGGTCCCACGGCCAGCAATTCGCGAAGACGTGCTGTGAATCTGCGGTCCATAGACGTGCTGGGAGGCGGACCTGGCGGGTTGTTCGTGGCGCGCCTGCTGAAACGCCGGCTGCCGCACGCGGAGGTCGTCGTGCACGAGCAACGGCACCCCGACAGCACCCCGGGTTTCGGCGTGGGCCTCGCCGCGGGGGCGCAACGACGCATCGCGGCGGTGGATCCGCAGGTCCATGCAGCGCTTCGCGCGGCGTCGCAGGAGAGCTCCGGCTCGGCCATGAGAGTGCCGACCGGGGTTGTCAGCGTCGCCGGCGATGGGGTGGTCGGGATCTCGCGGCTCGCGCTGGTCCGGGAGCTGAGTCGACTCGCGGTCGAGGTCGGCGTACAGATCAGATACGGGCACCGTCAGTCGTTGACCGACCTATCTGCAGAACTGGTCATCGCCGCCGATGGCGTACACAGCGCGGTGCGGCAGCAGCTGCGCGATCACCTGCGGGTCAGCGTTGAAGAGAGTGAGGGCCTCTACCTCTGGTGCGGTGCCGACGTCCCACTCGAGCAGGCAATCTTCGAGCCGGTCACCACCCGGCACGGCACCTTCACCCTGCACGCGTATCCCTACACCGACACCCGGAGCTCGTTTCTGGTGGAGACAGACCAGCAGACGTGGCACAACGCCGGGTTCGACGTCACGACGCAGCGGACCGCCTCGCAGGACAGCGACCAGGCGTCGCTGGACTACCTGAGCGCTGCCTACGCCCAGACGCTCGACGGGCGACAGCTGCTCGGTAGCGCCACACGGTGGAGCCGGTTCCAGACCGTCTCATGCGAGCGCTGGTCGCATGAGAACGTCGTCCTGATCGGCGACGCCGCGCACACGGCTCACTACTCGGTCGGCAGCGGGACCAAGCTGGCCATGGAGGACGCGATCGCACTAGTGGACGCGGTAGTCGGCGGCGACAGTCTCGAGCAGGTGTTCGAGGCGTATGAAGGCGGGCGTAGACCTGCGGTCGAGTCGCTGCAACGGGCCGCGCACAGGAGTGAGCTGTGGTGGGACTCGTTCCCGGAGCGTCTAGGTCTGCCCAGCCAGACCCTGCTCGTCGCATACATGACCCGCACAGGTCGCGTGGACCTCGATCGCCTCGACGCGCTCGCATCCCCAGTGGTCCGGGAAGCTCTCAAGGCGTACGCGGGCGAGGCTCCCCCCACAGGTGAGGATCTTGACCTCACGGAATGGGTGCTCGAACGGCCCTTCTCCAAGGGGCGGGTACACACCGCACGACGCGTCATCGAGCATGAGGAGTTGGACGGCGTCAGCGTGACGTTGGTGCAGCTAGAGCTGCCCTCGGCTTGGACGACCGAGGCCGACACACTGCTGACGGAGCTCGTTGGCCATGACCTTGGCCTTGAGGTGGTCTGCCTGTGCGGGACGGACACCGCCAAGGAGGTAGCGGTGCGGATGGACTTCGCCGAGCGGGTCAAGCGGGCCTACCCGAGGGCGTGCGTGGTGGTCGAAGCCCCCGAGCCCGAGCGGGCCGCGCTCGCGGCGGGGCTGGTGGCCGACCGGTTCGACCTGGTGATCCTGACACCCGCCGACGAGCTGGACTACCCCGACATGCACCTCGCCAGCCTTGGCGAGACGGCCGGCGACATGGCTTCCTGATGACAAATATGCCAGCAGTGCTCCTGAGGACAGATCGGCAGATCATGCTGGTCGACCACCCGCTGCCGGCTCACCGGCCCGGGCAAGTGATCGTGGACGTCGACCTGTGTGGGATCTGCGGCAGCGATCTTCATGCCCCCCACCTCCCGCAGGTCTATACCGGCGGGTTCGTGATGGGCCACGAGGCTGCCGGACGCGTCAGCTGGGTCGGCGACCAGGTCGACGGGTGGACGGTCGGAGACAGGGTGGCGATCAACCCCAACGGGAACGTCGACGGTACGTGTGAGCACTGCCGAGCCGGCCGGGTCAACTTCTGCCGACAGGCCACCATGGAGACGGCACTCGGGATGCAGATGGATGGCGCACTGGCACCGCAGATGGCGGTCTTCCCCGGATCTCTGCGAGCCCTTCCCGAGTCGATGCCCCGGATTGCCTCCGGGTGGGTGGAGCCAATGGCCATCGCGCTCCGCGCTGTCGACCTCGCAGGCGACGTGGCCGGCAGGACCCTGGTCGTGACCGGTGGGGGACCTATCGGCCAACTCGTGCTGCGGCTCGCCAAGGCTCGCGGCGCAGCACGCCTGATTCTCGTCGAGCCATCGCCTGGACGTCGTGCCTGCGGGACGGCGTCAGGCGCAGACAGCGTCCTGACTCCCGAGGAAGCTGCCGAGGATGTCGGCGACCTCCTCGCCGACGTCGTGGTGGAGGCCTCCGGTAGTGGCTCGGCCTCCGAGCTCGGTCTCGGCGCTCTCGTACCGCAGGGGATCTTCGTGGTCGTGGGAGCGGGCCAGGGCAACGTGCTCGACTCCGCGTCGGTGCTCCTGAAGGAGATCACCGTGCGCGGATCGTTCACCTACACCGACGAGTTCGACGCGGCAATCGGAGTCCTGTCGCAAGGATTGGTTGCGGTTGACGACCTCACCTCCGTGGTGGCGCCCCTGGACGATGCCCTGGCGGCGTTCCAGACGCTACGAGACGCGTCGACCATGAAGGTTCTGATCGAGCCCACCCTTCACCAGCGGTGATCTAGGCCGTCCGGACGCAGGCGCGCCCGCACCCAGCTCAGCTGTCCGTCCCAACTTCACGGGCGCCTCAAAAAAACGCTTGACTTCTTGACAGTATCGTTTAATAATCGACTTCATCGATGAGAAATGAGACGTGCATCACATGTCTCTCGAGGAGAAGGCGGTAGGACGTGTCACTCGTCATAGGGGTCGACGTCGGCGGCACGTTCACCGATGCGGTGGTCATCGACGACCGGGGCGGCGTCGTCGCGGCCAAAGTCCCGTCAACCCCACCGGATTACTCCGACGGGGTCCTGGACGTCCTGCGTGCGCTTGCCCTGGAGCGCGGCGAGCGCCTGGAGGTGATGCTCGCCGATGTCCACCACATGGCACACGGGACCACCTCATCGCTGAACGCGCTAGTCACCGGCAACGTCCCCGAGGTCGGCTTCCTCACCACCGTCGGGCATCGCGACTCGATCTTCATCATGAATGTCGAAGGTCGCTACCTGGGGCGCTCGCCCAATGAGCTGCAGGACGTTATGCGCCAGAACAAGGCGCATGCGCTGCTCCCCAAGAAACTCGCGCTGGAGGTCACCGAGCGCATCGACCGGGACGGTCACCTGCTCGTCGCACTGGACGAGCAGGCCGCCGGGGTCGCGATCCAAAGCCTGTTGGACGCCGGTGTCGAAGCCATCGCGATCTCGCTCCTGTGGTCGTTCCGCAACCCCGTGCACGAGGAGCGACTGCGCGAGCTCATCCACGAACGTGCTCCGCAAATGTTCGTCGCGCTCTCCAGCGAGGTCAGCCCGCGGATCCGGGAGTTCGCACGCAGTGCGACGACGATCATGAGTTCGCAGATCGGACCGGGCCTACGAACGTATCTCGGCAGCCTGCAGGGCGCCCTGCGCGAGAATGGACTGGCAGGTCCGCTGCTCATCATGCAAAGCAACGGCGGAGCGGTGGCCGCAGCCGAGGCGCCGAGGACCGCCATCAGCACGGTCGGATCCGTCCTGACCGGTGGCGTGGTGGGTGCGCTCTCGCTGGCTGACCAGCTCGGCCACAGCAACGTGATCGCGACCGACGTCGGCGGCACGACGTTCCTCGTCGGACTCATCGTGGACGGCGAGCCGCTGCGAGCGAGCAACACGATCATCAACCACCACCCGATCAACGTGCCGACCTTGAAGGTGCACGCGATCGGCTCGGGGGGTGGGGCGGTGGCGTGGCTCGACGCGGGAGGCAACCTGCAGGTCGGCCCGCACAGCGCGGGCGCCGTTCCAGGCCCCGCCTGCTACGACCAGGGGGGAGAAGATCCCACCAACACGGACGCCAACCTGGTGCTCGGGATCCTGAGCAGTCGCGGACTCATCGGTGGCCGCAAAGCACTGTCCCTGCAAGCTGCAGAAAACGCGATTCGAACCAAGATCGCCGAGCCGCTCGGCCTGAGTGTGCAAGAGGCGGCGGCGGCCATCTACGCCGTGCAAAACTCACAGACCGGTGACCTGCTACGCAAGACGGTCGTAGAGGCAGGTCATGACCCGCGCAAATTCGTGCTGTACGCCTTCGGCGGCGCCGGACCAGCACACGCGGCGAAGTATGCGGCCGAGGTCGGAGTCGGCACCGTGGTCATCCCGCTGGGACAGGTCGCGTCCGCGTTCTCGGCCTACGGTCTGGCCTCGTCCGACGTGGTGCTGGCCGCCGAGCTCTCAGATCCGTCCAACGTGCCAATCGACGCGACGCGGGCGGCCAAGAACTTCGCCCGCCTCGAGGCCCAGGTCGTCGACGGCCTCAACCGACAGGGTTTGAACTACGCGTCAATCAAGGTCGAGCGCGAGCTTGACATGCGCTTCACCGCCCAGCTCGCCGAAGTGACGACCCCGGTGGAAGAAGGCGAGATCACCCCGACACTCCTTGAGCGCGCGGCGACGACGTTCGAGCAGCTCTACACCGACCTCTATGGTGCGGGGTCAGGATTCGCCGCGGCCGGGGTCCAGGCCATCACCTACCGCGTGCGGGCCACCGGCGTGCTGCCGTTCTCGTCCGCCCTGCCTGACGTCAAGTCCGCCGATTCCACCGACCTCAGCGACGCGCTGGTCCAGACGAGGCAGATCTGCCTGGACGGCACGGTGGGATACGTCGACACCAACGTCTACGACTACCGCGGCCTGCTCAGCGGTCACGTGCTGACGGGGCCAGCCGTCGTCGAACTCCCGACGACAACGGTCGTCGTGCCCGCGGAGACGACCGGCACGGTCGACAAGCTCGGCAACCTGCGCATCACCTGGAAATAGGAGAACACGACATGGCTTTTCCCGTTGCGGGCTCTGAGGTGTTCGAAAGCCGTCCCATCGAGCCCGAAGAGTTCAGGCGCAGGCTGCCGGCCACCCTCTCGGCGCACGACGTAAGCCAAAAGCAGATCGACGCGCTGGACCCCCTCACCTATGAGGTCATCAGGCACCGGCTCTGGTCGGTGACCGACGAGATGGGGGAAGCGCTCAAACGCATGTCGGGCTCTCCCATCGTCATCGAGGCCAATGACTTCGACTTCGCGATCAGCGACGAGCTCGGCCAGGAGGTGCAGGTCGGTCTCTACAACACGATGCTGGTCGGGGCCGTCGACCTCGCCATCTACTGGACCCTGCTGCATCGAGAGGTGCGCGAAGGCGACATGTTCCTGTGCAACGACCCGTGGGTCGGGGGTGGCCTGCACCAGAACGACGTAATCGTCTTTCAGCCCATCTTCGTCGCAGGCGAGCTCTTCGGCTGGACGAGCGCGGTCTGTCACGAACCGGACCTCGGTGGCGTCGGGCTCGGCTCGTTCTCTGTCGAGGCCCAGGACGTGTTCTCCGAGTCGGTTCCCACCCCGCCGGTGCGGGTGGTGCGCAACTTCGAGCTGCAGGACGACATAGCCGACCTCTGGGTCCGCCGCTCACGCGTCCCGCTGCTGATCGGACTGGACCTGCGGGCCAAGATCGGGGCCAGCAACGTCGGCCGGGAGCGTCTTCTTGCCGTGGTGCAGCAGTACGGCGCCGACACCGTCAAAGCGGTGATGAAGCGGATGATGACCGACGCCGAGAGTCGGCTGCGTCACAAGCTCACCGCGCTACCCGAGGGCACGTGGCAGGCCACCGGCTATCAGGACCAGTCCGGCGCGGGCGACCGTGGGCTGCACAAGATCACCGTTGCCATGACGAACAGCGAAGGTCACCTAACATTCGACTTCCGTGGCACCGACCCGCAGGCCGGTGTCATCAACTGCACGTTCGCCGGTATGCGCGGTGGGGTGATGCTCGCGCTGCTGCCCATCCTTGCCGCCGACATCCCGTGGTCAGCCGGCGGATTGATGCGCTGTTTCGACCTCATCTCCGAGCCGGGCACGCTCAACAACGCAACCTTCCCCGCCGCGGTCGCGCGAGGTCCGATCGGTCCCGCCTGGATGACCGGGTCGCTAGTCGCCGAGTGTCTGTCGCAGATGCTCGACCAGTCGCTGACACTGGGCGAGAACGTCCAGGCCAGCTGCTGCGGAACCCACGACGCCGCTCTGGTTGCAGGGCTCGACACCCGCGGTCCCTACCCCGCGCCCTTCATCAACGTCATGATGGAAGTGATGGCCGGCGGCTATGGCGGCCGTCCGGACGCCGACGGGATGGACTCCGGTGGGTTGGCATGCATCCCGATGGGCCGCATCCCGGACGTTGAGATGACGGAGTTCCTCTACCCGGTCCTATCGCTGTGGCGCCGGGAGGAGCCTGACACCGGCGGTCCCGGCCGGCACCGCGGCGGTGTCAGCGGCTCAACGGCGTTGATGCCGCACGGATCCGCTTTCCCGTTCGGCGTAATGCAGGCGACCTCGGGCAAGGCGGTGTCCCAGAACAACGGACTGTCGGGCGGATACCCCGGAAACACTGCACGCAGCATGATTGCCCGCGGTGCCGGCGTCAACGCCGTGTTCGCCTCCGGCCAGGTTCCCACCAGCCTTGCCGCCCTGGGTGAATCGCTGCAGCTGCAGCAGTGCTACGAGAACACCGGTATGGACGTCAACGATGTCTTTTTCCTGCAGTGGCAAGGCGGCGGGGGATACGGTGACCCGCTCAACCGCGACCCGGAATCGGTGGCGCTGGACCACCGTGAAGGCAGGGTCACGACGGATGGAGCGGCCGAGCATTACGGAGTCGTATTCAGCCGCTCATTAGATATTGATGTGCCGGCCACGCTCGCGCTACGTCAGGCCACCCGGCGTCGGCGAGAAGAAAGGTCCTCCCACACCCCGGATGCACCGCGTCTCGACCTCGCCGATGCCCGTCGCCTCAACGACAACCTGGTCGAGGTGGACATCGATGGATCACGGCGGGTGGCGTGTTCGGCGTGCGGTCGGCAGCTGGCCAGCGACCGGAACGCGACCCTGGACGTCGCCAGGTACGAGGGGCCGTCCAGCGAGGCAGGCCCGCAGATCACATCCGCGCCCGAGACGTACGTCGATGCGCCGGTCGTCTTCCGGCAGCTGTGCTGCCCGGGCTGCTGGACCGCAATCTACTCAGGTGTTGTGCCGGCGAGTCACCCCAACCATGCCCTCGATGTCGTGTCGCTGCTGGCGGGCCGCTGATGGAGCCGGATTTCGCCAGCCGCGGGAAAGGTCTCCCTGACCGCGCCAACCACGGCCAGCTACTTCACAAGGAGACGACATGAGCAATACCTGGTGGCAAGAGTATTACGACGACATCGACAATCAACGGCTCGACTCCCTGGGGTCGAGAACCGCGCAGAACGTCGTGGTCAGGACGGCTGGCTTTCCGGCCGTCGAAGGCCTGGAGAACGTCCTGAACGGACAGCGTGAATTCTTCTCGACGTTCAAGTCGCTACGACACGATTTCACCAACACATGGGAGGTCGAGGACACGGCCGTCCTCGAAGCGATCGTGACCTACACGCGACACGACGAGACCAGCGTCGAGGTCCCGTGCGTATCGATCCTTCATCGCACGGACGAGCTGGTGGACAGCGTACGGATCTACCTGGATCTCGCGCCGATCTATGCGTAAAAAGCGATCCGAGGAGGCCCGGTGAACGTGGCCGGAGGTGAGGACTCCCTCGGCACCATGCATGAGGTGGGTGACCGGGTATGGGCCTACGTCCAGGATGACGGGACATGGTGGGTGAACAACGCAGGTGCGGTTAAAGGCCCTGACGGCGTTTTCATCGTCGACACCTGCGCAACACAGCGCCGCACGTCCGCGTTCCTCAACGCTGTGTCGCGCGTCGCAGGAACGACACCAATCCGGTGGGCGATGAACACCCACGCCCATGGCGACCACACCTACGGCAACAGCCTCCTGCCCGCCGAGGTAACCCTCATCGGTCACGCGCAGATGCGCGAGCAGCTTCTGACCGATATGATCATCGAGGGATGCCCTCCGCTGTGGGAACCGGTGCCGGACTGGGGGGACGTCGTCCGCCGGGTTCCGTCGCTGACGTTTGCCGACTCGGTCACCGTTCATCTGGGCGACCGCCAGGTAGAGGTGCAGCACCCCGGATACCCGGCACATACGACCGGTGACTCCGTCGCATGGCTCCCGCCAGAACGAATCCTGTTCAGCGGTGATCTGCTGTTCAACGGGCTCACGCCGCTCGTCTTCATGGGGTCGGTCACCGGCGCGATTGCGTCGCTGGACTGGATCGCAGCGCTGCAACCCCTGACCGTCGTTCCCGGGCACGGTCCGGTCATCGGCGAAGAAGACCTACCGGGAGTCCTCGACAGTCACCGTCGGTACTACCAGATGGTGATCGAGCTGGCGGGGCGGGGCATGGACTCCGGGCTCTCGCCGCTCGACGTCGCACGGGGCGCCGACCTCGGTGAGTTCGCCGACTGGGCGGACAGCGAGCGGCTGGTGCCGAACCTGCACCGCGTCTATGCCGACCGTGAAGGCCACGAGCTCGATCCGGTCTCCGCTCTCGGGGACGCCGTCTCCTGGGCGGGCCGACGGATGCAGACCTCGGTGTGAACGGCCGTGGAACGCACGAGCCAGAGTGTTCTCGGACGCGGGAGCGCCGATGAACCAAAAAACCCCGAAGAGAACGAGCAACCAACGAATGACGGAGGACACAGCTGTGTGTCGGGAACGCGGAAAAGATCAAGGAAGCGCCGACCGGCCGTGCGTACCCGCCACCCCTGGGGCCACGAGGTCTGACCTAGACCGGCGGACGCCTGGACGGCAAGGTGTGGGTGGTCACCGGGGCAGGGAACGGCATCGGTGCTGCGACAGCCGAGCGTCTTGCCGAGCACGCAGCGGCGGCAGTCGTCTACGCGGACCTGGATGGGGACGCCGCGCAGGCTACGGCGGATCGCATTCGCGCTGCGGGTTTTCCTGAGGACGGGTCACGCCGTGGACATTGCCAACCAGGAAGCGCCTGTCGCGTTGGCTGCCGACGTGTTGGCTGCGCATGGCGGGGTCCACGTCCTGCGGTCGTGGACACCAATGTCGGGTGCGCGAGTGCAGCAGCCGCTCCCGACCCGAAAACCGCGTCGCGTGACATGGCCGCTACCAACCACTACTTCAAGCGAGCGGCCCGTCCGCGGGAGATTGCCTACGGGTGTTGTTCCTCGCGTCCGACGAATCCAGCTCGTCTCGGGGCACGACCTGGTGATGAGCGGCGGACAGGGCGACGTCGCCTACTAGCACCCTCCCTTCTGCCCACCTACCCTGCCCAAATCGCAGATGTCAGCCACCACAAGGAGTGTTATGTCAGCCGACAGGAAGCCGACGCTGTTCGTCACCGTGCGGATCAAGCCCGGATCTCAAGATGCGGTGTTGGCTGCGCTGGCGCCGGCCGTTGTTGCCAGCAATCTCGAACCGGGATGTCTGCGTTACGAGGCGTTCAGCGACGAGGTGAACGACCTTGAACTGGTGGTGGTTCAGCAGTGGGCCTCGGAACAGGCGCATGAGGAACATCGACGGGCACCGCACGAAAAAGAACTGATGGACCAGCTGGGGCCGCATCTTGCCGGCCCCCCAGCGGTTCGCCAGGTCCGGCAGGTCGCTCTGGCGGCGTCACCGGGCTAAGACCCTCAACCCACACCACAATCGATGGGAAGAATCATGTCAGAACGTGTAGCAGGCAAAGTCGCATTCATCACCGGAGCCGCGCGTGGTCAGGGACGCAGTCATGCGATTCGACTGGCCGAAGAGGGCGCGGACATCATCGCGGTAGACAGCTGCGAGCCCGTGGACTCCGTCGCCTATGACGGTCCGACTGAGGACGATCTCGCGGCCACCGTGAAAGAGGTCGAGTCGCTGGGACGCCGAATCGTGGCCCGCACAGCAGACGTTCGGGACATGAGCAGTCTGACGGCGGCGCTCGACGAAGGTGTTGCCGAGCTGGGTCGACTCGACATCGTGAGTGCCAACGCCGGCATCTGTTCCTTCGGATCCGGAGACTCGCTGAGCGACGGGACCTGGCAAGACGTGATCGACATCAATCTCACCGGTGCCTGGCACACGGCGAAGGCAGCTGTGCCGCACCTGATTGCGGGCGGCAATGGGGGTTCCATCATCATCACGGGTTCGGCCCTAGGGCTGAAGGGGATGCCTGGTTTGGTGCACTACGTCGCGGCGAAGCACGGTGTCGTTGGCCTGATGCGCGGTCTTGCCCAAGAACTGGGACCGCACAACATTCGGGTCAACACCATCCACCCCACCAACGTGGACACCCCAATGATGCTCAACGATGCAGTTTTTGGCGCCTACCGGCCGGAAATTGAGGCACCCACCGTCGATGACATGGCTCCAGTGTCGGCGGCGCTGCACATCCTCGATATCCCGTGGGTGGAGTGCATCGACATCAGTAACGCTCTGTTGTTCCTCGCCTCGGACGAGGCGCGGTACATCACGTCCGTGTCGCTTCCCGTGGACGGTGGCGCAGTACAGAAATAGTTCAGCGGCGGACGGTCTTTCAGGATTGCTCCCTTCGACCGTTAGGCAGGAAGCGTTCTTCGGGGTGATTGCTCAAGCTTCGGCACCCCGTGCGTTGCGAGCGCGTCCCAGAACTCAACCAAGACTTGCGCCCCGCGAGCCGGATCCTGCAGCATCCACCAGTGCGCGAGCCCTTCAAGGATCTCGACCTGTGCGCCGGCACGTTCAGCCCCGCGGCGCCGTGCCTCGTCGCTGCCGACCGTCTGATCCTCGGTGGCGATCAAGACCAGTCCAGGTCGCTGAGCTGCCGCTGGTAACCGGCGGCCGGTTGTCGGCTAGTACCGGTTGCTTGGACGATCGATATAGCGAAAGCATCGCGCGACCCATGTCCTCGCCCTGGCCCTCCGCCACGAACTCGGCTGCTTCTCGCGGAATTCCCATCTCGTGCATTCGTGCTGCCCCGGTCGGCAACAGTGCCCGAGAACAGTTCTTCGATATGTTGCTCGCCATCGCCGGGGGTCTGCCAGATCTGTGCCGCTGGGTGCCATACGTAGTCGGGCTCAAATGCCCCGACGATATCGCTGGCCCAGCTTCGAAGTAGGTCTGGACGAGTCATCGCTACACCCATGACGTGGCCGCCACCCCAGTCGTGACCAAGAAATATCCACCGGCGCGTCAAAACCGGCCAACTCTTCGACGAGCCAGTCGAGGTAACCATCAATCGTGGCAGAGAAGTTGTCGGGCACCGGCGCACCGAACCCAGGCGGTGACAAGCACACAACATCTCGACGACCAAGTTTCTTCAGATTCTTGATTAGCGGGGTCCAGATCACAGGTGTCTCGGGACCGTGCATGCACGAGTGCGACAGTCATGCCAAATGTTCCTTTCTCGACTGAGGTGGCTCTCCGAACGTGGCTTGACAGATCACCCTCAGCCAGTGGTGAACTCCCGCTGTTTCGGAAGTGCAACGTCCGGGGTGACCGGAAATAGGTACAACTCATCACTCGGCATTGAGATGGCGCTCATCGATGTTCCAGGACGCCACGAGCAACCTGATGAGCTCTTCGTTGGTCATCAAGCACATCACGGCCGCGGGTGCGTCGACAAGACCGTTTTAGATTTTGAACAGCTGACAGTCGGACAGGTATGGGCAACTGGCGCACCTTGTGGTTCCCACGAGGTGCGCCAGCACACATTGGTTGCCGCCGTTGGTACAGAGGGAGCGTTATTGCAAACTCAGTCGAGCACCAGTTCGAAGGCCACGGTGCACCGTGAACCTGCGAGCGTCTGCGAGATGATGCAGCCCTTCTCGAAGAGTCGCGAAACCTTCCGCATCGTGTCGTGGTGCTCCTTGGCGAGGGTAGTGGTCAAGCGGACATCGATCCGCTCGACGAACGTCACGCCGGACTTTTCGGTGGCCAGGGTGGAGGTGGCCTCGGCCGAGAACTCGCCCTTGCCTACCGGGATTCCGCGCGACTCAAGACCGAGAGCGAAGGTCCCCAGCATGCAGGAGGTCACTGCGCCCACAAATAGGTCGACGGTCGTGGCGTTGGGCTTGAAAGCGCCCGGTTCGGCTCCGTACGCAGCCTCGTAGGAAGGGCGTACGCCCACCATGACGGGCTCGGCCACCTCGGGTACATATACGGCCCGTTCCGTCGCAGAACGGGGCGGTTCCCCGGCGACCTCGATTCGATACGTGACGTTGGATCGGATCAGGGAATCGTCGGCGGGGGCTGTCGTCGTGGTTTCGTCTAACGTGGTCATGTGCTACTCCGGAACTGGTGGGGTCGGTAGCCGGACGACTATCGAGGGATATCTACGTGGCTGAGTGCCGTGGTTTCGCGGCAACCCACGTCGGGCCGGGCCAACAACGGCAGCCGGCCTCTTATCGGTTCTTCGACAGTTCGGTGTCGTGCTCGTCCAGGGTGGCCCAGTAGATCTCGCTGCGGTTGAAGAAGGTTTCTTCGTCCGTCTCGATGATCCGGCGGAAGTCTTCTGGATAGAGCTTGCCGGCACGGAAGGTCTCGAACAGTTCGGGATCGTTGAACCAGACCTCGGTGACGACATCGAACCCGGTTGACTGTGTCTCGCCCGAGATGCTGTCGGCGATGGGGCTCAGGTAACGCCGGACGTAGCGTTCGACGCCGGGCAGTTCGAGGTACTTCTTGAACAGGGGGGTGTGCTTGTTCTCGTAGTGATCCTTGAACTCTTCGTCGGACAGGCCCTCCTTCTTCTTGAAGAACATCATGACTTTGGTCAGGTCGCTCATCGCGCTCCTTAGGTGTTGGGTGCAGCACTACGGACACCTCTGGCGTACTGCGTGAGGCCTCGTAGACCCTGTCCTCAGCACGTTACGGTGTGTTGACTATCACGTCAAGGATTTCTCGATGGTGTCAAGAAATTGAGTGTGAAGCTGTAACACGGTTCGGTGCTGTTGTGCCAGTGCCGTTGCGGAACCGCTCTGTTGGTCGGCGGCTTCGCAAGACCCAACGGATTTTCAGCGGCCGGGCTGCGTAGCCGGGAGCAGCCGATCCAGAGCCCGGCACCATAGGCGAGATCGTCTAAGCGCCGCCAGGCGAACGTCGTGGCGGGGTTCGCACGCGGGTGTGCCGACGCTCCGATCGCGAAATCCACCAGCAGGGCACTGGTGAGCATGCGGCGCGCGTGGGAACTGAACAGGCTCGCAACTGCGGCCGCCGGCCACCAGTGTCGAAGCAGCAGCGCAGACCCCTGACGTACCGCCCACACCAGGCCGCGCACCGACAGGTCACAGGGCGAGCCGGTAGCGTTCTCGCGCCTCAGGGAGCGTGCGGGTCAGGGCGTGAGCTGCGCGGCACACGAGGAGTAGAGCCACCGGAGCAGACCACCAGCGCCCGGCGAGAACACTGACGGCTGCAAGGGCCATCGCGGGGGAGAGGGCAGCCGGTGCGCCGTTGTAGCCGTGTCGGCGGGCCAGCGCGGCACTGCCCGTGCCGTAGACGAACTTGCGACCCAGCCAACCTCGCAGTGTGGTGCGCACATCGTGGTAGGCGATCTCGCAAGGGTCGTACCGCACCGTGTGACCGGTGGCGACCAGGCGCCAGACAAGGTCGACGTCCTCCCCCACCCGCATGCTGGTCGAAACCCGCACCCAGAGCAGAAGCGCGGGCAACCAGGCAGGCGCTCGGCAACCAGCCCACTGCCGCTCCCGGCCGGACCGATCCTGCGACGTCACCGAGAGCTAGGGAATGGGCCCCGTTCGTCGTCGTATCTCTCAAACCACCGGGGCCGCGCAGAGCGGACCACGCCCGCCACGCGCGGCCCGACGACGGCGACACCGGGGTCGCCGAAGTGGTGGGCGAGTCGCAGCAGAGTGCTCGAGGGAACCGAGTCCAAGCGTCCCCAGGTCGTGACCGCGAGGTCCGCAGCTTCAACCAGCGCGACCCGGTTGCGGACGTCGGCGACCACCGCCAGTACGCGGCCTTGCTCGAGGTGGTTGCCGTCGAGCATGTGCGAGACCCGCGAGGCGTGCTCGGGTGCGCCGAGGTGGCGGAGTTTGGTGTAGACGGGATTGACCGGTAGGTCGTGGCGGCCGATGTGGGCCCAGACATCGGTGGTCTTCCAGTCCCAGATGGGGCCGAAGGCCACGGTGCCGTCGACGCGCCGCACCACACCGCCGTGGTGGCGGCGTTGGGCCTTCCCGGGGTGGTCAGTGCTGGTGCAGCAGTCTGTGCAGTGCCGGGCCTCCCCCGCGCGCAGGGCGGTCGCGTAGAGGGCGGCGCGGCCGCGGGACTCCTGGGCGCGCACACCCCAGAGTTCTCCACGGCCGTGGGCAGTGTGTGCTTGCGCGGCGGGGTCGGTGATGAGGGTGGTGTGCCGGTCCGGGGTGGGGGTGCTGGTGGCGTGGTGGTCCCAGGTGCCGGAGGCGGCGAGGATGTCCAGGGCGCAGTGGCGCGGGTGCAGGGTGTGTAGCTGCAGGCCCCATCGGGTGGTGAGTTCTGCGATGTATTGGTAGGTCTCGGGGTATTCCAGGCCGCTGTCGAAGAAGACCACGGGCACGTTCGGGTCGACGGCCAGCGCCAGGTGCAGGGTGACGAGGGAGTCTTTGCCGCCGGAGAAGGCGACGTAGCCGTCGTGGGTGTCGAGGTGGGTGCGGATCCGGTCAGGCAGCTGCGCGGTGGCCTGGTGGGGGCGCCGGCGCGCCGCGGGGTAGGTGGGGTCGAGTCCGGGGTGGAGGCCATCGGTCAGTGGGCGGGGAGGTGGAGGTGGTGCTGGCGGGCGGGGTGCATGTAGGGCGGGCGGAGGCCGGCGGTGCCGTAGCCCCCAGTGAGGGGTGCGGGGTGGTGGTGCAGGCAGGCCTCGGGGGTCGGGCGGCCCAGGGTGCCATCGGGGTGCAGGTGCGCCGCGGCCCACGAATCCACCTCCGGGGTGGGGGTGACGGTCCAGGACAGGACGTGCTCTTCGCCGTGGGAGCGTTTCTTCCCGATTGCGCTGACGGTGCCCAGAAGTGCAGTGATCGTGTCCGGGTCACCCACCGCTGACCAGGACACCGAGGTGCAGGGGGTTACCAGCAGCGGCATGTAGCGGGCGCGGTAGCGGCCTTGCCGGTCCGACAGGGTGGCGGGCAGGGCGTAATCGGGATCGGCAAATCGACGCCTTTGCAGGACCGCGTGCGCCGGCCTCTGGCCGCCGTGCCGGCGGGCTGGCATGCCGCCGTAGCGGCCGCCGGGGGACAGCTCATCGTGGTCTATGGCTGCGCGATCGGGGTGCGGCCGGCAGCGCCGGGAAGGCCCTTCCCCGCGGCGGCACGCCGCGGGGAGCTGGCTCGTTCCCAGGCTGACAATCTGGCGGCCTGGGGGCTGGCCGGTTGGCGCTGACTAGGGGTTGTCTTCACTGCTCGTGGACAGTCGTACGTCGGGAAACATCCGCCCCGGTGGTGCGGTCAGCGGCAGGGCCCGTAACGCTGCTTTGTGCCCGCCACGGACGGTGCAGTTCTTGAAGGTGCCGTCGGGGGCGAACAGTTTTTCCATGTGGTGATCGGCGTGGTCTTTCCACCACACGCTCATCCCGGTCGCTCCGTCCAGGCGCAGGTGCTCCCACGCCCGCCACAGCGCTTCCAGTCGCGCGGTGGCTTCCCCGTGGCGCCACCACTGCGGGCACCAGTGCCGGGCTTGGCCCTCGGTGACTTCCCGCCGGTACACCGTGGAGAGAAGCTTGCGGACGAACTCCTCGGTGGACCCGTAGACCAACTGGGGTGTCTCGTCGCTGGTCTGGCTTGATTCGACGGTGGCCGCCTCAATCTGGGCCCGCAGGGAACGTTCCGTGGCCTCCTGCAGCGCTTGGTGCAGCTCCGGGGTCAGGAGTTCCTCGAATTTCACCGCCGCGATCGCGTCGGCTTCGGTGCGCAGCCGCCGGGTGATGGCCTCGGTCACCAGCTGGTCCATCGCCGGGTTGACTGGCGGCAACTCACCGTCGGGCTTTTCGCCGCGCCCCGACGCCACCACCGCTGGCGGCGAGGGTGGTGGCGCCGCGGCGGGGTCGAACTCCTCCTCGCTCACCCGAGCAACGGATTCTTGCCGGAAGGCCGCCCGCCGCGGGCGGCGGGGTCATAGGCGGCGATCGAGGCGTGCACCGCGGCGGCGTGGGGACCATCCATCCACGGCACGGTCCGCACCAAGGTCGCGGGGTTGCCCGAGGACAGCACCACGGCGCGGCCACGGGGCAATGCTTGGAGGTCTTTCACGGTCAACGTGCGTTCCTTGCTGCGCTGCTGAGACACCGAGCGGCCCTGCCGAGAGGAGTTGACGGTGCCGGTGAGCTGGAAGTGGTCCCCGACCAGTTCCGAGAGATCGCGGAGGAAGTCGGTTTCGGCGACCCCACCGCCGTAGACCTTGATGTTCGCTGCGGACCACAGCTTCTTCATGCCCTCGGTGCCCCAGGTGGCGCAGCCCTGGGCCCAGGACTGCAGGATCGTCATGATCACGATGCCGCGGGAACCGTAGTGGCTGTACAACGAGGGCAGCTGCGCCCACCGGACCACGTTCGCTGTCTCATCCAGGGCGGCGAGCATCGGCACCGGCAGGCGGCCCCCGGCCGAGCGGGTCGCTTTCTCCTCCGCAGCCTCGATCACCGCCACGGTCAGTGCGGTCACGATCGGCCCGGCGGAGCCGTTGCCTTCTCTGGACAGGCTGTACAGGGTGGCCCCGGAGTCCACGAACTCTCGCGGATCGAACTGTGGGCGTCCATCCTGGGCGCCGTGGGGGGTGATCCACGGGTGCAGGGCACTGACTTTGAGGCTGCGGACCATCTTCTTCGCGGTCCCGAACACGCCACCGCGTTGCTTGTCGGGGGCGTTGTACTGCCCGGACAAACCGTCCGCGATCAGGGTGTACCCCGCGGTGCGGAGCAGGTGCACCGACTCGTCGTCGCTGGGATCGGCGACCCAGGTGTAGACCTGGGTGATCGGCCGGTCCGCGACGGCGGCCGCCAACAGCAGCGACGCCAGCAGATCCTGGCCTTCGGGATCGAAGAAGGCGTCCTTCTTCGCGTCGATACCGTCGTCCCCGGCGGCGAAGTGCTGGGCCAGGTCCGCGGCCTTGACCTCGTCGCTGACCCAGGACAGCGGATTCCACCACCAGCTGGGTTCTTCCAAGGCCACCTTCTGCGGGTCGAACACCCACACGGTCGACCCCTTCCCGGCCCGCACACCGCGGGTGGCGTCCACCACGTCGCGTTTGTTGGAGGTGGTGATGACCGCGCCCGGAGCGTCGAGAATGGCGGGAATCACCCGGGAGGTGGTTTTCCCGGTGCGGGGCCCCCAAATGTCGCAATGCAGATCCTCCCAGCTGCCGTAGGTCATCACACCGCCGGTGACAGGCACCCCGATCTGCACTCCGGGAGCGGCAGCGGTGATGCCGAGGCGGGTTGCGGTGCGGGCGGCACCTTTGGCGCTGATCGAGGACAGCTCCCGGCCGCGCCCCAAGTGGCGGGCGGCGTCATCGACGCGAGCCCGGTTGCGGCG
>JAABUO010001152.1_pt1 | contig 36899 bp, 41 predicted proteins | sample 5559291 | NCBI WGS metagenome assembly JAABUO01 (sample SAMN10711878, study PRJNA513372) | rock metagenome | isolation source: Antarctica rocks | place: Antarctica: Victoria Land, Finger Mt sud
GCGTTGAGCCGGCCGAGCCGTCGAGCCGGGCCGAGCCGTCGAGCCGTTTTCGAAACCGATCTGAAACCGACGATCGCTACTTGACATTTGCGATGAAATGTGTCTTGGAGGGGTCGAAACTTTCTGGCAGTTTCTATACTATCCCCTCCTGACCTTGACGCTCTTGCAGGACCCTCCTATACTTAGCCAGATGCGGACGGCTCGACGGGCCGCGGCTCGCGTTTTCGGCCGCATCCACCCAAGGGAGAACAGACATGGCGCTTGCGCAAAGCGCGGACGGCGTGCTCGATTACCACGAACGAGCTGATGAGGATTTGGTCTCGGCCGCTAAAGGCGGCGATAACCTGGCGATGGAGTTCTTGCTCAACAAGTACAAGAATTTCGTCCGCATCAAGGCCAAAAGCTATTTCCTAATCGGCGCCGACCGCGAAGATATCATCCAAGAAGGTATGATCGGCTTATACAAAGCCGTCCGAGATTTCAAGGCCGACAAGCTTTCGAGCTTCCGCGCCTTCGCCGAGTTGTGTATCACGCGGCAGATCATCACGGCGATCAAAACGGCGACTCGCCAAAAACACATCCCCCTCAATCAGTACATCTCGCTCAATAAGCCCATCTACGACGAAGACAGCGAGCGCACGCTGCTCGACGTCATGGCGTCTCAGAAAACGTCGGATCCCGAAGAGCTCGTGATCAATCAGGAAGTCTCCGAAGATATCAAGGAGCGCATCCAAGAGAATCTTTCGGATCTCGAATCCCAGGTCTTGCTATCATATCTCGAAGGCAAAAGCTATCAGGAGATGGCGCGCGATCTCAACCGCCACGTCAAGTCGATCGACAACGCGCTGCAACGCGTTAAACGCAAGATCGAAAAGAATCTCGCCGAGATCGAATTGCCGTAAACGGCGACGTGCGTCACCCCCGACGCATCGAAGCAACGCATCCGAACCGGGCACCGCTTCTCAAGCAGTGCCCGTTCGATTTCGTTCGAAGCTATGCGGCGACGGGGTCGCGCTTGGTGTCCTTGATCGCAAGGAAAGGCCGTTCGACGAATCGATGCCCGACGTACACGATTGGGAACAGAACGACCGCGGTGCCCAGCGCCAGTTCGAGAAGCGCTGTGTAGCCGGTCGGTTGGCCCAGCACTTTGGACACCGCGTGTAGCACCGGAAGATGGAAGAGGTAGATCGCGTACGCGAGCGACGCGACGGCGGCGACCGCGCGCGTCTGGGCTATGCGACGTGCGAGATCGAAGCTCGGTAGCGCCGCCAGCGCCGCAAATACCGAGAGCGCGGCGAGCAGCGAGTTTAGCGCGTCCGGCATCACGACGTCCTGTTGCGCCGCCCGAAAGAGCGCGATCGACGCGACGAGCGCCCAGAGCGCGGGCGTTCGCGGCAGCGGCCGTCCGTCGCGCATCTCGACGACGTACGCGAGCAGGATGCCGAGGCCGAAGATCGCCGCCATGCCGAAAAGGTTCGACATCAGCACGTAGTAGGCGATCGTGAACGAAAACTTCGGGCTCGCGAGTTGGATGGCGAAGCGATAGAGGAGCGACGCGGCGATGACTCCGGCGAGCATAGCGAGGAACGCGCGCGGCCGGCGCTCGCGTTCGATCCCTCGAAACGCGCCGAACGCGAGCGCCGCAGCCACGGGTAGCGCGAAATAGAATTCGAAGTCGACCGGCATCGTCCACAGCGGACCGTTGATCGCTTGAACGTATTTCGGGATGAAGTTTTGCAGCATCAGGAGATGAGCGACGACGCTCTTGAGCGTCACGCGTTCGACGTGGAAGCAGAGATCGACGATCGCGCTGGACGACGACCGCGACGACGTAGAGCGGCACGATCCGCAACACGCGCCGGAGCAGAAACAGCGCTGCCGACGGTCGTCGCTCGCAGCGGCCCACGAACGCGCGGACGTACGGCGGCGAGAGCAGGAAGCCGCTGAGGACGAAGAACGCCGAAACGCCCCAGATGCCGAGGACTTTGAAGTGTAGTAGGTGCCCGCCAAGGGTCGGCTTCGAAACTTCGATGAGGTGGTTTGCGACGACGGCGAGGATCGCGAGGGTGCGCAACGCGTCGGCGATCGCGGATCGATCGGCGTGCGGTCGCGCGCGAACATCGGGCGCTCGCGCCGGGCGTGAGAGCTCAGTCAAGGTCGAGCTCGTCGGGGCAGCGGTGCTCGCTCGGTAAGGAACTCGCGCCCCGTACCCCGAGCCGAATCCGAACCGGGTCGCGGGCGGTTGCATCGAAGTGTGCGAGGCCCGTCGCCGACGTAGCTCAGTTGGTAGAGCAGGACTTTTGTAAAGTCAAGGTCATCGGTTCGAATCCGATCGTCGGCTCCGTTCGGAGGCAACAGGACACCGGGGTCCCGCCCCGTAACGAGCTTCCGTCCGCGTGGGTAGGTGGCCGAGTGGTTAAAGGCGACGGACTGTAAATCCGTTCTGCATGCAGTACGGGGGTTCGAATCCCTCCCTGCCCATGGACAATCGCGGGTGTTGCATAATGGTAATGCCCTTGCCTTCCAAGCAAGAGTCGCGGGTTCGATTCCCGCCACCCGCTCCGGTCTCCCGCAGCGCCCTTGTAGCTCAGTGGTAGAGCACGTCATTGGTAATGACGAGGCCGTGGGTTCAATCCCCACCGAGGGCTCCAGCGCGCACGACCGTACCGGCTTGCGCAAAGCCGCTACGTGCGCGCATGGAAAACGCGATCGAGCGGCGTCAGACGGGATCGAACACGCCGCTGACGATCATCGCTTCGCCGATCGCGCGCGCTTCTCGCAACGTGTCGGGCGTCCCGGCGTCTTTGCCGGTTGCGATGAGTTTCGCGACTTCTTCGTCGAAGAGCGCCGACACGTCGGCTTGCGCGTGCAGCCCATGTTTGACGCGTTGCGCGATCATCAGCCGGTAGATGCGGTCGGTCGCCAGATCTTCCATGTAGCCGTCGAGCAGGCTCGCCCCTTTACCGTTGATGTAGCCGTTGCGATAGCGGATCACGGTGCGCACGGCCGCGCGCGTTCCGTCGATCGTCGTCTTTCCGACGCCGACGACCGAGGGCCGCAAGTCGGGATGCGAGTCGAAACCCGGCTTGAAACTCGCCAGCTGGTTGGGTGCCGGAAACTGTGCCACGGCGATCGCGTTCTGATCGGGGTGGCCGGTCCACGCGCCGTCCATGCCGCACGTCGCTTCATTTTTCTTATCGGTTGCGAGCGACGTCAGGGCGCGGTCGTTGAGCTCGGAATCTTCCCGGCTCGGGAAGAGCGCCGTCATGCCGCCGATGGCGAGCAAACCGTGTTTATGGCAGATCGACGGGATCAGCGTTCGCAGATTCTGGAAGAACGCAACGTCGTGCGGGATGGTGTTGCGGTCGGGGAGGATCCAGGCCGGATCGTCGAGGTTGAAGTGAATGAGGCTCGCCATATAGTCCCAACGGCCGAGGTCGAGGCCGATGAGGTTAGCGCGCAGATTGTAGGCGAATTCTTCAAGTTCGAATGCGAGCGAATGCGCTTCACACAGCGCCATGCACTTGATGTAATCGCGCGGCCGGTCTTTGAACTCGGCGAGCGCTGCGAAGACGTCGCGCCACCACAGCGCTTCGTCGGCAGATTCGGATTTCGGGATGTAGATGCACAGCGGATGCTTGAGCTTAGCGAGATCCAAGCCGAAGACCAGCAGCGCGAGATCGAAGAGCGAGGCCGACGTGGGTTCGCCGAAGATCCCCGCCTGACTGAGATGCAAACCGCGAACGCGCGTGAAGATAACGGTTTCTGACGGCTCGATACCGACGGTGCTGCCACGTTTCTTATCTTCATACGTCAGTTCGCCGTACAGCGCGGCGGTCACGTTGCTCACTCCGAGCAGCGTACTTTCGAAGGCGTTCGCCATGGAGTCTTCGAGATCGAGCATGACGCCGGGCGCACCGGAATTGAGCATCTTTACGACGAGGTCGGCTTCGTCCGCAGGTCCCGTCATCTGATTGCGCTGGTCGGTGCACCACGGCGGCAACTCGATTTGCCACGGTTCGGTCGTGGCCGCCGACGGGGGGCGATACGTCGGCCGGTCGCCGGCGTGCGAGGCCGCCATGACCCGCTTGCGCGCGGCGGCGAACTCCCGTTGGCGCGGCGTGAAACGCTGGTGCAACCTCCGATAGAACGCGGCGAACCCTTGCGGAAGATCCCGTTCGATCGAAAATCCGGGGGGCGCCGTATTCATCGGCGGCAGCGCACTCTGCGCGAGACTCAAGGTAGATGCTCCTTCGTGTGTTGGCCGCCTCGTTCGAACGAACGGGCGAACTGGCGCGATTCGCCGGGAAAGCGCGGCTCCATTTGCGGCAGCGCGGTTCCACGGGAAGCCGACACCACCAGCGGTATCGAGTAAGAGGGCCGCGAACACGGTCGCCGGGATCGTCTGCGCGCCCGTAGCTCAATTGGATAGAGCGAAGGACTCCTAAGCCGACGCGGGAGCCGTTTGCCTCATCGGTTACGGCACCGAAATCGGCTCGTCGCGCTCGCTAGTCACATCTATTTCGCCGCCGGGGTTAGCCACGAGGTTAGCCGCGACGCTCGGGTAGATCGCCGTTGATCGGACGAGGTTTGCGGCGCCCTCAAGCCCGTTCCGCAAGCTTGAATCGGTGAGGTGTACGTAGGTGTTGGCCGTGATGTCGATAGTCGCGTGGCCGGCGAAGCTTGATGCCACCTTGATGCTGACCCCGGCTTCGGCGAAGAGCGAGATGCCCGCGTGGCGCAGCCCGTAGAGCGTGATCTTCGGCAGCCCCGCGCGAGCGCAGATCGGCGCGAGGATCGTTCGATTGATCGTATCCCGCAACCACGCCCCCCGTGCCGTCACGAAGACGTACGGCGAGCCGTGTTGCTCGCGCGTCATGGCGCCCGCGTGCGCGCGCAGCAGGCCGATCGTCTCGGCCTCGATCGGCACCCGCCGGCCGGAGTCGGCTTTCGCCGGCGCGATTGCGAGCTTGCCCCCATCGTTCTCCAAACTGTGCCGAATATCAATCGTCCCGGCTTCGAGGTCGACGTCGTCCCAGCGCAGAGCAAAGATTTCGCCCGGGCGCATCGTCGCGAGCACCCCGAGACGGAACATCGCCTCGAGCCGCTCGCCGCGCGCCGCAGCGAAAAAGACTGCGAGCTGCGCGGCATCGTAGCTTTCGCGCTCCTTCGAACGATGGCGCGGCGCCTCAACGTGATCGACGGGGTTGCGCGCGATGAGACCACGAGCGACCGCGACGTTGAACGCTCGCCGCAGCGCCTTGCGCAGTTTTTGGATCTGATCGGCCGAGACGTCGCGCAGCAGTAGCGCCTCGTACAACTTGGCGATGCGGTTGCCGTCGAGATCGTCGAGTCGAAGTTTTCCGATATTCGGAACGGCGTAGGCGTTGATGTGCTGCGCGTAACCGCGATAGGTCAGCGGCGATCGCGAGAGCTTGACGTTTGCGAGCCACGATGCGAGATAGTCGCCGACGGTCGTCGTCACGACCGGCCGGAGCGAGCCGCCGCCTTTTGCTCGCGCCTTCGCCACCTTGTCCCGCACGATCGTCTGCGTCGGGCCACAAAACCAGCGCCGCACGCGTTTGCCGTCAGCAGCGTAGCCGAGCGAGACGACCTGGACCCAATCCTTGACGACGCGTCCACTGCGCAGCGTGCGCGTGCGCTCGAAAATGCGCGTGCCTTCGCCGGCCGAGCGGCGACGACGATCGCTCACGCCTGCGCTTCGTCCCGCAAACGCGCTCGCGCACACGGCCAAATCGCCGACGAACGGTCGCACACGATGCAGACGGTGAAGCCGTCGCGGTCAGTGTGCATGTCGCGACGGTGAGCGCAGCGTTCGCAGGGCTTGCGATCGAGGCCGAGATTGGCGCGGGCGGTCACCTGACCTACGAAACCGCCAATGCAGATCGGCGGGCCTTTACGCGTTCGTAAGCCGCCGCCGAACATTCGTCGCACGTTACGCGTTTCGAACGCGCCTTTGTAATGCAGCAGACCACGCAAAGCCCGGCCGCGCGCGCACGTTCGCGCTGCGCTCTCTTTGCACGGGTCAGGGACGTTACGGCCACACTAAGCGATCGCAAGCGTGAAGGCTTCACTCGCTCCATGATCTGCTGCGACCGGGACGCCGTCATTGGTAAGATCACGAAGATGGAGCGGAATCGCCTGAGAGATCAACTCGATGACACGATCGCGCGAGTCCGCAACGGCGACGACACCGTCCAGCTCCGGCACGTACGCGTTCCAGCTTTTGCCTGCCCGATGAACGATCACTCCGTATGTCATTTTACCAATCCATTTTTCAAGCGCTGCCGGCGAGCCTTGACTCGTTCGTAGGCTTTTTCTGAGCACGATTCGCAGGTTGACTTCTTTGGACGAGCTGGAACGTTACAACAGGCGATACAAAGTCCGCTAGCTCTTGCGCGTTCACGTTGCGAGCGCTTTGCTCTCGTCAACGAATCTGCGGCAATATCGGTGTAAAGTGTTTGACGCTTCGCTAATCGCGGATAATCGTCCGGCGAATCAACGGAGTCGCCTTTACGAAGATTGCAAGCTGGACATAGCAGCTGTAAATTTTCCTCTTCGTCAGACCCTCCGCGCGAGCGCGGTAGAATATGGTCGATGTGGAACATCTCGGCACGGACGTCACAGTCGTTGCACTTCCCTTGCTGATTTTCGAGTAGGCGTAAGTACAAATTATCGTGACCGCGGTACGCAGGCGTAGACTTCGCGTCATGCATGGGACATCTCCGCAGAAAGAGCCTGCGACGATGTCGGTGCTTCGAGATCACCAAAGAGGTCAAGCTCGATCAATTGTTCGGCACCTTCGAACTCGACGACGATTTTCAACTCGCCGCCAAGCGCATGCACAAAGCGGCGAAGTGTGCTGATGTAGAAATCGGTCTGTCGTTCAAGTCGCGACAATGCGCCTTGATTCGTTCCGAGTTGCTCAGCAAGTTGTACTTGAGAAAGGCTTCGCGCCTTACGGAGCTGATCTATACGAGTCACGCGCTTAAACTCGGAGAACGCATCTGCAGCGTGTGCCTGTGCATGGCTGATATCTTCGGCAGTCAATCTGGAATGTTTGTTCTGAATTTCGCGCCATGGTTTCGTGCCCATCATGTACCCCCTAAAGTCGTCAGGTGTTCTGCGTAAATATCTTCAGCCCGTGGAATCATCGTGTCGTAAAATTTCGGCTCGTTTTCTTTGTCGCCCCCAATTAAAAGTACAGCGACGCGACGCGGATCGAACGCATAGAACACGCGGATCGTTTGCGTTGGTCGAAGTTCTTTAAGGTTTGAATATTTCGAACCCTTAAGGGTGTCAGCAGCCGGCCGTTTCAGTAAGGGCCCAAATTGCCGAAGCATTTCGACAGATGCATTTACGGCGCGAGCGGCGTCGGCTTCAAGTAGGAGAAACCACTCCTCGAACTCGGCCGTGCCCTCAACGTTCCAGCCCATGCCCTATTATATGCCTTATCCGGCATAATGTCAAGTAAGGCATATTACGACTTCCTCTCAGCCGTGATATCGCCTTTCGATTCGTTTTCGCGAAGTCGGGGTCTGCGCGGTTAGGAACACGGCCTGACGATTTCAAAGCATCACAGATCCATCGTCCGATGCTCGCTTGATCCGTTGCCGAAAACCTGGAGTTGATAATCGTCCGCATACGATGTCTTCGGGACGTCGAAGACGACTTTGCCGCTGCGCGACGTGCCGGGATTGAGCTTTGTCAAGGAAAACCCGTCGTCGCTCGTGATCGTGTTTGTCGAGTCGAAGGTCTTCTCGCCGCGCACGAGATGGAAATCCGAATTAGAAATATCGGCGGGTTTGTCGCCACTGTTGTTCACCGTCACCGACACGACGACGAATTCGCCGGCCGCCTTTTGCACAGAATAGTCGGCACCGTAGGTCGACGCGAGATGCGCCTCGGTTACGCGGTATTTCAATCCATCGACTTCCGCGTCGGTCCCGGCACGTACGCTCGACGGACTTTCGGTCGGCTGTGGGTCCGCAGCGACGGACGACGAGGTTGCCCCCCGGCGGATCGCCGAGACGACAGTGAAGGCGGCCTGAGCCGAAAGCTTTGCGGCGTTCGCCACGCGGCCGCCTCCCGCAAAAGAAACGAGCGCCGGATTGTCGGCGCTCAAGTTTTACCTGTGTTTTCCGCATCATTTACCAAAGCAGGGGAAATCGTAGCGGACCCTGCGGGAACCCGGCGATCATACCACGATTCGATGAATCGCGCACCCACTTGTTGGAAAATCTGATCAATCATGCCGGGCACGTATTCTTGATCTTGCTGAATTACACGGAGCGTCTCCCAAAGCGTGATCGCAACGACGTCTACTACATAACCCGGCTCGATCTCCCTACAGGCGTATTCCCGAAAGTTCTGCTCGAAGGTTTTTAGGCGTAGGAACGTCTCTGCATCGGGGGGGCGCTTGCGCTTTGGCTTCTTTTGCGCGTCAAGACGTCGCCGGATCTCCGGCGAAAGCCGGCTTTCAGAGTCGCCTCCTTGTCGCCGCATCGCTCTCCCAGCGACGGGACTTCCATTTAGCTCGGCGCCTTTTTTCTTCATCCATTTCTGCTCACGCTTTAGAAAGTCGCTTTCGAGTAATACCGGTTCGAGGACATGAAACGAAAAATTACTCTCACCAAGCGCCCAATAGGCTTGCTGCAGTCGCTTCGAATGATGTTTGCCGGATCGAAGGTCTCTAAAATGATCAGTCTTTCGACGCTTAAAATTCTTCGTGCTGCCGATATACCATCGACCTGCGCAGTCAACGATCCCATAGACTCCCGACAAAGCGTTAGGCGCGTCAGGCAGCAATGTCGCGCGCCGCAATCCGCTCGCCATCTCGCGAAAGCGCATACTTCGTCAGTTCACTTCGTGCGAATCCTGGCTCTTTTTTCAGGAGACGAACCCTCGTCTCGCTAAGCCCGTAGAGTTCCATCGCGTATCCAGCGCCCTTCGCCACTGGCACGATCTTGGGCTTGAATTCATTATCGATGAAGCACGCGCGGATATAGTCATTGATCGCGTCGATCACTACGATGATAGCCAGTCCGGGATTTGCGTGGAAATACTCGACGACGCCCCGCTGCAGCATGGAGACCTGAAACCGTTCGAGGTTTCGTTCTAGGTCGCGCCGCTGCCGCGGTCCAGCTTTCGATCTTGGCTTGATTTTTTTTGCAGCGCCACCGCCATTGCTACCTCCGCTCCCGCCGGACGCGACCGACTCTCCGCTCGGCGCCACAACATGATTCGCCTTCGATCGCTGCAACATCGCCGCCGTGACCTTGTCTTCGGTGCCGAGCGCGGCCGTCTCGCGTGGAAGATCGACCGCCGGATCGTACCCGCCGGGCCGTGGGGTCGGCATGGCGCTCGCGAAGCTCTTGACGTAACTTGCCGGGAGAAACTGGTCGTCGCCGTCTTCGCTATGGCCGTAGGAGCCGCCGATCGCTATGCCATCGACGAAGAGCTCCTCGAGGATCGGCGCCGCGTCCTCGGAGCTGTCCGCCTCGTATTCGGCGGCCATGCGGTTGAGTCGCCAGTTTCCCACGATGCGCTCCAGGACGAATCTCGCCACGACGAGAGAACGTCGCGACTGATAGTAACGATTCTCTGCAAGGGGGCCGATGGTCCTATTTGCGGCGCCGCGCTTCCGGGAGTAAGCGGGGACGACGTCGCAAACGTCCTTCGTCACGGCGTCAGATTATTCGGGCGCCTCGATTGGTTAGCATCTAGGTTAGCCACGCCGAAGGATGACCCGCAAAACCGTGCGCGCCCGTAGCTCAATTGGATAGAGCGAAGGACTCCTAAGCCTTAGGCTGCCAGTTCGATTCTGGCCGGGCGCACGACGATTCGCCCTACGTTGCGAGTTCGGCGCTCTCCACGATGGCGTCGCCTTCGCGGTCGAAGGTCACGGCGAATTCGATGGGATTGCAGCAGACGGGGCAGTCCTCGACGAAGCGCTGGCGCCGTCCGCCGCTCGGGTCCACCGCCACGAAATTCTGCTCCGAGCACCGCGGGCAGAGGTAGGCCGCATCGCTTTCTAAGGGCACGCCGGTGGCTTCATGGGGTGCCGCGAGGTTCCCCGGCCCGGCATTGCCCGGGAGGCCTGCCGTGTGGTATAGTCAGCGACGGAACGGACCGCGCGTCCGTCTTTTTCATGTCGGCCCGCACTCAGGAATACGAAAATGGCAAAAAAAGAACATCGCGTCATGGTGGTCCTCGCTTGCCAAGAATGCAAGCGACGCAACTATAATACGCAGAAGAACAAGCAGACGAATACCGACCGCTTGGAACTCTCGAAATACTGCCGGTTTTGCCGTTGCCACAAAGCGCACCGCGAAACGAAATAACCGGGCGCGCTACGCCTTTATAGGGTAGAATGGCGTATGGCGGGAGCAGGATTACTCGTCGAAGTCCGGTCGTAACGCTAGCGTAGGGTGGTAGCTCAATTGGTAGAGTTGCGGTCTCCAAAACCGTCGGTTGCAGGTTCGAGTCCTGTCCGCCCTGCCAGAATTTTTCCGAGATCGTCGGTCGAGGGAGCACGAGTCGCATGAACAGGCCAACGGGTGGTAGCGGAACGACAATGAAGCCGGGTGCGTCCGGCCGTCGCCCCGTCGCGCCGCCGGATCGTGCGGCGAGGCAACAGAATGCCGAGCGCTTTATTCGCGACCTCATTGCGGAAATGCGCCGCGTCACGTGGCCCACGCGCCCGGAATGGGTTTCCGCGACGGTCCTCACCATCGGCCTCGTCGTCGTGGTCGGGCTCTATACGTTCCTCGCCGATCAACTCTTCGGGTTCTTGTTCGGGCTCGTCCATCACTAAGGAATCATCGTGGAAAACGTAACGTCGGACGTCTCCGAAGAGGCCGAGTCGGCCGCCCCCGTATCGAAGAAAGACGAACGCCGCAAGTGGTTCGTCATTCACACGTATTCGGGTTACGAAAACAAGGTGAAGGCCAATCTCGAACGCCGCATCCACTCGATGAACATGTCGGAGAAAATTTTCCGCGTGCTCGTGCCGATGGAAGACGAAGTCGAATTCAAAGACGGCAAGCGCAAGATAACGCCGAAGAAAGTCTTTCCGGGTTACGTGCTCGTCGAGATGGATATGGACGACCAGTCCTGGTACGTCGTGCGGAACACGTCGGGCGTTACCGGTTTCGTCGGCTCCCCCGGAGCCGGTGAGAAACCCGTCGCGCTGCAAGATAAAGAAGTCAAGACGATCCTCAAGCAGATGGGTATCGAGACGCCCAAGCTCAAGATCGATTTCGCCAAGGGCGATCGCGTCAAAGTTACGAGCGGCCCGTTCTTCGATTTCACCGGTATCGTCGACGAGATCCAGCCGGAGAAAGAAAAAGTCCGCGCGCTCATTTCGATCTTCGGTCGCGAAACGCCGGTCGAACTCGAGTTCTACCAGATCGAAAAAGTTTAGCTCGCAACGCTACCGCTGCCGCCGCGGATAATCAGCGACGCGCTCAAGGAAACCTCCGAACTTCTCCACGACGGCGATGTAGCCGGCGCCCAAAGCGCCGGCCGTCCTATTGGACCTTGGTGAAATCCGGCGGGACGTTGAATATCGGGTCGTTATCGTTGATCGAGCGAACGTTGCCGCGCTCGATGAGGACCGCGAATCCGCCGCCCTTACCGCCCTGACCCATCGTGACGTTCTGCCAGAGCGCAAACTTGCCGGCCGGCATCGCTACGCCCGACGAAGTGACCGTGAAACGCGGATCGCCTTTCGGCGTCTTCATCGCCCGCATCGCTAGGAGATACTGAGTCAGCGCCGCGTCGCTCGCACCCCCGCTATGGGCCCGCAACCGCGACTCCGCTTCAGGGCAACCTTCGCGCGGCGGCGCGAGCGCCGCTAGATAGGACGTCATCTCGGTATCGACCGTCGCGCTCTCCCCTGTCGGCTTGGTCGTCGTCATTTTCATATGGGCGTCGTAGCCGCTGGTGGCGATTCCCTCGATGGGTCGCGCGCCGAGCGCCTTGACCGTCATATCGAGTGCGACTTTGGTGCCGTCGTCCGTCGCCGCCGGCTCCGGTGCACTGCGCCCGCGACGCTTATTATCGGCGGGCGCCGGCTCCACCGGCTGATCGAGCGAGACGACCGCGTACGTCTTTTTGTTCAGATCGAGGGTGGTCAAGGTCCGAGCCGAACAGTCGACGATGCGCGCTTCGCCCGTTGCGACGGTGTCGACGCGTTGCTTCGAGCCAGCGACGTAGTGATGTTCGGCCGTACCGTTCTTGATCATCGCCATCCCGCCCGACGCAGCCGCGATGACGGCGCCGAGGCCGAAGGGCCCGCGTTTGCCGTTACCGCTCGATACCGGAGTCGCTGCGGTAGCAAAATCCGACAAAAACGTCCCCGGCTGCGGCGCCGAATCGCCGCTGAGTCCGAATTTCATGACGGAATCGAAGGCGATGCCGGCGCTTGCGGCCGGCGCGGGAGCGATTCCGGCGCCAACTAGCGCCGCCACCGTCACCGCGACCTCGAAGCTGCGACGAAAAGCCCGTGCCATGCAAACCTCCAGCCGTCGGTGCCCGACGGAGCGTTCAGCGTCCGAGGCGGTGTCTGTTTCGACGACGGACGCGGAAATGCTCTGTGCCGCGGCCTTTACCGGTGCGCCGTATCGTGGTATTCTCGACGAGTTGCGCTCGCCGCCCCACCCCGGGTCGGGCGCAGTATTCGGGGGAGAGCGCCCGACTGCGGTGCTCGAAAGGACGTAATATGGCCAAGAAAGTCGTCGGCAAGATCGGTTTACAGCTCAACGCCGGTAAAGCCACGCCCGCGCCGCCCGTCGGTCCGGCACTCGGGCCGTACTCGCTGAACATCATGGCGTTCTGCAAAGAGTATAACGAACGCACGCAGAGCCAAGCCGGCATGGTGATTCCGGTCGAAATCACGGTCTACGAAGACCGCACCTTCACCTTCGTTACGAAAACGCCACCGGCGAGCTTTCTGATTAAAAAAGCGATCGGCATCGAATCCGGTTCGGCGATTCCCAACCGCAATAAGGTCGGCAAGATCAGCGAGAAGCAGCTGCGCGAAATCGCGGAAACGAAGATGGCCGACCTCAACGCAAACGATGTCGATATGGCGATGCGGATTATCTCCGGTACCGCCCGTTCGATGGGCGTCGAGGTGACGGCGTAATGGCGCAGCAGCACGGTAAAAAATATCGCGCGCTCGCAGCGTCGTTCGATTCGAACAAACTCCACGACATCCATGAAGCCACCGCGACCGTGAAGCGAAACGGTACGGCAAAATTCGATGAGACCGTCGAAATCCACATCCGTCTCGGCGTCGACCCCAAAAAGAGCGATCAGAACGTGCGCGGCACGGTGTTGCTGCCCAATGGCACGGGGCGAACGGTTCGCGTAATAGCGTTCGCAAAGGGCGATAAGGCGCGCGAAGCGGAAGCCGCGGGCGCGGACGTCGTCGGCGAACAGGATCTTATCGATCGGGTCAAGGCGGGTTATACGGAGTTCGACGTTGCGGTAGCGACGCCGGATATGATGGGTGCCGTCGGTTCGAACCTCGGCCGAATCCTCGCGCAGAAGATGCCCAATCCGAAATCGGGAACGGTCACCCCCAACATCGGCAACGCGATCCGCGATATCAAAGCCGGTAAAGTCGAGTACCGTCTCGATAAGACGGGCATCGTCCATACGATCGTCGGCAAGTGCAGCTTTGGCGAAGAGCAACTCGCCGAAAACGTCGCGACGCTCCTGGATGCGATCGTACGCGCCAAGCCGTCGGCCGCAAAAGGGACGTACATCCGAAGCGTGACGCTGACGAGCACGATGGGGCCGGGCGTCAAGCTGGATCCGACTCGCGTTAAGCCGACCGCCGCCACATCGTAAACGTACCGCACCCGCGCGCTTACCGTGCACGATACCACGTCCCCTCGCGTTGCGTGCGGGCGACCGCGTAGGCCGCATCGAGTCGTGAGGCGATGACGTGCGAACGCGCACGGACGAGCGTCGCATAATCGTTCGAAATAAAGACGAAGCGCGGTTCGATCGCCGCGAACTGCGTCTCCAACAGACGCCAGCGTTCGGGCGGATAGAGTTCGAGCGCCCAGCCATTGATCGGCACGGCTTGATCGCGACCGGCGATGAGATACACGCGCGGATCGCCACAAACGTAGACGCTGCCGCGGGCGTTCTCGGGCTCGCGCAAGAACGAAGCGACGTCCGCCGCTTGCGCGTACCCGCCGTTGGAACGCATGCGATAGCGCTCCAGGGCGACGGTGCTTGCGAACGGACGATCGCGCGCGATGCGTGCCGCGCTCTTCGCCACCGTCGCGACGCTCGGCAGCAGCGCTATGGTCGCGCAGGCGAGCGTCGCGAGGGCGATGTTGCGGCGCGCTCCGCCGCCACGTAGTTGGGCGACGATCCAATCCACGCCGAGCGTAGCGAGCAGACCCAGCGGCGGTACGAAGAGCAACAAGTGATACGGCCACCACGATTGCAGTTGCAGGAGCACGACGACGACCGCAGCCGCCAGATACGCGACGCAGACGTCGCGCCAGAGTGCAACCCGTGCATCGCGCGGGGCGACGCTTCCGGCGACCCCAAGCGGTACGAGAAATCCGAACCCGATGGTGAACCAGCGTACGCTGTCCGCCAGCCGCTGAAGCGGCGCCGCACCGGCAGTGGCGACGATCCGCGACGGCAGGACGAAAAACGTCGTGACGACTTCGGCGAGCGTGCCGTCGTGGGCCGCCGATAGCGCGAAGAGGACGAGCGGGATCGCCGCGCCCGCCGCCCATGCCGATACGAGAGCCATGCGTCTGTGCCGGAAGACGACGACGCCGAGTATCGCAAGGACGATGAAAACGAAGAGAATTTTAAACAGAATCGCGATGCCGGCAGCTAAGCCGCCGGCGACGGCGAGCACCACGGCGCGCGAGCCGCGACCCGCTTCGAAGGCGGTGATCGTCGCCACACAACAGCAGACGAGGGGCAGGCCGACGAGCCCCTCCACTTGTGTGAGCGCCGAGCCGTCGGCGAAGGCGTATGGTGCGCCCACGATCGCGAGGACGGCCGCAGTAGCGAGATCGGGCCGGCGCAGTCGTGGGCGAAGCGCGGCCCAGGCTACCACGCCGAGCGTGAGGTTCCATATGAGTTCGAACGCATGCACGGCTATCGGCCGAAAGCCACCGAACGTGTCGGCGGCCGCGTAGAACGCGAAGATCGCGGGCTGTTTGAGATCCCAAAAGTCGCGATAGAGCACGCTGCCGTGCGCCAGTTCTTTGCCGGCGATCAGAAACAGGGCTTGATCGCCGCCAAAGGCGTCGTCGAGGCGCAGGAGCCCGAGCACGGCGACGATGGCGACACCGAGCGCCAGGCCGATTGTCGGACGGAGCACGCAGCAGTGTGCACACTCGAGGAGGCGTGCTCCTCTAAGTCGTTGACGGCGGCCGGCACGATCCGATATGCTACAGGACGACTCCGATGACCGTAGGTCCGCTTCGCGGCGGATAATGCTTGGGCGCCTACCGAGGTGACGACAACGAGACGATATCGATTCGACGTGCCGCTGGCGGCGCGCCGGACCGTGCGGCGAGGTGGCGCTCATCGAATGATTGGAGCGCCGTTTTCTTTCCAGAAAGCACACTATGCCTACCGCAAAAAAGGAACAGACCATTGGGGAGCTGCGTCAGCGGCTCGCGGAGTCGAAATACCTGTTCTTCACGAACTACGCCGGGTTAACGGTCGAAGAAATCACGAAGCTTCGCACCGAGCTGCGTAAAGACGGATCGACCTATGCGGTCGTCAAGAATACGCTATTTTCGCGTGCCGCGGGCGACGAACTCGCAAAACGATTCGAGTCGTTCCTCACGGGCCCGACGGGCGTCGTCTTTGCCCCGGCCGATCCTGTGGCGCCGGCCAAAGCGCTCAAGGCCTTCAACGACGAGGTTAAGCCGCTCGAAGTCAAGGCCGGATACGTCGACGGCCAGGTCATCGACGCGACACAGGTTTCGGCTCTCGCATCCCTGCCGTCCAAGGCCGCCCTACAGGCACAAGTTCTCGGCATGCTCGCGAGCCCGCTGCGCAACTTTGTCGGCGTTCTCGCCGCAAATCCAAGTGGCTTCGTCCGCGTGCTATCCGCTCGCGAGAAGCAACTCGCCGACGCCGCCGCGCCTTCAGGCGCGTAAATCTTTTACTCTCCTCCGTGCCGTAGCGCAGCGGAGGCATCCGAAGGGACACCACCATGGCAGTTGCCGACCTCATCTCAGAAGTTGAAAAGTTAACCGTCCTCGAGCTCAACGAGCTGGTCAAAGCCCTCGAAGAAAAATGGGGCGTGTCGGCCGCGGCACCCGTTGCTGCCGCAGCGGCCGGCGCGGGCGCCGCTCCGGCCGCGGCAGTCGAGAAGACCGAGTTCGACGCGATCCTCACCGATTTCGGCGCGGAGAAAATCAAGGTCATCAAGGCGGTCCGCGAGATCACGAGCCTCGGGCTCACCGAAGCGAAAGCGTTCGTCGAGAGCGCTCCCAAAGCCATCAAAACCGGCATTCCCAAGGACGAAGCTGAGCAGATCAAAGCGAAGCTCGCCGAAGTCGGCGCGACGGTCGAAGTTAAGTAACCGCGCGAGCGCACGAAAGAAACCCCGGCGAGCGATCGCCGGGGTTTTTCTCTATGGCGCCCCGCTCGGCGTCGTTATTTAGGGGCGCAGCAGTAGCCGGCCTGATACACGCGGTGCCGATAGGCCGTCGCGCGGGTCGTGCGCTGGACGGGCTTGCGATACCCGGAAGCCGCGCTCGTGATCGGCGTCGCCGTCGCGATATCTGAAGAGAAGCGTCCGAAGAGCCGCGGGTTGGCCGCGAATTCGCGACGCAGATCTCCGATGCGATGGTCGTCGGTCGGGTGGTCGGAGAGCGCTTCCATCGATCCGCCGGCTCCGGCTTTCTCGAAGTTTTGGAAGAGCCACACCATGCCCCACGGGTTGTAACCGGCCTGGGCGCACGTGATCGCCCCTTTGGCGTCGGCATCGTGTTCGACGGCGCGCGAGAATCGGCTGGTTTGAAGCGTGTAGGCGATATTCTCGCCGAGCTGACCGAAGCCGCTGCGGTTGAGGCCCGTCAGCGCGCCCACGATTCCGATGATCGTTCCCGTCGTTTGATCCTTCGCCATATTGTTGATGACGTCATGATGGATGTCGTGCGACGTTTCGTGACAGAGAACGCCTGCAAGCTCTTCTTTGTTCTGCACGAACTTGATCAGCGAATCCGTGACGTAGACGTTGCCGCCCGGGACCGCGAAGGCGTTGGGCTGCTTCTCGTGGACGAGGATGAACTGAAACGGATAGTCATACTGCGAATCCGCGACCGATTTAATTCGCGCCGCGATCGGGTCGAGCACGCCGTACATCGCATTAGGTCGCGGTAAAATTTCGCCTTTTTGCTGCAGTTCTGCATACACTTGCTGCCCGATCTGCTGTTCCTGGTCGGCGGCAGCCGCCGGCGCGACGGCGAGGCTTCCGAGTAGCGCCGTCATGGCGAGTGCGGCGGTCCGCTTCATAGTATTCCTCCGTTGCGGGATACGGCGTTTCGTACCCGTGAGGAAGCAACGCAGCCGGAGGGCCATTAGGTTCGCAACGTCAGGTGTTCTACGTCTCTTTTCTCACGTGTCGACGTCGCCGGAGGGGATTTGGGGCGCGATAGGGCGCCGGGAAGACGCGCCCCTCATCTCCGTCGCGGATTCGCGTGCGACTTCTCCGGCGTAGACCGGACGTCGCTGTCGTTGCCGGCCATCGGTTCTGCCGCAGGCGACCGTCACGATTATTTAGTGAACCAGAAAACCGACGAGCAGCAACGCGAGGATGTTAAATACCTTGATCATCGGATTGATCGCCGGTCCCGCCGTGTCTTTATAGGGGTCGCCCACGGTGTCACCGGTGACGGCGGCCGCGTGTGCCGGAGACCCTTTGCCGCCGTAGTGTCCGTCTTCGATATACTTTTTCGCATTATCCCAGGCGCCGCCGCCGCTTGTCATCGCGAGTGCGAGGAAGAGACCCGTGACGATCGTTCCGACGAGCGCACCGCCCATCATCTTGGCTCCGCCGAAGTTCGGCAGGACGTACGAAAGCAGCACGATAGCGATGGGCACGCCGATCGGAATCATCGCCGGCAAGATCATCTCTTTGAGCGCCGCGCGCGTTACGATATCGACCGTCGTACCGTAGTCCGGTTTTTGCGTGTTGTTCATGATGCCGGGCATCTCGCGAAACTGCCGGCGAACTTCTTCGACGACGGCTCCCGCCGCGCGACCGACCGATTCCATGGAGAGGGAAGCGAAGAGGTACGGACAGAGGCCGCCGACGAGCAGGCCCGTGAGTACGTAGGGATCGCCGATATTGAAGAAGCCGTTGAACGTCGCGGCGTCCTTCGTGTTGCAGACCGCCCCCGCGGCCGCATGACAGCGATCCGAAAGCTCTTGCAGGAACGATGCGAAAAGCACGACGGCCGCGAGGCCTGCCGAACCGATCGCGTAGCCTTTCGTGACGGCTTTGGTGGTGTTGCCGACGGCGTCGAGGGGATCGGTCACTTTGCGCACGGCTTCGGGCATCTCGGCCATTTCGGCGATGCCGCCCGCGTTGTCGGTGATCGGGCCGAACGAGTCGATGGCGACGATAATTCCCGCCATCGAGAGCATCGCCATGACCGCGATGCCGACGCCGTAGAGCCCGGCGAAGCCGTTGGCGATGAGGATGCCGATGACGATCGTGAGCGCGGGCAATGCCGTCGCCTGCATCGAGACCGCGAGCCCGGCGATGATATTGGTGCCGTGGCCGGTGACCGACGCCTTCGCGATGTTGCGCACCGCCGGAAACTGCGTGCCGGTATAGATTTCGGTGATGTACGTGATCGCGCCCGTGACGACGAGTCCCACGAGCGCGCAGATGAAGATGCCGGTATCGGTAATCGCTAGACCGGAGCTCGTCGTCACGCCCCCGCCGAATTCCAGCTTCGTCACGAAGAAGAAGGCGATCGCCGAAAGGACGCCCGCGACGATGAGGCCGCGATAGAGTGCGTTCATGATCGAGCCGCGTGCGTCGTTGCCCATGCGCACGAACAGCGTGCCGATGATCGACGCGACGATGGAGACGGCCCCTAGAACCAGCGGAAACGTCGTCGCGCTTTCGAGCGTCTTGCCGAGCACGAGGTGGCCGAGCAGCATTGCGGCGACCGTCGTCACGACGTAGGTTTCGAAGAGGTCGGCCGCCATGCCGGCGCAATCGCCGACGTTGTCGCCGACGTTGTCCGCGATGACGGCGGGGTTGCGCGGATCGTCTTCGGGAATGCCCGCTTCGACCTTGCCGACGAGATCCGCGCCCACGTCCGCGGCTTTGGTGAAGATGCCGCCGCCCAAACGTGCGAAGACCGAGATGAGCGAACAGCCGAAGGCGAGCCCGACGAGCGCGCCGAGCGATTCGCTCACCGGGCTCGCATGCGCTGCGTTGAGCTGCAGCATGATCGCGTAATAGCCGCTGACCGCGAGCAGTCCCAGTCCGACGACGAGAAGGCCCGTGACGGCGCCGCCGCGGAACGCGAGCGCGAGCGCCGGTGCCAGGCCGCCGCGGGCCGCTTCGGCGGTGCGGACGTTCGCCCGGACGGAGACGATCATGCCGATGAAGCCGGCGGCGCCCGATAGTGCCGCGCCGATAGCGAAGCCGAAGGCGGCTTCCCATCCCAGGGGATTGGGGGCGATGCCGATGAGGACAAAAAGGACCGCCGCGACGATCGCAACGGTCGTATACTGACGTTTGAGGAACGCCATCGCGCCTTCTTGAATGGCGCTTGCGATCTCTTGCATCCGCGCGTTGCCCGGCGATTGCTTCATGACCAGTGAAATCAAATATACGCCGTACACGATGGCGAGAACGCCGGCACCTAAGCCGAGTTCGATGGCAACCGATGCTTCCAAACGAGTCCTACTTCTTTCAATGCGACGTTCGTCGGGTCGTTAACCCGAGGAACTTTTTTTCGCCTTTGGCTCTGCGCTTCTCGTCACCTTGCGCAGCACGGGCGTGCGGTCGCGCGCCACGCGGAAAAGGATCGCATACCGCGAAGCGTCTTAAACGACATGCAAGAGGTCGATTTTTTGATCGTCGGCTGCGGCCCCGCGGGCGGCACGGCTGCGCGCGAAGCGGCGCGCTCCGGCGTCGAAACGCTCGTGCTCGAGCGCGATCCCGTTGTTGGAGCGAAGCGCGTCTGCGCGGCCGGGCTGCGGCCCGGCTTCTGCGAACAATTCGATCTTCCGCGCTCGATCGTACACTGCGACCCGCCGACGATCTCCGTGCGCGGACTTTCCGGACGCCGCTACGACTACTCCGTCGGCCAAGCACACACGACGACACGCGAAGAACTCGACGGCACCATTGCGGCCTTCGCGCGCAGCGAAGGCGCTCGGATCGAAACGCAGACCCTGTTCCGAAGTTACCGGCGCGATGGCGACGGCAGCATCGTGGAATATGCCGACCTGCGTAGCGGCGAACGCAAGCACGTTCGCGCGCGCGCCGTGCTGCTCGCGCAGGGTTCGAGTGCTCGCGTCGCCGAGGAATCGCCGCTAAGCTACGCTGCGTGGTCGTCCGGGCTCATCACGTGCTATCAGTATCGCGTCTATCTCGAACGTCCCGCGAGCGAGGAGACGTACCGAACGCTGGAGATGCATTACTATCTAACGAGCAGCGGACGCAACGTCATCGCCTGGATGTTCCCAAAGCGCGATCACCTTTCCATCGGTCTCGGTATTGCGGGCAAGTATTCCGGCAAAGAGCTGCGCGCGGAACTCGACGCATTTTTGCCGACCGTCGCCGCCCGGCTCTTTCCCGGCGTGGCCTACACGATTCGCGAAGAGGGCAATCTGCTCTACGGGGGGGCGCCGCGCCCGCGCGTCAGCGATGGGAACGTCATGGTCGCGGGGACGGCTGCCGGCCTCGTCGATGCGACGACGGGTGAAGGCATTTACGAAGCGGCGATATCGGGACGTTTGGCCGCCGAAGCGGTCGTGGCTCTCAAGGGCGGGCTGACGACGGCGCCCGCGCAGAAATACGAACGTCGCCTCAAGGACACGTTCTATCGCCGACTGCGTCACCGGCACAAACTCATGACGTTTCTCGAACGCAAACCGGTTCGTTTCGACGTGCTTTTCGAACAGCTTTCGCGCACGCCGCGTTTCGCCGACATGCTGCAGCGGGATCGCGACGATTTCGGACCGGGCGAGTGGGCGTATCTGTACGCTCAAGCGGCGCTCTTCTCGCTGCGCGCCTTGCGCGTTTAGATGGCTGCCTTCGTCGTTCGCCGCGTCGTGCGGCTGGCGCTCGTGCTCGTCGCGATCACGCTCGCGAGTTTCGCCTTCATGCAAGCCATCCCGGGCGATCCGGTCACGCTGCGGCTCGGCGATCATGCGACGCCGGACGAAGTGCGTTCGTTGCGCGCGGCGCTCGGTCTCGATAAGCCGTGGTTCGTCCAGTTGGGATTGTATTTCGCCGCCTTGCTCCACGGCGATCTCGGCCGCTCGCTCATCGACGCGCAACCCGTCGCGACGAAACTCGCGCAGTATTTCCCGGCAACGATCGAACTGACGATCGGCGCGCTCCTTATCGCCGTGCTCGTCGGCGTACCGGCCGGGATCTTCGCTGCGGTGCGACGATCGAGTGCGTTCGATATAGCGACGATGAGTGCCGTACTCGTCGGCGTCTCGATTCCGGTCTTTTGGCTCGGCTTCATGCTCGTCTATCTGCTGGCGGTGCTGCCCGGCAAGTTAGGTCTCAATCTCTTTCCGATTTCCGGGCGCATCTCGCTGACGTACTTCGTACCGGCGCGGACGCATCTAGTGATTCTCGACGCGCTGCTCGCGGGCAACGGCCGCGCGGCACTCGACGCGCTCTGGCATCTCGTGCTCCCCGCCGCGACGCTCGGGACGATCCCCCTTGCGATCATCGCAAAAATTACGCGCAGCGGCATGCTCGACGTGTTGCGCAGCGACTACATTCGCACCGCGCGGGCCAAGGGACTTGCTCCCCGCAGCGTCGTCGTGCACCACGCGCTCCGTAACGCGCTGGTACCGATTCTGACCGTCATCGGTCTGCAGACCGGTTTGCTCCTCGGTGGAGCGGTGCTCACGGAGCATATCTTCGCCTGGCCCGGCGTCGGGCGGCTCGCCTTCGATGCCATCTCGAACCGCGATATGCCGCTGATCAACGGCTGCATCTTGCTCTTCGCCGCGGTGTTCGTCGTCGTCAATGCCGCCGTCGATCTGCTCTACGCGGCCGCTAATCCGCGCATCCGGTATGGCGGGTAGTGGGGCCGCGCCGGTTTACGGGCATGACCGAATAGGCCCCTTCGGTAAATTCCGACCATAATGTAGTCGGGACCGGAAGAGTCCGACGGGGCACGTGGAATGAGACGATGGTTGGAGACTGAGGCGAACGCCCCCTACGTTATCGCGGGCACCCGCTACACGCGGGAAGAGGTCATTCATCGCTACTTCCACCTCGTGAAGTACGTGGCGGGTCGTATTTCGGTCAATCTGCCGCCGAACGTCGAGCTCAGCGATCTCATCAACGACGGCGTCGTCGGACTCATCGACGCGATCGAAAAGTACGACGACGACCGCGGCGTCAAATTCGAAACGTATGCGATCACGCGCATCCACGGTGCGATTATCGATGCGTTGCGGGCGCTCGACTGGGTGCCGCGCGCGATCCGTCAAAAAGCGCGCGAACTGGAGCGCACCCACCACGAACTCGAAGCGGAGTTGGGCCGCATGGCGACCGACGATGAAATCGCCGTGCGCATGGGGATCGGCAAACGCGAACTCGAGACGCTTCAGCAAAAGGTGCGCGGCACGTCCCTGCTCTCTCTCGAGGAGCATTTGCCCAACGATCGCGGTAACGATATTCCGCTCCTGGACACCCTCAAGGGCGAAGACGGCGATCTCGGTGCCGGCGTGGAGCAAGCCGAGATCCGCACGGCCCTCGTAACGGCCGTCGAGTCCCTCTCGAATCAAGAGCGGACCGTGATCAAGCTCTATTATTTCGAGGGCCAGACCCTTAAAGAAATAAAGGCCGTGCTCGAAGTTTCCGAATCGCGCGTGTCGCAGATTCATGCCCAGGCGGTCATCCATCTGCGCCAACGGCTGCGCGTGTTGCGGGCGGATTTGGGCATTCGCGAAAACGATCCGACCATCAAGCAGAAGTACGTCCGGCGTCCCGCGGCGCCCGGCGCCGACTTCGCTCATTAACCGCAATGGCGCCGTTCCGCCGCTGGCGTGGCACGCGCGAGGCATCCCTGTTCGCGACGCTGCCCGGTGAAGCGGCCGCGGGCGCTCCGCAAGAAGTCGTCGCCGGCGAGTCGGCGTTCCGGCTGGTCCGCGGCTGGCTAGTGCGGCAGGAAGCCGATGCGTTACTTGAGGCCGTCCGCCGCACGACGTCTTGGACGCAGGAGCGGCGCCCGATGTACGATCGGATCGTCGACGTACCGCGCGAGCAGGCGTGGTACGGTGACGGTTACGGGCGGCCGTTGACGCCCGAACTCGAAGCGGTCCGGCGCGATCTCGAGGCGTTCACCGGCACGCGCTTCGCTTACGTGTTGCTCAACCGCTACCGGGACGGCAACGACAGCGTGGCTTGGCACAACGACCGCGAGGTCGCGGGATTGCGCGACCCAATCGTGGCTTCCGTCACCCTCGGCGCGACGCGCGCGTTCGACGTGCGCGCCAAAGCGGCGCACTCCCGCGTCATCTCAGTCGATCTCGAGCATGGCGACCTCGTCGTCATGGGCGAGGGCGCGCAAGAGCGCTTCGAGCATCGCGTTCCCAAGAACGCCCGAATCGGCGGCGAGCGGATCAATCTGACGTTCCGGCAACTCCCGTCGCCGTAGGCCCATGACGGCCATCGAACAGGAGTTCGAGCGAACGTCACCAATGGGTTTTCGACATGAGTTGGCTGACGAAGCTGAAGAATTCACTGGGCCGGTCCCGCGAGTCGCTCGCCGCCGTCGAGACCCTCGCACAAGCGAGACGGCCGCTCGATGCGGACTTCTGGAACGAACTCGAAGAGATTCTCATCGCAGCCGATTTCGGCGTCCCGACGACGGCAAAAATCCTCGACGGACTGCATATCGTCGCACGCCAGGAATTTTGGCACCGCAGCGACCAGGCCGTCAGCCGCTTCAAAGACGATGTCCGGAAGTTTCTCACGCTCCCGGGCGGCGCGCTCGCGCTGACGCATAAGCCTGCGGTCGTGCTCGTGGTGGGCGTCAACGGTAGCGGGAAGACCACGACGATCGGTAAGCTCGGCAAACACTTGTCGGCGCAGGGCAAGCGCGTGATGTTCGTAGCGGCGGATACGTTTCGCGCCGCCGCGGCCGAGCAGCTCGAGGTATGGGCGCAACGCGGCAACGTCGAGTTCGTGCGCGGCCGCGAAGGCTCCGATCCCTCATCGGTCGTCTTCGATGGGTTGGCGCAAGCGAAAGCACGCGGCGTCGATGTCGTGTTCATCGATACGGCGGGGCGCCTACAGACCAAAACAAACCTCATGGAAGAGCTGAAGAAAATGCGTCGCATCGTCGAACGCGAGACGGGCGCGCCACCGGATGAAACGCTGCTCGTCGTCGACGGCACCACGGGTCAGAACGCGATCTCGCAAGCGAAGCTCTTTAATGAAGCGACGACCCTAACGGGCGTCGTCGTGACGAAACTCGATTCGACGGCGAAGGGCGGCGTGCTAGTCGCGATCGTCGATACGCTCGTCGTCCCGATCAAGTACATCGGGCTCGGCGAAGGCATCGACGAATTGCGGCCCTTCGATCCCGTAAGCTTCATCGACGCGCTCTTCGAGCCGGCTGCATAAACGGCGCTCTTTGGTCCCTGTGCCACGATGCTGGCACTTCCGAAGCGTAAACTCTACCTTGTAACCAGCACAACGTAAGGAGCAACCCCACCGTGGCGGACGAGAAAGCCATAGCGCTCGGCAACGCGCTCGCACAAATCGAGCGGCAATTCGGCAAAGGGTCCATCATGAAACTCGGCGATTTCGCCGAGCGCATGCAGATGGAAGTCATTCCGACGGGATCGATCGCGCTCGATCTGGCGCTCGGCGTGGGTGGTGTTCCGCGCGGCCGCGTCGTCGAGATTTATGGCCCGGAATCGAGCGGTAAAACGACGCTCGCCCTGCACATCATCGCCGAAGCCCAAAAGCTCGGCGGGACCGCAGCCTTCGTCGATGTCGAGCACGCGCTCGATCCTACGTACGCGAACGGCCTCGGCGTCGATCTCGATAATCTGCTCGTGTCGCAGCCCGATACGGGCGAACAGGCACTCGATATCGCGGAGATGCTCGTGCGCAGTAACGCCGTCGATGTCGTCGTCGTCGACTCCGTCGCGGCGCTCGTCACCAAAGCCGAGCTCGAAGGCGATATGGGCGATACGCACGTCGGTCTACAGGCGCGCCTCATGTCGCAAGCCCTGCGCAAACTCACCTCGGCAATCTCGCGCTCGAAGTGCGTGATGATTTTCATCAATCAGCTGCGTGAGAAAGTCGGGGTGATGTTCGGCAGTCCGGAAACGACATCGGGCGGCCGAGCGCTGAAGTTCTACGCCTCGGTTCGGCTCGATATTCGCAAGCTCGAACAGATCAAGATCGGCACGGACGTCGTCGGTTCGCGGACGCGCGTCAAAGTCGTCAAGAATAAAGTCGCGCCGCCGTTCCGGCAGGCCGAGTTCGATATCACCTACGGCAAAGGCATCTCGAAGATGGGATCGATTCTCGACGTGGCACTCGAACGCAACATCGTTGCGAAGAGTGGCTCGTGGTATACCTACGGCGACGTGCGCGTCGGTCAGGGCCGCGAGAACTCGAAGGCGTACCTCGAAGAGCACGCCGACCTCGCCGAGGAGATCGCGGCGAAGATTCGCGTGGCGCTCGCGACGACGGTCACGACGAACGGTTCGGCGGCAAAACTCGTGACCGTCGGTGCGAAGAGCGACGACTGACGGAGATGCCGCCGGCGCGCGCCCAAACGTGAGGGCGCGCGTCGTCGCACTCCGTCTCCTCGCGCAGCGTCGTCTCACCGAAGTGCAACTGTGGACGCGGCTCGAGCGCCGTGGCTATGCCGAAGACGATATTCGCGCTTGCGTCGACTCCTGTAAGCGCGATGGATTCATCGACGACCGTCTTTTCGCGCACCTCTTCATTGACGGACGCATGAAAGCGGTCGGCGATGCCCGACTCGTTGCCGAACTCGTGCGCCGCGGTATCGACCGGGATGCCGCCAAGAGCAGCGTGGCATCGTCCGAGCACGTCGAAGACGAGCGACTCGGGGCCGCGATCGACAAGCTCTTTCGCACGCGGTCGGCCTTGAGTTTTCCGAGTGCAGCGCGCGCGCTCGAGCGACTGGGATTCCCCGCGTCAGCAATCTACCGGCAATTGCGGGCGCGCGCCCAACGGGAGTTCGCTCGCGAAGACGAGGCGGCGGGCGAAGGTTCGTAAGCATTCCCAGCCGGACGCGCGACCGAGGATTGTTCTCGAACCTCTCGTAAGGTCGGCGGATGCGCGCTTTTTTCGCCGCGATATTGGCCGCGACGCTCGTTTCGTTCGCCGCTCCGGTACCTTCGGTCGAACTCGAATCGATCGCTAAAGCCGCGTCGACGTATACCAATCCCAACAACCGGCTTCAGAAAATGTATCGCGCCGCGCTGCTCAATACGAGTCAGCAGGCGACGATTGCCGCCGACGGTACGGCATACGTCAAAACCGGCGATATTCCGGCGGAGTGGCTGCGCGATGCAAGCGCCCAGGTTCGGCCGTACCTCTTCTTTGCGAAGAGCGATATCAGGGTCGCCTCGCTCTTGCGCGGCATCATCGCGCGAGAAGCGAAGTATCTCCAAGTCGATCCGTACGCCAACGCATTCACGATCGATTATCGCGTCTGGGAAGAGAAATTCGAGCTCGATTCGCTCGCCTATCCGATCATTCTGTCGTGGAGCTACTGGAAAGCGACGGGCGACGCGTCGGTCTTTTCCGGCGACATGTCGCTCGGTTTCGACAAGGCGCTCGAAACGATGGAACGCGAGCAAGACCACGGCAGCAACTCCCGGTACGCGCATCGCGAGCTTCGTGACGATAGCGGAAACCCCGGACCCAATCCCGTCGGCTATACCGGCATGATTTGGACGGGGTTTCGCCCCTCGGACGATGCGTGCAAATACAATTATCTCATCCCTTCGGAGATGATGGCCGTCGTCGCACTCGGCGATCTCGAGGAGGTCGAGCGTACGGTCTATCGCAACTTGCTCAAATCGAACCGCGCGAAGACGCTACGCGCGGAAGTGCAAGACGGTATCCAAAAATATGGCGAAGTCTTTACGCCGAATTATGGCTACATCTACGCTTATGAAGTCGACGGACGCGGACATCAAACGCTGATGGACGATGCGAACATCCCAAGTTTGCTTAGCGCGCCGTATCTGGGCTATACGAAACCCGATAGTTTCGTGTATAAAAACACGCGCCGTTTTCTGTTGTCGAAAGATAACCCGTACTATTACGTCGGTTCGGTCGCACGCGGGATCGGAAGCGCTCATACCAGCGACGGGTACGTCTGGCCGCTCGCGCTGCTCGTTCAAGGTTTAACGGCGACGTCGGATTCCGAACGCCGCGAAGTGCTCGGACAGCTGCTCGCAAGCGATCCCGGGGATCACCTCTTGCACGAGTCCTTCGATCCGAGCGATCCGCTGAAATTCTCGCGCAAAGATTTCGGCTGGCCGAACGCGCTTTTTTCGGAGTTCGTCATGACGACGTTTAACGGGACGCAGCCGTTGCCGATGGGAAATACGAGCGATCTTGAGTTTCGCGGCGAATGACGGCCCGATGACCGCCAATAAAGCCGATATCGTCCTCGGTATTCAATGGGGTGACGAGGGCAAAGGACGCGTCGTCGACGCGTTTGCGGCCGATTACGACATGGTGGCGCGTTTCGGCGGTGGCGATAATGCCGGGCACACGCTCGTCGTCGGCGATCGCAAACTGGCGCTACGTATCGTGCCCAGCGGCGTCCTTCAGGAACGGCCGGAACTCTTCATCGGCGGCGGTACGGTTATCAGTCTCGACGGCCTCGTCGAGGAACTCGATATGCTCGCGAGCATCGGCGTCGATATCTCGCGCATCAAAGTGTCCGATCGCGCGCACGTCGTTTTTCCGTATCATGCCGCGCTCGATCGTGCGAGCGAAAAAGCGCGTGGCGATAAGGCCATCGGTACCACGGGGCGCGGCATCGGGCCCGCGTATACCGATAAGGCGGCACGCACCGGCATCACGTTCGGCGAGCTGCACCGTCGTGAAGCGCTGGCCGATAAGATTCGCTACAACATGCTCTCGCGGTCCGCGCAATTCGCGCAGATGAGCGCGGCGCCGCGTGAAGAGGACGTTATCGCAGAGACACTCGAGCTGTTGCCGCGCGTTCTCCCCCACGTCGTCGACGGCGTCGCCCACCTGCACGACGCGCTCGAAAGCGGCAAGAACGTCCTGATCGAAGGCGCACAGGGCACGCTGCTCGATGTGGGCTACGGCACCTATCCCTACGTGACGAGTTCGCATACGATCGCCGGCGGCGCGTGCATCGGGCTCGGGCTCGGGCCGACCGCAATCGGTCGCGTCGTCGGCGTTGCGAAAGCATACTGCACGCGAGTCGGTGCGGGACCATTTCCGACGGAACTCTTCGATGCGACGGGCGACGCGCTGCGCGGCCGCGGCGCTGAGTTCGGGACGGTAACCGGCCGGCCGCGGCGCTGCGGCTGGTTCGATGCCGTCGCGGCGCGCTATGCCGCACGCGTCAACGGGCTCTCGAGCGCAGTCGTCACGAAGCTCGACGTGCTGACCGGCTGCGAGCGAATCGCGATCGCCGTCGACTACCGCAGCGGCGGCCGCAGCGTCGGCTTCGAAGCGGCGTCCGATCCCAGGCTCGCGCCCGTCCTGGAATGGTACGACGGGTGGAGCGACGATCTCTCGGCGATCCGGCGGATCGCCGACCTGCCCGCAGCGGCGCGTACGTACGTTGCCGCGCTCGCGAGCGCCATGGGCGTGCCGATCGACGGCGTGTCGCTCGGCCCGGAGCGTCGCTCCATGGCTCTTCCGTAAATCCGACCCTAGCGGGCGAGGGTCTTCGTCGCGATAGAACAGCGACGTGAGACGATTCCGGTACTCCCTGGCCCCGGCACTTGACGCCGCGCGCGCTGCCGAGCAGTCGGCCGCACGCGCGTTCGTTGCACTGCGCCGCGCGTCCGAGGCTGCCGACGCGGAGGTCGTCGCGCTCGGCGCTCGCGCGCGGGCGGTGGTATCGCATGCAGTCGCCCATGAGCCTGCATTACGGGCGCCGCGCCGGTCGGTCGCGCTCCTGGACCGCGAACGGTTTCTCGCCGCACTTGCGCTGCGCCGCGGGCGCGCAGTCGCGGCTGCGTCTCGCGCGGCCCGCGAGTGCGACACCGCGCGTGCCGAACTCGACGCACGCGTGCGGCGGCGGCGAGCCTTCGAGGCGCATCGCGCTGGGGCGCTTGCGGCATATCGTGGGGTCTGCGATCTTGCCGACGCCGCCGCGTACGATGAGTCCAACGCCTGCGGCCGCGAGGCGCGTTCGCATGCGGCCGGAATGCATCGCGTGTGATCACTCTCGCGCGCCGCAACGGCCATCCGGTCATCGTCAACGCCGATCTCATCGAGATCGTCGAACGCAGCGACGACGGAACGACCGTCGTCACGCTGACGACCGGCAACGTGCTCGAAGTCATGCAGTCTCCGGGGGACGTCGCCGAGGCGGTCGTCGCGTATCGTCACCGCTTGGCCGGCCGGCCGTAGATGGAGCTGGCGCTCGTGGGGCGACTGCTAGCGGCGTGTGCGGTGATCGGGCTCGTGCTCGTCGGCGTACAGTTCGTCGCGCTACGGCTCGCGGGCGGTCGCGTCGGGCGTGGCGGCGGACGCCTGATCTCCCTCGTCGAGACGACGAACCTGCCCGGCGCCGCGTCGCTGCACGTCGTTCGGATTGCGGAGCGCTACTATGTCGTGGGACGCAACGCGGCCGCCCTCGGGACGCTGTGCGAGATTTTCGCCGAAAGCGTCGAGCGCTGGCTCGCCGCGCCGACGTCCGCGTCTCCGAATCCGCTCGCGCCCGTCGTGCGCTTCGTTAGCCGTTTCGGCCGGCAGACGTAATCGTGCGCATCGCGTTGGTCGACGATGCGGCGGTCTCCCGAGCGCTGTTCGTTCGGATCGCGGGCGAACTCCGCCACCATGTCGTCGTCGTCCCCACGGCGGACGACGACGGCGCAAGCGATGTCGTCGCCATGGCCGCAGCGGTCCGGCAAAGCGACCCTGAAATCGTCGTCCTCGATGGACGTCTGGCCGACCCCCGGGGTACGCGCCTCGCCGCACCGACCGAGCTGATCGTTGCTCTCGACCTCTTTCGGGCCGCCGCTCCGCACGCGATCGTCGGTGTCGTCGCAGCATTTGGCGAAACGACCCTCGTGCGCGCGGCGACCGCTGCGGGAGCCGGCTTCGTCGTCACGAGGCCCTATCTGCGCTCGCAAGTGGGCGCGACGCTTTCGGCGCTCGTGGCAGCGCGCGGTTCGGCGTCGCCATAGATCTCCGCAGTGCGCCGGTCACGGCATGCTTCCCGGGGCGGCCTCGCGAACGAGAGAGCCCGTATGGCAGATGGATCTGGTACGGAAACGTACGCGAACCACACGAACTCCACGACCACCGCACCGCACGTGCCGAACGCCGGAGAGACGCCCGTCCCGAGCGACGATAGTTTGCGGCGTGGGATCATTTTCGTCGGGATCGCGGCCGCCTCGGCCGGCATCGCGTACGGTATCGTTCGGGCGACCCTCGCGCGGCCACCGGCGGACCCGACGACGGAACGCATCCAGCAATTGATCGACGAAGCGAATCGGCTGCTCAAGCAGCTCGATGACAAGAAACCTGACTAGCAGTTCGGGTCCGGTCGCGACGGCCATCGCGCCGGCGCTCGTTGCGGGCGACGTCGTCGAGATACTCTGCACCGACCTCATCGCCAAAACGGGCCAAGCCGTGGGACGTGCCGATGGTCTGGTCGTGTATGTGCTCGGCCCCGTGCCCGGTGAACGCGCGCGCGTGCGCATCGAGTCCGTCAAAGCAAAATATGCGGTCGGCGAATTGGTGGAGTTGCTCGATCGATCGCCCGACCGCGTCGCTCCGTTTTGCCCGGTGTTCGGCACGTGCGGCGGCTGCCAAGTTCAGCATCTCGCGTATCGGGCGCAACTGGCCTGGAAGCGCGGCATCGTCGAAAACGCGCTCCGGCGACTGGGCCGCATCGAGGGCGCGCGCGTCGGCTTCCCCGTCGGCATGACCGACCCTCGCGCCTATCGCAACAAGATGGCACTCGTCGTCTCCAAGACGGGCGACGCCGCCCCGTCGTTCGGTTTTTACGCCGCTCGTACCCACGATATCGTGCCGATCGAAGCGTGTCCCATCGTGATGCCGCAACTCGATCGCGAGATCGCCGGGCTGTGGGATGCCGCGCGCGACCCCGCGACGACGAGCGCTTTTGCCGGAGCCCGGCACGTGATCGCGCGCGCCGGGCGTTCCTCGGGCGAAGGCGTGCTGTCGATTACGACCGAGCGCGCTTCGACGACGCTGCCGAACGTCGCCGCAGCGCTCGCCGCCAAGCTTCCCGGCACTGTCGGCATCAGCAACTCGTACGAACCGCCGAGCGACAACGCCGTGATGGGCCGCCGCAACGTCATGGTGCACGGTAAAGCCGAGATGCAGGAAGAGATCGACGGGGTCCGTTTTCGCGTCTCGCCGGCGTCGTTTTTTCAAGTGAATAGCGAGATGGTCGGCCGGATCTTCGCCTATCTCGCAACGCAGCCGCTCGCCGGCAAACGGTTCATCGATCTCTATTGCGGCGCGGGGACGTTCGCGCTGTTCTTCGCCAAGCACGGGGCCCGCGTCGTGGGCATCGAGGAGAATCCCCATGCCGTGCGTGAGGCGAAAGCGAACGCCGCGCTCAACGGCGTCGGTGAGTTGACCGAATTCGTCAATGGCCGCGTCGAAGCGACGTTACGCTCCAAAACCGGCGGCGAAGCGCTCGCCAAGGCCGACATCGTCTTTCTCGATCCGCCGCGCAAGGGCAGTGATGAGGGCACCCTCGCCGCGCTCGCCCGCGCGCGTGTACCGCACGTCTGGTATCTCTCGTGCAATCCGGCGACGCTCGCGCGCGATCTCGCGCAGCTCACGCGCGGCGGTTACACCCTCGACGCCGTCCAGCCATTCGACATGTTTCCGCAGACCGGTCACATCGAAGCGCTCGCGTCGCTGCATCGCACCGGCAGCGCGCCGTTCGCCTTCACCGTTGCGGAGGGGTAAGTTGGCATCGGGCGAGATCGACGTCGCATATGTCGCAAAATTGGCACGCCTCGCATTGACGCCGGGGGAAATCGAGAGATTCGGCGCGCAGCTCGGCGCGTTGCTCGAGCACGTCGGAGCGCTCGAAACGCTGCCCGTGGCCGACGTCGCCGCAACGGCCCAGGTTATCCCGCAGAGTAACGTGATGCGCGAGGACGTCCCGCGCCCGTCGCTCGATCGCGAAATCGTTTTGGGCGGTGCGCCGCGACGCGAAGGGGCCTATTTCCGCGTCCCCCAGATCATCGCGGAGGAATCGTAAGCGTGATCGATCGTAGCGCCGTCGAGATCGCGCACAGCGTTAACGCGCGTGAAGCTTCTGCAGTTGAACTGGCCGCCGCGATGCACGCGCGCATCGCCGACCGCGATGCTGCGGTCGGCGCGTATCTGAGCGAGACGGCCGAGCTCGCACGCGAGCACGCCGAACGCGTGGACGCGCGCGTCCGCGCCGGGGAGCGTCTGCCGCTCGCGGGCGTTCCGCTCGCCGTCAAAGACAACATGTGCGTCATCGGCACCCAGACGACGTGCGCCTCGGAAATCTTGCGCGGGTGGATCGCGCCTTACACGGCGACGGCGGTGCAGCGGCTGCTCGATGCCGGCGCGGTTCCGCTTGGCAAGACGAACCTCGATGAGTTCGCGATGGGCAGCTCGTGTGAGAACAGCGCGCTACAGAAAACCGCCAATCCATGGGATCTCGCGCGCGTGCCCGGGGGCAGTTCCGGCGGCAGCGTCGCAGCCGTCGCGGCCGGCGAAGCCACCGTCGCTCTCGGCAGCGATACCGGCGGCTCGATTCGCGAACCGGCCGCGTTCTGTAACGTCGTGGGCTTCAAGCCGACGTACGGCCGCGTCTCGCGCTACGGGCTCATCGCCTTTGCCTCCAGCCTCGATCAGATCGGCCCGATTACGAAGACCGTCGCGGATTCGGCACTCCTCTACGACGTGATGGCGGGCAAAGATCCGATGGATTCCACGACCGTCGACCGAGCGGTAGAAACGACGGCGACGGGCCTACGGGAAGATCTGCGCGGCGTGCGCGTCGGCATCGTCGACGAATTCGCGCTCGACGCACTGGACGCGAGCGTGCGGGCCGTCTACGAAGCCGCCTACGCCGATCTGGAACGTCTCGGCGCGACGCTCGTGCCCGTCGCTTTGCCGACGGCCGATTACGGCGTCGCGACGTACTATCTGATCGCCCCCGCCGAATGTTCGTCGAACCTCGCGCGCTTCGACGGCATGCGCTACGGCCTACGCGTCGAGGGTCCCGACGTCGGTTCCACCTACGAAGCGACGCGCGCGAAAGGCTTCGGCGATGAAGTCAAGCGCCGGATCTTGATCGGGACGTATGCGCTCTCGAGCGGCTTCTACGATGCGTACTACGTTCGCGCCCAGAAAGCGCGTACGCTTATTGCGGCCGACTTCGTGAAGGCGTTCGCTGCGTGCGACGTTATCGCGTGCCCCGCAGCCGCCACGCCCGCCTTCGAATTTAACGCGAAATCCGATCCGGTCAGCATGTATTTGATGGACTACTATACCATTCCGATGTCGCTTGCGGGCTTGCCGTCGCTATCGGTTCCGTGCGGCTATGTCACGCCCGCCGGCAGCGCGAAGCCGTTGCCGCTGGGCCTGGAACTTTCGGGACCTCTCTTCGCCGAACGCGCGTTGCTCGGTATCGCCCACGCCTACGAGCGCGGTACGCAGCACGCCGCGAAGCGGTCCATTCCGCCGCTTCCCGCGCGCGCCGCAGCCGGTGCGCGGTGAGCGCCGCCGTCGTGCAGCGTCCCGACGCACTCGCCATCAACGACGTGCCCTACGAGGTCGTCATCGGGATCGAGTGTCACGTCGAACTGCGGACCCAAACCAAGATGTTCTGCGGCTGCCGCAACGTCTTCGGCGCCGACCCGAACACCAGCGTGTGCCCGGTGTGCCTCGGCATGCCGGGCGCGTTGCCGGTGCCCAACCGCCTCGCGATCGAATTGCTCGTGAAAGCCGGGCTCGCGTTCGGTGCGGAGATCCCCGCGTTCTCGAAATTCGATCGCAAAAATTATTTCTATCCCGACATGCCCAAAGACTATCAAATCTCGCAGTTCGATATGCCGCTCACGCAAGGCGGCGTCGTACCGTTCTGGCTGCCCGATGGTACGCCGGGCTCGTGCCGGCTGACGCGCATCCATCTCGAAGAAGACACCGGAAAATCGACGCACGCCTCGCGTGACGGCCGCATCGCGGGCTCGACGCATTCGCTCGTCGATTTCAATCGCGCTGGCGTGCCGCTCATGGAGTGCGTCGGCGAACCCGATATCCGCAGCGCCGCGCAAGCGGTCGCGTATCTCGAAGCTCTCAAGCGCACGTTCGTGGCGCTCGGGGTCAGCGACGTCAAGATGGAGGAAGGCTCGCTGCGCTGCGACGTCAACCTGTCGTTGCGCCCGGTCGGCCAGAGCGAGTACGGTACGAAGGCCGAGATCAAGAACATGAATTCGTTCAACTCCGTCGCGCGCGCGATCGAAAGCGAAACTGCGCGGCAGGCGGACGTGATCGCCGGCGGCGGCCGCGTCGTGCAAGAGACGCGCGGCTGGGACGAAGCGGTCGGCACGACCCATTCCATGCGCAGCAAAGAACAAGCGCACGATTACCGTTACTTTCCCGATCCCGATCTGCCCCCGATCGAATTCGCGCCTACGGACGTCGCGCGCATGCGCGACGCACTGGGCACCTTACCGCAGACGCGGCTGGATCGAATGATCCGCGATCACGGCTTGTCGGTCGTGCAGGCGCATCAGATCATCGATAAATCCGGACTTGCGGATTACTACGATACCGCAGTTGCCGCCTCCGGCAAACCGCAAGCGACGGTGAACTTCGTCCTGGGCGATCTTTCGCGACTCGCGAACGAGACGAGCGTTCCCGTGCAGGCGTCGGCGCTGCGGCCGCAACGTTTAGCCGAAATCATCGACGCCCTGGAATCCGGTACGATCAATTCGAAAATCGCCAAAGCGTTGCTCGAACGCTTTTGGACGGAAGATACGCCGAAAACCAGTTCCGCGGATTCGACCGGATCGCCCGGTACCACGCACGATGCACTCTCCGTCATTATCGCGCGAGACGGACTCGGGCAAGTCAGCGACGCCGGCGAGATCGACAAGCTCGTGAGGAATATCGTCTCGCGAAACGAAAAGACGGTCGCCGATTACCGGGCCGGAAAAACGAAGGTCATGGGCTTTCTCGTCGGTCAGGTAATGAAAGAAAGTCGCGGCAAAGCCAACCCGGCGCTAGCTGAAGAGCGGTTGCGCGCGGCGCTCGGTGCGCCCGAGGGCTCCGCATAACGCACGTGTCCCGTCACCTCCTTACGCCACGCGGTCGCGTGCTGGAACCGGCGCGATCCGCCGATATCGCGGGCATCGTCACGATCGAGACGCATCCCTCGATGGATCGTTATATCGGTTCGTGGCCCCGCGAGCGGCATCGGCGCCAGCTCGACGACGCCGATTACCGTTATTACGTCGTACGCGACGCGCGAGGCGACATCGACGGCTTCGCGATCGTCATGGCCTATGCTCCGAAGTTTCGGTGGTACGAGTTGAGCCGCATCGCCGTCAGGGAGCCGGGCGACGGTCGCGGCTCCGATGTGCTTCGCGGGGTTCTGGCCGCGACGTTCGATTCCGAACACGCCCATCGCATCCAACTCGACTGCTACGAAGATAACGTGCGCGCGCGACGTGCGTACGCCCGCGCGGGTTTCCGCGAAGAAGGGCTCATGCGCGACGCCGTTCTGCGGGACGGCGCGTGGACGTCGCTCGTGCTGCTGGCGTTACTTGCAAACGAACGCGTCGCGCCGAAGCAGGCCCGCACCGCGGGCCCGAACGCAGCGGAAGGTCAGCGATGAGCGAGCGTCTCGCCGACGAGCGAACGCTCGATATTCTCGATTGGCCGGCGGTGCGCGCCCTCGTCGCGAAGCAGACGATGACCGAGCGGGCGACCGCGCGCGCGCACGCGCTCGTCCCCTACGTCGACCTCGAGGCGGTACGCCGCGAACAGGCGGCGACCGCGGAAATGCGTCGCATCGCCCGCGACACGGCGTTCAATCTTCCGCGTTCCCGCGACGTCGGCGAGCCCGTGGCGCGAGCCGCGCGCGGGGGCACGCTTGCCGCGGACGATTTGCGGGATATCGGCATCGCGCTCGCCGCGGCGGATGCCGCCGTGCGTCGTATCCGCTCGAACGACGCTCCCGTGCTGCAGGCGCGCTGCACGGCCGCCCAGCCGATGCCGGAGATCGCCGCTGCGATCGATCGCGCGATCGGCGAGCGCGGCGAGGTGCTCGACCGGGCGTCCCCCGCGCTCGCGCGAATGCGTCGTAACGCCATGCTGGCCCAAGATGAAGCGCGCGATCGCTGCGCAGCGATCCTGCGTTCGCCGCGGTATGCCAAAGCGATTCAAGACGCGATCG
>JAABUO010001153.1_pt1 | contig 36889 bp, 37 predicted proteins | sample 5559291 | NCBI WGS metagenome assembly JAABUO01 (sample SAMN10711878, study PRJNA513372) | rock metagenome | isolation source: Antarctica rocks | place: Antarctica: Victoria Land, Finger Mt sud
AACAGCTGAAGGAACACTTGTGACTGGATGGCCGCTTGCATCAGTGCCATGCACATCATCAAACCTGCATCAAATGCAGACAGGTCAAGTATAGCATGCTACACATACTTGATAGACAACTGCATGTGTGCTACAGTGCAAGATGAGAGCAGTACATTTTCAATACAACAGGCGCACCAGAACAGGCGCTGGAGTTGAGATGCATCACGATCAGAGCAATTAGCATAAGAGTATGCATGCATGCACTGTACATACCTCTCCCACTGAATGGGTGCACCCATCGCCTCCACAACCTTTGTCACAGCCCCACACACCTCTGGGCCAATTCCATCTCCGGGAATGAGGGTCACAGTCTGTCTGCGCGCATCCCCCGGACTAGGGACATAGGTCATCAAACCCCTGGCCTGTGCAGCGTGGCAAGTGTGACACAACGAAGCTGATAGACCCAGCCACTCATTTACTGTCAGACAGTGTAGATCTTGTGGTGCAGGCAAAAATTTGGGCAGCTCAACAGTATACCTGTGCCAAGTTGCAGCCATCTGGCGCAGAACGTTTCAAGGCTGAAGCTGCTGCCTTTCGGAGCATTGCACTAAAGTGCACTGAAAGCCCAACAGGGGTGACTGCAGCTCAGCTCAGCGCAAAACGCCTGTCTCGGCTTCCCGATGCGTTGCGATGACTCGTCGACTCACTGATGCAAACGTTGAGGTGCGCGGCAGGATCAGCGTGTGAGCACACGCAGATAGTGCACAGCAGTACGTTCACCGATGTATTGCGATGTTTACTGGGCTCCCACACAGGCGCGATGCCTCACATCAACGGCAATAGCTCCGTTTTGGACTCTTCATCAGTCATGCTGCGAGCAAGTGCCTCGCGCAGATGGTGCATACGGGAAATTTCGGCTCCTCGACTGCCTGGCGCAGTCCGTCGGAAGCGGTGTTCACCTTGAAAGTACTGGCCAGATCTCGTCGCCATCAGCATCTCGAGAAGTGCGGGAGACTCGCTTGGCAAGTGCCTGAGTGAGAGCATCACTGTGTTTGGGCTGCATCAACAACTTGAGTACCTTGACTTTGTGTCACGATGAGGCGATGCTTGTTAGGGGCGGCCTCTGCGGTCAAAGCCAGTGCAAAAGGCCCGCAATCTTTCTCCTGTCGCGAGGCATCTACAGTAACTTTGTTTCCTGGTGATGGCATCGGTCCTGAGATTGCTGACTCTGTAAAGAAGGTTTACACAGCTGCCGGAATCGACATCGGCTGGGATGAGCAGCTCGTGGGCACAACTGCTGATCCACGCACTAACAGTATGGTGACGAGGGAAAACTTGGACTCCGTCCTGGTGAGTGCTTTGCAAAAGAGTATGCTGCTCTGTCCTGTAACCACATCCAGCTTTCATTCCCCTAGCTGATGTTCACATTGATACTCAAGATTATGTTTGCTGCACAGAAACACAGGATTGGCCTCAAGGGGCCCATGGCTACCCCAATTGGCAAGGGTCACAGATCTCTCAACTTGACACTCCGTAAAGAGCTGCAACTATATGCCAATGTACGGCCGTGCTTCAGCATTCCAGGATTCAAGACCAGGTATGACAATGTCAACCTGATCACCATCAGAGAGAACACAGAAGGAGAGTACAGTGGTCTGGAGCATGAGGTTGTTCCTGGAGTTGTTGAGTCCTTGAAGGTGTGTTGACCTTCCCACTTTGGAATCCTTTGACAATGCTGAATGCTCCGCTTTCCCAAAAGGCCAGCTGTCAATACGTAGCTGCTTGGCTGCAGAACATGCTTGATATATTTGCTCATGCTGCAGATCATCACCAGGGTTGCCAGTACTCGCGTAGCTGAGTATGCCTTCAAGTACGCTCATGAGAATGGGCGACACAAGGTGACAGCAGTGCACAAGGCAAACATCATGAAGATGGCTGATGGTCTCTTCATCAAGTGCTGCAGAGAAGGTGATTGCTGAAGGTCCCTGCATCATGCATCAACCTGCTGCTCATCCTGCTGTCCAGCAACCACACAGATATGAATGTGCAGCAGAGCTTTGCCATTTCCATGACGTACTAGCATCAATGACGTGCATGAGCCGCTAGAGCATGTATCACAGTCACAGCAGCATGTTTGCAGCAGCACGCTGTGCATATGACTGAAGAAAACCCTGCCAGTGATTCATACAGGCTGCTGCGTTGTCACCAGCATCACTCAGTCATCAGCCTGTTCACCACCTTCTTGCTGTGCCTGCAGTCAAGGAGAAGTACCCCAACATTGAGTACCAGGAGGTGATTGTGGACAATGCATGCATGCAGCTGGTGAAGAACCCTGCCCAGTTTGATGTGCTGGTCATGCCCAACCTGTATGGTGACATCATCAGTGACCTTTGCGCTGGCCTGGTGGGGGGTCTGGGTCTCACACCCAGTGCCAACATTGGTGAGTCTCTCTTCTCTTCCTTGCTGTTTGTGCCCAGACAAGGAATTATGTAATCTTGCAGGTAGATACGCAGCTTGCAGAGGTTCCTGATTTCTACTGATATTGAGCTCATATTGCATGGACTACCATTGTGTACATTGAATGTATTGCTGGCAGCCCAAGGCTAACATGTCGTGTTTGTCAAGATGATACAGCACCTCAGACATTGTCTGGTCGCCTCCATACAGCTTGTCAGTCAAGCCTTGCCCGCTTGATTTTGAAATGAAAGTGAAGTGGTCTGCACCTAAGCCGACAGACATTCAACATCGACACAGTGCTTGCCTGCAACTTGTTGAGCACATCAACTCCTTCTGCTCAGATCAGGAATCACATATGATTCGAGGTACCAGCTGCAAACCAAACAAGGTTGAAGGCATACCCATAACATATCGGCAGCAATCTCATTGCTTGTCTGTTCTCTGCAGGCGCCAATGGGCTAGCTCTGATGGAGGCTGTGCACGGGACAGCCCCAGACATTGCTGGTCAGGACAAGGCCAACCCCACTGCCCTGTTGCTCAGCTCAGTCATGATGCTTCGCCACCTGGGCTTGGTAGACAAGGCTGAGGCCATCCAGAATGCCGTGCTGGGAACGATTGCTGAGGGCAAGTACAGGTGTGCACTCCATCTTTGCACATTTTGTGGTGCATGTGTGCAAGATCAGTAAATGAAGGGGGTCCAGGCTTACCAGCCTGAATTGTGGGTAGAGCTATGGCACGTCGCAAGTCTTCTGTTGAAACAGCGCTGTAGATTATAGTTGCATGCTGCCATGAACAATTGTTACAGCCATTCATTGCTCACTGGTGCTTGTAGGACGGGAGATCTAGGGGGAAATTCGACCACCTCTGACTTCACCAAGGCTATCATTGACAAGCTGTAAGCTGCCCACAACAGCAACGCTGGCAGGCTCTATACAGCTCAGCGCTACAACATCAGCAGGGCCTATGCTTATGTAAACGGCAATGATGCTGTGCAGCATACCCCCAATAAGTTCTGTAGCCACTGTGCAGACGGCAAGTCTCACCGCATGTTGCTGCTTGTGCGGCCTTGATTTATGCACGTCTTTAGCAGTTGGTGAAATGCTTTCTATGCATACGCATAACATACAAGTGGTCAGAACAGAGCGTCTTACTCCAGAACAATATGCAACATGCGAGGACCAGTAGGGCCACATTGTAAAGAAGTCTCTCGGGATATTGTTTACCATGCAGTTTCATGCACAGCTCTTGCCATATTTCACAGGTGCAGTGAAGCTAGTCATTGCAAGAGGGAGTCAGCCAGCAACGGTAAGGTATCATGTCAAAGCTTGTTTCTGCTGTTTACTTCTGACTTACAGAAGCAGTCTCCAGCAGCCAACATGTCTAAAGAGTGAGGCAAGGACTTCACAACCAAGCAAACTGCGGATCTAGGACGACATAGGCTATGCACTGCATCAGTATGCAGTGCAACATCTGAATGAACCAGATCTTTCTATGAAAACATTGGCTGCTTAGTTCTTCAGGTCAAACGCAAATCCAACCTTGGGCTTGGTGTTGGGGTTGGTGGCATCAAACTGTCCAGAGATACCAATCTTGGTCTTTGGCTTCAACTCCTGCACAAACAAACCATACAACATGTGAGTTTGGATAAAATGAGGTAGAGACAGTTCATCAGCAGAAAGCTTAGGATTGCACCACGGCTTCTCTGAACATCCTGTTTGCATCAGTCAAACATCTGCAGTTGCAGGCTAGCATGCATCACAGCATTGAATTGTGACAAGTACAGGACAACTTTGGGCAGACTGCCAAACCCATGGAGCACTTGTCTAATCATTGCCTAGAGCTCACACGCATATTTTGCAAACACCACATGAATGAGACACACAGGCATCAAGCAAATGCACGTCTGCAAGAAGGAATGAATGGCTCTCAGCAGCAAAATGCACAAGGAATGGCACTTACAGCCTCATACAACAGGGTCACATTTCCATTGTTCTGAACTTTGGCTTTGGTCAGGGCGCCGTCCCTCAACCTCTTTGAGTATCCCAACAGGAAGTTGACGTCCTCGCTGTGTGCATTCTTGTACACCTCTGCTCCGTATGACTGGTATGCATCAATGTTGTGTGCAAAAGATGCCTTCAAAGCATCACCTGCATAAGCACGAGCTGTGTTGCACCCTGAGATGCACATATGAGATGTAATACAGAGCCTGTTGCAGGCTGCAGCTTGATCAAGAACCAACTTTTGCTTGTCTGCATGCAAAGTTTAGGAGCTCATGTGCCCTGCCGGGTTAGCGAATCATGAGCAACAAAGGTAACAACGCATGTGAATCAGTTTGACGTAACACACATGCCTAAAATCACCCTTGGGATTTATAATTTGATTGCAATGTATGCAATGAACAGGCCATGTAGAAGCATCCAGGGACATACCAGCCTCAGTCAAGTGGACAGAAGCTTGGAAGTCAGCTGCGTTGTAGCCAATCCCAGCATTCCATGTGGTCACATTGCCCTTGTTTGTGTCGTATGACACCTCAGCGCCAGCTACCACTCCCTTCTGGCCAGTGGTGGCCGCCAAGACAACCTTGGGGTTCTGTGTCAGCCCTACTGTGGTCTTCAGAGTCAAGTGAGGGATGGAGTAGTCTACAACTACCTACAGAAAGTCCCGTGAGCGTTGAGACTCAAATGGCACAAAGATGACTGGAGGAGGTGATCAGGTGTGGTGCCGGTACAAGCCTTGTGCTTAAAGTTACCTTGCCAGACTGCTCATCCGGCAAGGTGCCTGACAGGACTGCTGTCAAATTTGGTGCTAGGTTTTTAGCAGTGATGCTCAGCAAGGCCTGCAGAGGGCACAAAATTGTGACACAGGTACTATGTTGCTAAGGTTGCCGCCAAGCATCTGCAGCAGAAGGTACGTCAGCCTACCTTGCCATCAGGCAAGATGCTGCTGGAAAACTTGTAATTCTTGCTGCCATATGCAGCCTTGACAATTGTTTCGAGGCTGTCACCTTTCTGAGTGCTGGTGGCTGTGAACTCCTGCAATGTTCACCATCGAAAGCTAACACACAAGCTATGACAGGGAGACTGCTTCGCAATACTACTGGCACCACACAGCAAGACCTGCGACAATTTACGTATGCCTGCGACAATTTACGTATGCCTGCAACATTTCACTTACAACGCCATCTGCGGTGGTGCTGGAAAGGTTCAACACATTGTTGAACTGGAAAGCTCCAGTGTTGCCTCCTCCGTATAGAAGGTCTGCGACAGCACATGTAGCATCTATATGTTGCTGCGACCATCAGTAATCTTGTATTTGTATACTCATCGGTCGTTGACAGCTTCCAGTGCTTGAGAGATCTTGGCGATGCTGACGTACGGCAGCATGTGCATAGACAGGCTCTTACCCTTGGTGGACTTGCCGATGTCAGAGAATGCAGGAATCTTGGCAGACATACTTGCTGTAAAGCGCGACTGAAACAGTAATGCAACTAACGCTTCGTATGATCTCGGCTGCTGGGTTTGCAGACGCTGATTTGGGTCTTCCAGAAGTGCCAACGGTGACTGAAATCTATATTCCTAGCGCCTTTGTGCTGTGGATTCGAATCTGCGAGTTTTACTTGAGTGTAGCTACAGCGGGACCTGGCGTCATCTGTGATTTGGATCACAGGTCAGCCCTCGTCATGCATGTCTTCGCATGAAATTGTATGCGACATCCAGACTGACTTTGCCTCAATTCCGGCAGCGGAGAGGACTCTCGGGTATTAAGCCTTATACCTGTCTCGATGACGATATGTTGCTATCCTGAAGCTGACAGTAAATGCAAAATGCAGCAGGTGCCCCCTGTCTGAACTTGGCTGAAGAAGTGCCAGACCCAAATCCATAGGCTTGCATGATATACCACCCTTTGCAATCTTGTTTCTTCTGTGATCTTGCCAGCTGCTTGTAAGCTGTAACTGCCACTGGGGCATTGACCAGTGAACACAGTACTTTGCTACAGGGCATCATGCATGTCAGCATTTCACTTATTATTCGTGGTGTTTGTGTGGTAATTTCCATCTGGCTGAGCGCAAGTAGAACAAAGCTAGATCTGATTACACCAGCCGCATGCTTCCATTGCTGTACACACTAGTGAAGGCATGAAGACAGTGTATTCAGACCTAGCTTGGGCCAAACCAAATCATGTCTACTCCCACTTGCAATATGCACCAGTGGCAGAAGTGTGTCAGCAGACGTTGCTGCTTTTGTATAACAAATCAAACAAGACAAAAGATGTGCAACAAATTATGGGTGCCAATTTTGCCAGTACTTTGCTAACTTTCAACTGACTTTGCTGAACCATTGCCAAAGTCGGTGAAAAGACGGCTAGTTATGGCTATGGTTGTTTGCCAATATGACTTTGCTGGCAATTCAGTACAATAGCCAATCTTTGCCAATTGTCCGTTTACCAAACATTTGATTGCAGAACTTGCTTGCTTACTGATCATGCAGACTTGTATATGTTCAGCAGTACTAGTATTTGTGAACAACAGTAAGAATCTTCCAGCACCTTAGCATGATCATTATGAGATAAAAGGCACGCATCAAATCACACAGACCAACAGTCAAGCCCATCATACAACCTCAAAGTACCAATGCTGTTCTAGTCCCACTACACACCTACTGCAATCCCTTCAGTTGAAGCTTTGACACTTTTTAGGACTCACGTACTTTACAATGAACAAGGCAATGTTGCCTTGTGTTTAACACAGAATCTGATGCAGGATTAATCAAAGGCATGCCCATCAGCCAAGCTCAGTGCTTGGTCCACTGTGTCAGCTAGGTACAAACTTCTTGAGCTGCAATGCGGTCATGATAGAAGACTTCTGCATGTACAGTTTAAACAAATTTGTCGGCGCATCTGCAACACTTGGCATGCATGCAGCACATTGGCATTAGCAAACATCTCATCAACGCTGCAGTGTCACACACTGGTACTGGTAATCTGGCCTTGATACAGAATGTATTTTCAGAAATTGAGCAGCATTTATATGCTGCAAATGCCAAAAGGCACCGCCATGCTTACTCACCAGGTGGCACAGGCAGAAAAGGAATCAGCAGCTGTGTGCGGAGGATGGCGTGAAGTCATAAATCACTTGTGCACAACAGAGCACATTATATCATGTGGCTGACGCAATGCCCCTTGTCTTGCCTATGACCTGCCGAAACATGGACAAGTGTGGACTTTCTGCAAGTGGCAAAACATGCATGCCTGTTGTGCTAGACGCCTCAAATTGCCATTTGCAAACAGGACTTATGCATGCCAGCTGGCAAGCTGAAAGGTCGTATCACAAGGTCACACAGAGGCATAAAAGCGCATCTGCTCAACCAGCAGCTTCTGCCAAGGTGGCATATGCTGCTGCAGCAATGAAATGACAATTGCTGTTGCTTCAATGTAAAAGATGCTTGCCGCCACAGCTGATACATCTTGTCAAAGCGCCACAGCAGGACCTGCAGCACAACCTGAGTTTCAAAACAGGGACGCAACAGTCACACAGCTCCTGTCTCACTGACTGTCTTGAAGTGACTAATCAAACAGAGCCCACATGCATGGCCAATCCGTGCTGCGGTCTCGTGCTGCGGTCTGGTAAATTCTCCGCACAACATGTCTGCAACACTAGCCCTGCGGCTATTGCGCAGCTGCACAATTGTTTCGGTGTGCTATATCGATTTGGCGATGCCCCACGTCTGGGCTGAGAACTTTAACCTTTATACCCCAAGCACTTAGATGCAAACACAGATCGTTGACAGACTGCAGCATACTGCGGGGCCTTAGACCAGGAGCCTGCCGCCAAACCCTGTCATGGCGGTGACCAATTTTGGTGAGGCATCACTTGCTTTCCACCCCGGGTGTACAACAAGTTGTGCTCACGGTGGCTGTCGACCCCCCTGTCTGCCTGTTTCGAAGTGCAACACACAAGCTTAGTGTGTATCATCACCTCATTTCAAGGCGTGGCAGGCTTGCTGAGCATTTCAGATGCGGTCATGCCTGCCAACTCCTGCTTTGTTCATTAGGTATGATGCACTGACTGTAACTGACAGGACATCTATGGCGTCGACAAACCAACTTACAAGAAGAGCACCCAGCTGTTGCGCATGCAGATGCTTTGCGGTGCTCAAAGTGTGATGAAGCCGAGCCTGAAGAGGACTTTCTTCTATGCGATGGCTGTGTACGGGGGTTCCATGCACACTGCCTGAACCAAGACATGCCTACCAGCCGCTTTTGGTTCTGCCCTATATGTGCTGGAACCACTATCAAAGGTTGCCTCATTAAGGTAGCAAGCTCCTTGTCTCAGCTTGAAAGTGTTGCTGCATCTTGCTGTGCTTGATATACAGTAATGACAAAAACTGGCTCTTGTTCTCCTGATACCACAGCTGCAATATATGCCTTCAACGCCTTGCACATGAAGATGTTAAGCAGGATGAAAAACAATCATCCTCATATTTCAGGGCATTGGATGCCATCTCAGCATTTCATGAGGAACTGGGTATGGTTTCCTGCAGGCACTGGAGTCTGGAGGTCCTATCGGTCTCACTGCTGCTGAGCTGAATGCCCAGGTTCTACTGCTGCGCATAAAAGACTCTAATGAAGGACCACTGCCCCCTGAAGTTGTGGCAATGTACAACAAGACAACAGTGACAGAGCGCTCCAGGGTGAGATCAAAGAATAAGTGACATCCCTTCCAACAAACTACATCAGGCATCAGCATGCATTGTGCACTGGTAGCCAATATTCAAGACATGTCCTTGTACACCAACGCACATTTGCCTTGAAAGCTTGGCAGCCATCCAAGATGCACACTCCTATTCAAACATCAGGTTGCGCAGGTTGCCCCCTTGACTTCATCACAGTGTGCTCAGCTGCTACGCCGTTTGCACGCTTCCGTAGGAACACAGAATTAGCCAAGGTCACACAACATGCAGCTGTCAGTAAGACTTATCAGTAGTGGTGACTGCAGCTGTGCCGTGGGGACAAGGGCATGCTGGAAGACGGCCGACCCCTGGTTGAGAAGCTTACCCCAAGTCCCACAAGCATAGTCAGATACCGCCTAGCGCCTGAATACCCATCGCTGGCACTGTCATCAGCACTGCCTGTTGAGGGACCAGAGCTAGAGCCTGAGGTCATCGACCTGCTGTCTGACTCAGAAGATGCTGGAGCTGAGTCAGAAGGTGCTGAAGCTGACATGGACGGCGCTGGCTTTGACGCAGAGGATGCTAAAGAACGCTCAGAAGATGCTGAAGCTAGCTCAGCAGAGGCTAGAGCTGACTCAAGGGATGCTGGATCTGTTTCACAAAATGCTGGACTGGACTCAGCCGATACCAGAGTTGACTCTGCACACCCAGGAGACTTTGAGACAGAATTCAGCTTGCCAACAGACTTGGTTGTAAACAGGTCTCCAACATCAGATGCAGCAGGTGCATTGCATGCAACAGCAGCAGCAGCAGCAGCACAGCAAACCACCAGCATGACAGAGTTATGGCCCTCCTCAGCTCCCGACCCCCTTCTTCCATGTCCATCAGCCCAATGCGGCATAGCGGACTTCCCATTCGCAACATTGGCAATACCACCAACATCCCCAAAAGAGTCTTCTGCGGCATCCCCAGTAGCATCCCTGGCACCAGGCAAAGCTGTACTCCCACCAGCGCCCCCACCAGCATCCCTAGCCCTGTCCCCAGCAGCACCTCCAGCTGCGTCTCCAGCTGCACTCCCACCTCCATCCCTCGCACCTTTCTCAGCAGCACCTCCAATTGTGTCTTCAGCTGCAACTCTGGCAACGTCGCCACGGAGTCTTTCTGCAGACGGTCCACCTGTCTCAGAGAGATCAGCTGATACTGGCTTAGTCTCAGTGAAGCAGCAGCTATCAGAAGCAATTGTGCCTGCCAGTATGCCAATCAAGTCGCAGGAGACACTGCTGGGTTTTGACAATCTGATGGCAATGTCACCCACTGCACCTTCAGGGCGTCGTTGTCATTCCAGGGCTTCACTGTCTCTGCGCTTGTCCCCAGTGTCAAACCTGTGCTCGAGGCTGGATGACAAAGAATGTGAACACCAGGTGAGGATTACGCTTCTCCTTACGTGAATTCGCGTTGCCTTCAGTTTGCACAACATGCTGCACACAGCTTTGCATGATCAACTGCAACCAAGATATGCGCAATTCCTGCTTGGCTGCCTTTGTGGCTTCATCTGCTGCATTGTGGCCATCATGCTGGTATTTGCAGCGTATTAGTAGGCCTTATAGGGATGCACAAGACAGGCTGCTCTGGAGACAAGGCTTGTCCTGCACGTACCTAGCTCATCATGAGCTGGAAAGCGTTTTAATTATTATTATGCTGGCCTTGGAGCCCTTGTCTTTGCACGGCCAACCAGGATGCTGAGCTGGTCAACACAAGCCGCAAAGCCACTGCTTGGCAAGCTGATGTACACATTAAACAATGCATAGACCTTGTTGCATAGCCTGAAGATTGTCTCACAAGACACCACCATTCCTGAAATGCACGTCACTGCTCACCCAGTTCTGCCTGCCGCAGGACGATGGGGTAGATGAGCCTCCTGGTACAGCAGTGGATTGCGGCTGTTCCCCTGCAGCAGGTTGGTTTGGACATGCTGCTCCCCTTTGTGAAGAACAGACTATGCATGAGCACCATGGCCCAGACCTTGACTGGATCGTACCAGACAGTCTTGAGCAAAGCAGCCAGGACAACCAAAGTCAGCGACCTGAGCAAGAGGATGAACATGACACCATGCATGAAGGCTTCTGCTATGTTGTTGGTACACATGCTTTGGCATGCCAAGTCACAGGGCTGCAGCCAGACGATGTCGCAGACTTAGGCGTCAACAGCAGCACAAAGCAGATGCATTGCCAGAATGAAAGGGTCAAGGATGTCAGTGATGGATGCGTACTGTGTGGTACTGGGGCAGAGACAATGTTTGAGGCAGAGGTCTTGCTCCCATTGCAGCTTGATCTGCAACAAGCAGAAGCTGCCATTGAAACAAGCATAAATGGTGATGGCAGCAGCGAGGTAGATGCGTGCGAGTTCAGCACTCAGCAGGGTACTAGCTCGGTGTCTGCAGAGGCGCATACAGCAGGACTCCGCAAAGCAGTATCAGAAGGGTCACCAAGGCAACACTGGGGCAGGACAGAATCAGACGGGGCAGAATCAGATAGGGCTGAACCAGACAGGGCAGAACCAGACAGGGCAGAACCAGACAGGGCAGAGTCAGACATGGCAGCTTCAGCAGATCTGCCACAGGTCAGAAGGAGCGGGAGCAAGCGCAAACGACAAGACGAAATAGCTGACCACAAGCTGGAAGCACTACGCAAACGCAGACAAGGGGCTGATGGCTTGCCTTGGTTACAGTTCTGCTTCAGCTTGGCAAGCAGCATCTCCTTTATTGTGTCAGTTGTATGGCTGGGTCATGATTTACTTGACTGATAGAATCTCATGGATACTTGTCCCAGCTTATCATGGTGACTTTCATGTGCTCATGTGACTGTGTAGCGCCGATTCTACACTAGTGACCCAATCAGGCAGGCAATTGCTTAAGCTATGTTTGCTTGGTGAGATCCAGTACAGTGCAGATCTTGACAGGACCTGCATGGATGTGAGGCAACACCGGAAATGCATTGCACCATTGCGAGTTAGAAAAGCTCTGATGGCTTGGTGTTGCATGATAACGGTGCCCAAAGCAGGATGCAAGCACAATAGCTGGATATGCGGCAAACACTTGCAACATCAACACATGGCATGCAGATTGAGCTGCCCAATAAAATGGCATTTTGTAGCAGCATGATGGCCAGCTGACTGAATGCTTCATCATCGTTTCTGATGCCCTCAGCAGCCACATGAAGCAGCCCTCAACTTCATCACCCTGCTGCAGGGCTTTGCGTGTTGCTAAGTTGTGACATGAGCAAATGAGTGGACTAATCGCCAAGTCTCAGCTTAATGGCAGAGCACATGTTGATTTTACATCAAGAACTCTTCCTTGATTTCTTGGGCTGGAACTGAAAGAATAACACCAAAAAGCAGAAGTACAATTAAAGTCTCTTGCACGTTATTCATGCATATGCTGTATTGACAAATTAAGATCAGTTACAGTAACTGATGAAAATACCAGCAGAAGTACAAAGCCATATATGTACACCATGTGCTGCATGGTGCAGATTGAAACCCTGATGAATCCTAAAGACAGAAAATGTAAGTTGATTGAAACAAAGCCCACTTGTAGCTCAACCTCATTTGGGTGCTCAATGACAAAGGCAATCATTGCGGTCCGTTCACAGATTGTCCAATATGATGTATCAAAACACTTTACTTCAGCGTAGTGACTGCAGCTCCTGGCGAATTGCGGCCTTTTGCTCTTCAACAGCTGGACTTCTGGGCATTTGATACAAGGCTTGTAGCTCAGCTTGCAAGTCTGCCTGCAGTCAACATAGAAGCAAAGATAGACCAACAGGATAACCTGAGGACAAGTCATACATAACAACACAAAGTAAATCTGGTGCAGGCTGCAACATGCTACATGTTCTGTGTTCTGCCATGCAGCATGTAGACCAACTACGCAAAATGTAATGTCGAGGATAGACCACAACTGCTGCATGTCAGGTGCGGCTGTGACTATACAACTGAATTGCAGACGACCAACATGGCAAAATCAATTCTGAAAGGTCTAAAAATCCTGCATATGCTTAGTGAGCATTTGACCCTCATTCACAGCGGCTGTGAATACAAGCTAGGCAGTCATTGAGCTACCTGTCGATGCTGTGGGGAAGGAGGATAGATGGGACCAGCAGGTACATCAGGCTGCATGGGGAGCAAGCCATTAGCTCCTTGACTGGTAGTGCCGGCAACTGCTGTTGCAGCTGGCATTGCTGCGCCACGGTTATTTGAATTCAGTGTGCGTCCTGTGCCCTCTGCAACTGCTATGGCCATTTTGAAGACACCCCACACCCCCACAGCTGCAACTGCTACAGCTCCCAGGGCTGCATGTCAGGTATGACTCAAGCTCCTGTGACGAGTAACAAGGACAGCAGGTGACACCAGCGAGCGTCCTTCCAGAGTGGACATTACCTCCTGCTCCCATGGTGGCAATGGCCCGTGCAGCTGATGGAGGTGTGCTGTCCTCCTCGGAACCCACAGCTTGTTCAGCTGCACCTGTGGGTTTTGTTTGCTGAGTTGGACCAGTGCTCTGATGCCTGACCTGACATAAACTGGCAGCTTGCTGTGCATTGCTGCCTGATAAACTGCGGGTATTGCAAAGCCAGGCTGTAGCTCGCTGCATCTCCGGTACTGCTTTATTACAGCTCCAGCATATCAGCTCCCTCCGTTGACTCAAATGATCGTGTCTGTGACCGAGTAGGCGGGACTTTCCATGTCGATGGTCTCAGTCTGAAGATTGATCAGACAAGCGTTATGGAACACAGTTCACACAGGCTGAGGCTGCTCGACGCTGTCAGTATGGCGCTGCAAAATGCATGCTTGACCCATTGACACGAAATTCGCTGCAACCCTACCTAATTTTACAGCAATTTGGCAAAACCTTCATGCCAGTGTGACTCAATTGCATAGCTGACACTGTTCAATTTTGCTGCTCGCGACGTGCACATTGCCTGGTCAGCTGCTGGATTGTAGTCTGCTACTTCTGCAAGGCCAGCTCGCGTCTTTGCCTTGTTATCGACTCAGTTTGACACTGTTTGACCTCGGAGACCGGCGAGCGCAATCAACTGGTTTGCGCTGCCAAGGTCTCCTAAGGAGCACCGTCCATGATGTTCTACAAAGTGTGACTGGTCGTGGCAAAGTGAAGCATGCCTAGTCCACCTAAGGCACGTTGATCTTTCTCCCTCCCTGAACAGACAGACCAGGCACTATCGTCTTGCTTGACAGCATAACAGCCGTGGTATCGAAGGCCATTTCTCATTTGCAGGCACCGGCTAGGAAGAAGGACCTGAAGGTCAGCAAAGAAGCTGCACCTAGCAAGCCTATTGCTGAGGTTCCAGTGTCTCCTGTGCCTCCCAAGACCAAAAATGGAGGTCCAGATGAATTTGCTTTGGTAAGCAACCAAGCTGCTCGCAACACAGGATGCAGAGATGCCTTGAACCTAGTCCAAAATTAAGCCAGACGTGCATTTGCTTAGTTGCAGCCAACAAAGGAGGTCTACAAGCCTGACAACCAGTTACAGCTTGCCGAGAAGGACTTGCAAGAAGAGATTGCAAAGATGCTCACAGCGAACAATCCAGCAGCACCAAAGAATACAGCCAGATTCAACATGAAAGAGCGAGTGTATAAACTTGAGCCCATGGTTGAGCAGCTGTTGGTGCATTATGCAACAGATGGATGGCTGATGCATAAAGCGTCTGAGGACGCACGGAAGCAGCAAGAGGTAGAGAAGCAAGTGGAGGAGGCTGCAGCCAAATTCCAGAATGAGGTGATGTAGTCTATATTATTAGATGCATCACCACATACCCAAAGCTGTCAACACCGGCTGATCTTTGTAGATTGCTGGTTTCACACTGTGCACTCATCAGTCACACATCAAACGGCAGGCTGCACATGCTTGCTGAGCAGCACCTAACAGCAGACAACATGTCTTCCAAGCTGTGGCAATATGTCCTGCAAACTTTGTAATTTGTCTCTCATATCTTTATCTTTGCACGTCAGGTTGACAGGGCCAAGAAGGAGAAGCGGGAAGAGGGCACAGATGCTGCGGAGGGTCCAGACGACAGCCGGCAGCTGCGCAATCAGTTCAACTTCAGCGAACGAGCGGCACAGACGCTGAACTACCCCATGCGGGATAGGGAGACTACCACAGAGCCTCCACCTACAGCATCCTTCTCAGGCACATGCTCACAGGTCAGCTCTTGTGCAAATGCATCATTGAGGAATCTATTCCAATGCAAGCACTTTGCAGCTTTTCTGATCCCAACCTGCTGATATTGCCACACAAAAGCAAAAGCCAGCAGTGGCGTTCTGCGCATCTGGCTGTCAAAGTTAGACCTATTGCCAGCAACAGCGATGATGTGATCCAGTGCATTGTGGCATCTTGCATTCTGTGATGTACTGAACGTACTGAAAACGTGTGCATACTATTATCAGAGGCGCTTGCCGAGAAGACGGGTCGACAGAGGCTTTTTAGTAGTGCTGGTGGATTGCACCATGTGCTTGCTTGTTGCAGTGGGAGATATATGATGCATACATAGCAGATCAGGAAAAGCAGAGGGCACAGGAAGAGGTCAACAAGCAAAAGGCAGCTGCTAAGAAAGCTACCACTGCTACAGAAACTGCTGAGACAAGTCAAGATCCGGCCAAGGCATGCCTCTGCTTACATTGCATGCCAGATGGGTGCTGCACACTCAATGCATTTGTTCATTTCTTGAAAGAAGGTAGGCATGGACATGCCTGGTGTGCTGAGCAACTCAAGATGTTGCACTACTTTAGCTGAAACATCTTGGGTATGATGCATGCAAGGGTTTTGTGTGTTTGTGGGCATGCAAGATGCTATTTTGACATGCAGCAATGTCACCTACTGACAGCAAATGGCAGCAGCGTTACAGTCAGTTGTTGGTGAACAATGTGTGGCAATATGTTGTTGGCTAGCTGATGAGAAGTGACCCCAACCTGGCTGCAATTTGCTTCTGACAGCACCCACCACTAGAATGACACTACCAACATCAGGCTTTCATCTCCTCCACCACCATCAACACCTCAGAAGCTATCTTAGCTAGCACATACAGCTGTGCTTGTGCATATTGTAGCATGTAAGGCACTTTGAACGAGATAGAGGCTCAGAGCTTGCTGTCCAAGCGCGCACACAACCCACAAGGCAGTTTGGGTTGCTTGCCAGAAGGTGTTCCTGCTTTCAGCACGCCTGCAGCTGCATGCATCTGGAGAGACCACAGCGGATAGCTTGTCATTGGTTGTATGGGAAGTATCATGCTAAGTTGCAGGATGATCATGGGAGCGTGCTGCATCATGGGAACATGGAGCGAGCTGTGAAGGTGTTGGAGCGAATGGAGAACCAGAACACCTTCAAAGAGCTGGCCATGGACTTTAAGGTCAGTGTCACGCCTGCTGTGTTGCACAGCAAGATGCTCATTCAGAGTGTAGTGTCCATTGTCCCATGCGGATAGATTTGCTGCAGTTTTGAACAATATGCATGATGAGGCCGTCCACTCCAGGCATGCATACATGCATGTGTCAGCTCCAGGCAGGCAGACATGTATGCATGCATGTGTCAATTTGTTGTTTTGCTCGTTCACTCATGCGTCACTTCTTTCATGCACTCAACAAGTGGTTTGCAATCAACAGAAACTAAGACAAAGACATAAGCATCTGTTTATGATCTTGCATCTGCAAGAAACATCAATTGGTTTGCATCAACAGGTTGCAACACCAGATGGCAATGTTCAAGCAATGAATGGTGCCATGTTGTGAAGCAAGGATGCACAGCTCTGCCCAAGTGTTTCCCACAAACACCTTGGTCAAGTCTGCTACGACAACCTCAGCTGCTCAAGCATTCTGTCGCAATTCCAAGCCTGGCTCAAGCTAAATATTCTAGCGCTTACTTGCAGTACTGGGATGATATGTCAGACCAGTATCGGCAAGCAGAGGGGTCGCTGTTGCCCCTGTGGAAGTTCTACACTGACCATTGCAAGCACAAGCACGTGACATCTTTGTGCTGGAACCCAGAGTATTATGACCTCTTTGCTGTGGGCTACGGCAGCTTTGACTTCCTGCATCAGAGCAGTGGTCTGGTCTGTTGTTATAGCCTGAAGAACCCCTCATACCCTGAGTATGTGTTCAGCACAGACTCAGGTAAGTAGTTCTGACCCATACCGTGTTGTTGCTGTTCCAGCTCAAGGGCTAAACTCATACCATGTCCTGCAACAACATGCCTTGCACCAATTTGAGTTAGCACCACCTCTGCTTTTGCTATCAGGGTTGAACACTTGTGCAGAGTCACCCATAGCTTGGCAGTTTTCTGGCCTGCAACCAGTGCTATGTGTCTTCTTCACACGTCAACCCCGGCAGTTTTGTGTACCATGACCTATGTATAGCGCAGCTGAGGCATAACAGTCGACAATCTGCCGCTGATCTGCACTGCCTTCACTGACAAGCTTGCCATTTGGCACTGCTTCAACAATAAGCTTGCCATGTGACACTGCTTCAACAATAAGCTTGCCATGTGACAGGTGTGATGTGCTTGGACTTCCATCCTCAGCACCCCAACTTGCTAGCATTGGGCTGCTACGATGGATCTGTCAGCGTATATGATGTACGCCGCCCAACAAAGCCTCTGTACTCCTCCACAGCAGCCACTGGCAAGCACACTGACCCTGTCTGGGAAATCTTCTGGCAGGTACATGCTTGTGTTCTTGCTCCTCACATAGATAGCCTTGCTGGTCCCAGACTCATTTGACTATGCATGATGTGATACTAGCATCCCTGAAAGAGATGCTACAAGAGATGCTAGCTGAAGTGGACAAAACATTCAGAGCAAATCCCCTAATCTTGCTTTTCTGCATCAGTATCCTGACAGGTCTTTCAGGGTAGCATGTCTGCAGTTGTAATTGGTACATATTGGCCAAAGAATCAACACAACCCTTTTTCTGAGACTGAGTCTCGGCGGCTTTTTGCTGACAATACCTATCAACTTTTGGTGCAGGAGGACGAAATGCTGAAGCAGCTACAATTCTTCAGCGTAGCCAGTGATGGCAGGGTCACTCTTTGGACACTTGCCAAGAGCGAGCTCCTACATCAGGTACTCCCACAGTCGCATGTTTCTGCGACTGATTAATTCATATGCCTAAGTCGTGCCTAGTTATATGCTGCACACCAGAAGGGTTTCACTGTAACAGAGTCACAAGCCTTGCATAAGCACTGCTGCCTGAAGGGTGGAAACTCTTGCTTGTCCATGGACCACAGGATTCAGAGCTCCAGTTGCTCAACGTCGACAGACTCACTACACTCTTTGTTGCCACATATCTTATTCTGACATGGATGCTGCATCCCCTGTCTGATTTGTGATTGATTGGCTGATTCTAGGAGATGATGGAGCTGCGACTTGGCAGCTCTGGCAAGAAAGATGCAGAGGATGAGCCCACCAAGGGCAATCTAGCAGGGGGCTGCTGTTTTGACTTCAACAAGGTCAGTGCCTGCTCATACATTGATGATGGTTGTTCCAGTTCCAAGGCTCGATGAATCAATTGCTGTCGTCTTGCTGCCTATCTGCCATGTGTTGTACTGCACCGGTCCCATGCACGCCAGCAGCCTACATCAGACATTCATAATTCAATGCTGCTCGTGAATTTGGCCAGTGTTTGGCCCATACAAGGGTGAATTGTCAATTCTCAAACTTTTGCAGGTTTCGTTTGTTGGTTCATTTCTTCCTGAAATACCTCGTCCATCCATCCGTTTGTCCATTCGTGATAGTCAACTAGTTTTTAGATATATTGTTGTAACAAAATTAAATCACATTCTCACTACATACCAATTCATCTGTCCATGCATTTGTTCATTCATGTCCAACACATGTCTTCCCATAGGGCCAGGTACATACAGCCCTGATTAGATTCCTGTACAACGTCCTGTTTCAGCAGTCAACATGGTCTACATCAGCCTGGATAAGTTCTCGCTGACCTTGCAACTATGACCAGGGCGTCTGTTACAGGCTTGACAGGTCCTACGCAGTCAAGCATCCACTGCAATGCGCTTGCAGGCACAGGATCACTTGTTTGTGGTGGGCACTGAGGAGGGCCATATACACAAGTGCTCACAAGCCTACAACTCTGAATACCTGCAGACCTACCAAGGTGACCCCATCTTGCCAAATCTGGCCTTGCAATGCTGGATCACTGAAAGCGAGCTCATTCCTCACTATGTCCAGTCACAGGAGCAGAAACTTCATTGTTTTGTTGTGCATTACAGCCCTGTTGTTCTGAGGCCTTGCCTGTCAAGCTACAGGGACAGTCTCAGTTTGTGTGCATGTTGCAAGTGTCCCTCGATCAGGCTTACAGCGTATTTATAGAGCTTGGCTGCATGCAGGGCATGATATGACAGTATACGCGGTCAAGTGGAACAACATCCACACACGCATCTTCCTGTCTGCATCTGCTGACTGGACACTGAAGCTGTGGGAGGGAGACAACCCGCGGCCGGTCATGTCATTCGACTTGAACAACCCTGTGGGAGATGCTGCCTGGTCGCCGCACTCCGCCACTGTCTTCGCAGCTGTTACTGATGATGGCAAGGTATGCTGTGCTGAGCGCCTTGGGTCTGAGCTGTCTCTGAGACAGACCAGAGCACTCTTCTGCATGTGTGTGCACTGTTCATGCAGATATTGGTTGTGACAAGGCAACTCTGTTTTGGCAATAAGCAGCAGCATGTCTTGTATGAAATTAGCTCTAAGCTAGGCTGAGCTCGGGTGGCTGCCGGAGAAACAGATGCCATGCAGTGCATTGCTTAAGCCAAACATGTTCACTACACGATACAAGCTTCTTGGCCCTGCATGTGTTAGTGAGCGCAGTCAGAGAAGGGCCCGTGCATACTTGTGTGCAGGTGCATGTGTACGACCTGGCAGAGAACAAGCATGACGCCTTGTGTCAGCAGAAGGTGGTCAAGAAGGCCAAGCTGACCAAAATCTCCTTCAACCCCAAGCACCCCATTCTGATTGTGGGGGATGACAGGTGCTCAACTCCTGCCAATGTGATGCAAGGGTGCAACCTGCATGCAGACTAAACACTACAGCTTGCAAATGATTTTCCAAGACTTGAAAGTCTGCGCTTTGGTTTGCAGCTGCCTCTGTGCCTGAAAAGCCAAAGCTGCAGCCTGTGAAGGCATGTCTGCTCAGAAGTAGACATCGACCTTAAATAGCACTTGCATTATATATCTCTGCTAGGGTGTGTCATTGTTGGTTGGTGATGCAGGGGGTGTGTGACTTGCCTTAAGCTGTCACCAAACCTACGCAAGGTCAGCAAACCAGCAGAGGACAAGCAGAAGGTGGAAGACCTGGAGGTATTACCTTAACGCGTTTCTTAGTTCGTCTGCAATGCCCCAGTCACCACATAGCATTGGAGTGCAATGACACTCTTGTCAATACTATCATATGTTTTGCACCTTCATGAGATCACTGCTTTGCATCTGTGACAGACACAACTATTACCTTGCGTTGTCCATTGTACGACAAGTCACATCAGCCCTCAGCAGCATATGTGTTCAGGGTGCTGCAACTCAACCTGCCATTAGAGAGCTGTCATTTGTTGCACTTTGCAATGTCCAGGATGTACAACACATTGCCTTGCACTGAGTATGTTGTGCTATGAGCCTTGTACAGAAAAGCATGAGTGATGGAAGATGACGTAAATGTATGCCATGCAGATAGCCAAGCTGAATAAGGTGATCGAGATTGCAATGAAGGGTGAGATGGCAGACCCTGCACAGTAAGGGACTTGAAGGCGCATGGAACTTGTGTCAGTGATAGGTTTCCAGCCTGCAGAATAGATCAGTGCTTTGCAGCTGCAACTATGCTGTTGAGATCAACACTTGAGTATACTTGTCATTCCTTAACATCAGTATGAAAGTTGTGTGAATATGCTGTCTACATCGTTTTTGTGGTACAACGCATTGACAGCTGCCGTATGCTGATATCTGATAAAAGTCTCTGAATGGAGCAAATTGGCATGTTGTATCAGCCTCTTCAAGACGAGTCAGACGGCGCCAACACCCAGACAGGGATATGCATAGTGATTGAAAAGCTTGATGACACATGCATAGTACCAACAAACATTCACCAAGCACAGCCTTACTCCTCGAAAACCCACATGGCTACAAAGGACTACTGAACACATCGATCAATTGTGTACAAGCTTCATTGATCCTTCACAGTATCATTCACCAACTCTGCTGTGGCCGACCCCACAGATTGTGAGGTCTATAAGAGCAGCTGAGATTAGACCACAATGCTGCACGTTTGCAAACTCAGCCAGGCAAAAACGAAGTAATGAAATGTATAGGTGTATAGGAGCATATCATGACCTTCAGCTCTTGCCTTAGAGCAAACTGGCGCCACTGGTTGCTGTCCTGATAATTTGCAAAAGAGCTGCAGCCGCATTGTTGACAACTTTTAGCAATCTGCATATGAGCAAAAAGTATACGAGGCAGGCAAGCAGCAGGCAGTACAACGCTGTCGTACCTGAACCCACAACCACAAACAGGAAGAAGCCAAGCATGATTGGTCCTACAGCAACTTTGCTGCTGCTTTTCTGCAACAACAGCCGTATCAAATGAAGTCCCAGCTTTGCCTTGAGACAAAACAAACGCAAACATGGGCAGTGCAATGTTGCAGGGATAGCTCACCGGGCTGACATCCTGCACCTTCCCACGCTTGTGTATGTTTCCCTGGAACTTGTCACTCTTGGCGTTAAGGACGCGCTTGGAGCCAGCCTGCACCGTTAAGGTTGTCATTTTGTCAATCAGGGTTGTCAAGTGCGTCCTGCGTTACGACGTAGAGTTGGCTCACCATCGTGGTTGGCAGACCAAGCTTTAACGGCGAAACAAACAGCAGCCAAAAGCTCAAGCTTGGCGGTCGACGAGAGATTTGGTCTTTTGTGTGTTTACCAACAAGAGTTTGTTTGTTGAAAAAGATGCGTTTGCTCTCAGCAAGCCTCGGAAAGCACAAGGAGCCAATAGGCCAGCTGGCGCCACGTGCAGGTGCAAGGAGGGAACCTTCCTAATCAGGGTCATTACGTGACGGCCTTGAACAAGGCGAAGCTAGCACGGAAGTTGGCATGCAGGCACAAACCAGCAAAGCTCACGATCAGCCTCGGGACTTTCAAGGAGGCTTTTGGTTTTGCCTTGCATTTCGCTTGCTTGGCTTGAGGCCGTACTGAAAGGACCTTTTCAATGTTCGTGTTATTGCAATGCAAAGCTTGCTGCCACGTGTGCACAGTGACAAGCTATGAGCTTCTTTCAAAATTTGCTGCCGTGTGCTCTCAGGGCTCTGCTAGCTGCTGTTGCCTGTCTGGTGTGAGCTTCACCTGAGAGGTGGTTCAAGTCTGCGGCAAGGCTTGACAGACTCATCATTCTGAATTCTGTTCTCTAGCTTAGCCTGCATGTCCAAACCCATATTCTTGTCCTTGGTACACAAACATGCCTTCTTTGCAGAAATCCACAGGTGCGTGCACCTCATTTGGCTCTGCCGATCCTGAGCAACGCTGCTTTGACCATGTGCTGACCATGCAAATGCGCAGACTTGTGAAATAGGCTGTACTCTGTATGATCTATTTGCACTTGCAACTGCCTGTGCAGCTATTTGAGTATCACCTTGCATCCCTAAGCCTTTGCTATGTGTATACTTTTGTCAGTGTTTACTCCTACCCACGTGACGTGACAGCCTGAAGCGGCATTTGACATGACTGCCTGAGTGTTGGTGCAAAGCATGCCTTGCGCAATAAGAGTCTCAGCCTCATGCATGGCTTTGAAGTTTTGCTGTGCACCTCAATACACAATCAGCTTGGCATTTAGTTTTGGTATAACCTCTAGGCTTGATGCGTGTAACGCTTTAGGCAATTATCAACGTATTTATTTTGCAGTATTTACTCATGTGTCATGACCATGCCTTCAGTCTTACAACTGATCAGCTGAGCTGGCAGCTCAGCCTTGATTTAGGACTGTCCCTTGCTTTAGGACTGTCAACTGAACTGAACTGTGTCATTTGGGTGCAACCACTCTCCCAAATACCCTCTACCGATTTACACTGCAAATTCTTTGACCCTGAAGGTGGCTTGAAGCACAAATTTCGTCAGCAGGTTTGTTGTATACATGCTGGTTGTCTTGATGCTGCTTTAGTGGCCAAGGTAAGTGTCTGTGCAATTATTCCTGCCAGTAGCATGTCAGGATCTATGCAATTGCAAGGAACATGTTGCGGTTGCCGTCGCTGCCAGAGAGGCTGCTGGTCCTGCCCTTTGCACGCTATGCAGCCTAGGGGCTCCTCAGCCATGCATTGCAATTGCTAGCAGCATCAGGAAAGGCACACGCACTACCTACATATGGAGCAACAGAGGCAGCAGCAACGGGAGCCGCACTGATGGAATGTGGAGTGCCTGCAGCACATAATCAAGCCCGTGGCTGCAAGCAATGCGAGTGCCATCAGTGCAGCTCCCATCCCTGCTGCGTCCCTTGCTTCATATGTCAATAGTGCCAGTGTGATGTTGTGCGCAATAACGGCAGCAGTGGTGATGGCCGCGAAGTTCAGACGTGATTGCTCCGAGACCACAGTTCGCCAGTGAAATGGCGCGACTTCGCCTATGACTCGGTGCAACTGGCATTGACCTTGAAGACTGTCAGTGCAAGTGTCGTCACGGCCCAACCTCAAGCTGAACTTTGTGTTCCGATCAAGGCGGTTAAGCTCGCCTGGTTGCAAAGTATGAGCAGAACCCGTCAGGTCATAGAGACGAAAGCGATCTGTTTTGTCGGCGCACCTGCAGCCTGAAGCTTTCGATATCAAGGTTCGATGGGCAAAAGTCTGTGCATATGCTGTAAGCGATCAGCAGCGCGAGAGTGTGTCATACCTGGCTTTTTGCAGCAGGTCAGAGGTCAAACGACAATTTTTTCTTGGCATGCAGAGTGCCTGAGACGCAGTCGGCTGCTCACTGGCAGTATGGACGCAAGACTGGCCGCAGGCACACGTCAGCAGCCTTCTTGCCGATGCTGTGGAATCACAAGTAAGTCGTTCTAGCCAGCCTTACAGTGCGTATGCAGTGCAACCATGTGAGTGTGTATGTTAAGCCAGCAGCAGAACCAACCTTGCAAGCTGATTGATGCATGAACAGAGGGTCAAACCAGATGGCGAGCTGGCAAAGCCACCAGCTGTTTTGGCGAGGGCTTGCTGTGCAATGAGTGCATTACAGTCAGTAAGCAGCCTATGCTGTTCATAGGTCCATGCGACACCTGCTCCATCACAGGTATATCTCCTGCGCTCAATGCAACACCATTACCATCTGTTACTGCTGACTGACGTGTTACTTTGGGCAAGCCAAGACAGCAGCTTTCTCTTAGTGTTAGGTAGAGATCTCTGCCAGGCGGCCCCTGTAAAGGTTGGGCAAACATCTTTAGATGTTGAGGAGCTGAAGCATCTTCACATACTGAACTGTTCGTGTCTACAGCCTAAGCCAATACTTGATGCTGCAGGTGCGCCAGGGTGGCACAGATCTGGCAATATGAAGATCTGCAGGTGGTGCTATCCACGTTTGCCTGTCATTACACCTGGCATGACCCTGGTAAGCACTACTGATCTCCTGATGGTCAAGAGGTCATCACCATCACCTGATCTTCACCCCAATGGTCTGGCTGTGCATGTCATTGGGTTCCAACAGGGAAAAGACTATGTTGACCTTGACCCAGAGACACACACTTTATGCTTCCTGCAGAGCAATGTCCAGAGCAACATGCTTGGCCCGTCTGTTCTGCCAGAGCTTGCCACTAGGAGGAAAGCATGGGAACAGGCACACACTCTCGCCGCTGAGGGCCTAGCATGGCCTGCAGAGCACAGTAAAGAAGCAGCACGTTCACAACCTAATGCTTCTGCAATCGGTGATGATATGGCAGCAGCTAGCATAGCACCATCAACAGCTGCAGCACAAGCAGCAGCATGCGAGCTATTTACAATGATTCACCCACCGTCATTGATCAGCAGCAGCAGCTTGGACAATGCCCCAGCTGAAGAGCCTGCTACCGGCCACCTACAGACGCCCAGCATAGTACAGAACCGCTGCAAACGCTATGAGAGAGCTGACATGCCATCCATGTCAGCAGATAAGAGCAACAGCAGGTTACTGGATCGGGGAATCAGCCATGTTAGAGACAAAGGCAAGAAGTCAGCAGCATTTGTGGCAGAGAAGCACATCAGTGAGGCACCACGTCCAATCCCTAGTGATAATACTGAACATCCAAAGCAGCCTGCGCACCATCACGAGAATGGTTATGGTATTGGAGGAGTCAAGAAGCTGACTGCAAAGGTACTCAATGCGTTTAGGTTGCACTGATAGCAGTCATTGTGCCTAAGGGGTTCAGCATGGACAATCTGCTTGATGCACAAGCCATCACTTTGTTGTGGAGCTTTCTGCTCTAGTCAGCATGTCATTGCTGCTCTGTCCTGTAGAGTTGATGACTGTCGCTGCAGTCTCTGATAGGACTACTGTGGCAGCATTGTACACAGCAGGCCCTTTGTCTGTTGCATTGCAAATGCAAGGCAAGGCAAGGCAGTCTTCTCATGTCCCTCATGCAGCAACAAAACGCATACGGTCGTCATCAATCAAATCAAACTTAACTACACTGAGGTGTAATGTGTTTATTGAGCAAGCTGATGTGTATGTGTGTGCAGAGGAGTCGCAAACGGTCTGCAGTGGATGTGCATAAAAAGAGAAGTCAGCGGCAGCGATCTCAGTCCGCAAGTCGCAAGGTGTGTCACATCATCAAAGCCGTTCGTGGGGTCCTCATGCTCTGAAAGACATGTGCCTGAGTCATGCTGCAATGAAACAATGTCTGATCCTGCTGCATGTGCGTAGCGCCTGTTCCATCAAGCCTGTGTGCCTCACGCTAGTCTGCAGAAAAGCAGTCATGATGGTTGACATCATGCCTCAGGGTGTATTGCGGGCTTCTTGATGAGCAGAGCTGATGCTAGCAAATCAGGTGTATGTTTGCCCAAGGCGTCGCTGCACAGTGTTATACTACAGTCAGCATACATCTGCTAGACCTGCTTGGTGTATTTCAACCAAGCTGACTGTTCCTTGCAGGACCCTGAACAGAGCTCTCCGCAGACCCCAGGGCTTGCAGGTGTCCCCAAGCCCCAGCGGTACAGGGACATCAACACACTCACCATGGAGCTTCGGGTAGCAGACGGATTGCCTCGGGAGTCTCAGGAACTAGGTCATGCAGTTGGAGGTCAGCCACAGGAAAGTGCATCAGCTGAAGAAGGGGCTACTAGGCTGCTCAATGTACGCCCCCAAGGTGGGCAACATCAGCAGCAGCTGAGGCAGCAGCCACAGCAGCAGTCAGACCAGCCAGGGCAAGGCAGTCACAGTCAACAGGCCGAGCAGCAGACAGAAGCCCAGAACAATTGTGACGCACACCGACTCAATCAACAGAAGCATTTGTTCCAGGCCCAGCTGGATGCTCAGAACGCTCTGCTGAAGGAGAGTCAGCAAGATGCAGCAGATAAGGGGGAGCGCCTGGCACAGGAGACAGCAGCACTGCAGGCGTTGAGGCTAGAGAGAGAAAGCTATCTAGACCTGGCTATTCAGCAGCAGGAGCAGATCTTTGCATTGGAGCAAGAGGCACTAGAGCGGCAGCAACAGGCAGCACAGCTGCAGAGACAGCAGCAGGAGGAGCAACAAAAGCAGCAGATTGCCGCAGCACTCAAGTTCAAAGCACAACTGAGGGAGATGAAGCAAAAGCGCCGAGTGAGCATTGCCAAAAGCAGAAAGAGCCGGGAAAACCTGCGGACTCTGTTGGCAAATGAAAGAGCAGGTGCAGTCAGGCAGCAGGACACGCTTGAACAGCAAGCTGCTGCTGAGGTAAAGCTTGTGCAAAGACAGATGTCAGATGTCAAGTCAAGGATGAATCGTCACCTCAGCAAACTTCAGTCCAAGCTGAGAAAGAACAGAATGACTCTCAAGCAAACTTTGGAATGGGATGTGCAGCATCTAGAGGCTGTGCTAGCTGATCCTAACTGGGCTGTGCTGTAGCTCAGTGACTGCTGCAGCATCATGCGCAATGTTACAGGAGGCTTTTGACAGGTGCAGAAGTGGTAGTGAAATTATCGATGTGCAGTCTTAGGTGCTGTCCTTGTTGCATGTATGTACAAGCATTCTGCTGCTTTGCAGTATGTATTGATGTTCAGCTAGCACTGACAGGCACTAATTAGTGCGAGCTTTATAAAGCTCAAATATTATGATGAGACATGGGCAGTGCACCACCGCAGTGACGTTGGTGGTTAGTCAACTCGGAGTTCTTCCAGTGTAACCTTTTTGTTGTTTTGTGGGAACCTGAGCAAAGAGACTCAAACCACACGTCAAATGTTATGTTGAAGCACTCACCGTAACCTGATTTAATTAACCCAACCTTAAGCAAGTACATCACAGCTGCTCTGTAGCACGTGCGAGTTGAAAAATGGAGACTGCTGCGGCACAGCCTTGCCTGTGCTTACTCAGTGACTTTGTATGAACCATGTAAGCTCACATTCGTCTGAGAGGCCGTTCAGCGAGTCTTGCCCGCATGGTGCGGAGCCATGACAGCATGATTTGCAACTTCGTGAGTCCTCGCTCCGAAACCATCGATTTGTTGACCTCATGCCATGTTCGCGCATTCATTCGCACCTCGCCTGTGCAGGGAATTATGTTCTCAATCGTGATACGTAACTATTTAAGCTGCGGCTCAATCTCCCACGGTGAAGCTGTGAAGCCTGTCTGCGCTGACTTTGCTTTTACATGGTTAGCTGAGTCTGCAAGTTGGGTCTGAGCTGGGCGCTGTCGGTCACGAGCGAGTAGACACGAGCAGAAGTGAGTGGTAGCTTAATAGGTTCAGACTCGACGTGTGCACTCCTGCTCGTCAGCGCGTATACTGAATCAGGAAATCCACCTGACCAACTTACCCCCAGTGCGCAATGCATGCAGTACTTGCTGGGTCGTCGATAAGAGGTTCAACTCCTTAGATCATATGTCTCGACTGACAGTCCTATCATGCTGCTTCGTGTAAAGTTGGCTTCTTGGGCGACCACCAGGACTGAAACATGGAGGCATGTGGGATCAACTGTATCAACACCAACTGAGGATGCCAGGATTGCGTTGCCCATACGGGCTATCTCTGCTGAGTGAGTGCCATTGCTTGTGGGTGCTGATATGTCTATGGTGCAACAGCTGACACGTACGTACACAAATGCAGGCTGCAGACTCTGAGTGCACAATTACATATGCATGACAAATGTGGAGCACAATCGCTTCCAAATAAACAGCCTGTAGAGCAATACAGGTGCTGCCAATATTCTGGCAACTCTGGCTGTATTGCTCTATTGCAGGTATCATGCACTTGTCAACAGTATCTGATTGAATGTATCGTTCAAATGTTCTAGTGCAAGCATATATTGCATGGAAGAGCCATTCGGTGCATTGATGGAGGCTTTCATGCAGAGCTTACCTGCAGCTTGGCCCACGACACTGCAGCCCTCTGCATTCCAGACTAAACTGTTACTTTGTCTTTCACACGGCGGTGAACACTGTAATTGCACCATCCGATCTCCCCTGCAAATGATTTGCTCCAAGAAAACTCAGCATCTTCAGCTGATTTGTCCTCTCCTTCACAGCCTAGATAACATGCGACAAGCACCAACGAAAGTCTGACTCACAAACTCATGCCGGATGCAGTGGTCGAGATGCAGAACGCCTCAGCAGGTGCCCACCTTGCAGTTCTGTCTGTAGATAAGCATGAGTTTGCTCAAGCCATTTGCCCTTCCTGCAATGCCTGTGTCAGCAAAGCCAGATAGGGCCAGTTCTGAAAGGCAGGAGGCTTCATGTGCCGCCATCTGACTAGGTACCACTTTCTACACACATGACCCATAATCCACTGTGTTTGCGTGTGTAATAACATGCAGTACTGGCTGTGTCAAGCTCATGCTGACAATGCCCAAGTCAGCATGACATTAGCATCAGTAGCTGTATGTTACAGAACCACCTGTGGCTTGTGTTATTCATGCAACACCTCAAAGAATGAAATGATAAGCCAGATGTGATGCATCAGACATCCTGACTTCAAACAACAGGGAGACAAAACTCAATCAGCTTGCTCTCATCAAGCAGCCCTTTGCCTGTATTGTTGCAGGCATAATGGCAGGTGTAGCTGAAGTACTGGCAGTGATGTATGGTGTACGGCAAGCTCGTCCAAGGGCTGACTTCACCTTTCCCATCCAGCCTACCAGGTGGGCTGACTGCGTCTCATACACAGAGTTGCGTTGCTGCGCGCAGGAAGCCAGCTGACTGCACTGGGGGAGTTTGTGACCCAACCACTGTGCACACAACCAGCCTGAATGTTAATGTGTGTGCATATGATCTCAGTTTCTGAAAGCGCGCACTGTGATACAGTTTTGGCAGCAGGAGAGGCTTTCATGTGCAAGCATGCTTGTCCAAGCAAAGCCTGTTTGTAGTTGCAAAGCCAGTTTGCAGTTGCAGCATATAAGACACAGCTTGTGGGACACCAGGTTGATGACTGCAGGTGTGTATGTTCCGCCCTGAGTGCCACAAGGGCGGTCACACTACTTTGTATCAGGTGAGTGCATGCTGTAAACCCTGGCAGGGCAGATGGTGCAGCGCAAGCAGCCACTTAGGATGGAGCAATGTTTATTCCTGGTGTGGAGCATGATGAACGAGGGTTAGACGACATGGCTGAAGGTATAGCTTTGTGTTTGACATGGGTTTTGGTCATGTGACCAGTCACTGCTGGTCTCTCTGCTCATGCATGCACCTCAGAATTGGTCTGTACATCCAGCAGAGCTGCATGCAGATGGCTGTAGAAACATACCCTGGACTGCAGCATCATGTACAACGGACTCCACCAGCAGTCTTCATTGTACAAATACTTTAGAGCGTTGCGCTCCCATGCCATTTGTAAGGTGAACACTGCTGATAGAGTCCCGTACAAAGGGCGCTGCAGTCTGAGTATGTTTCCACAGCCATACCAGCCGTCCAAAGTCAGATGCCACCTGAAGGCATAGAGATGGTAGGCTTGTGGATTTGTCAAACACAGAAGTGGAGTTAGGCTTCCTGCAGTGTCAGATGCTGTCAGCAGGGTGCAATAGGGTCTGACATAGATGTACTCACACCTGTACATCTGTGGGGACAGTAGTTGCCGCACAGTTCTCTGAGTTGCTCAAGCAGCTGCTGACTGAGTACCACAGACGTGCTGAGAAAAAGAAAAGAAAAGACTACACCTTTCGGCGTCAATTTCATGAGAAGCCAAGTATTATACCGGGCTGCCCAAAAAAGGTGCTGACATAAGGCTGCTGACATAAGGCTGCTGACATAAGCGTGCTGATACAGGCCTGCTGACATGCAGGATCTCTATCTGGCTGAAGGCATGTACCTGGACCTGCAGGATGGTCCCACCTATCGGCTGCAGGAGGCCATCTGCTAAACTAGACATCACTTGTATGCAATAATTGGTAGAGGTGTCTAGCTATGGGTGTTCCTGAGGGGACATCAGATGTGCGCGACACCGTCACAGGCATAGCCAGTGGAATGCTGACGTTGACACATGTTAGGTTGGAATGTGAAGAGTAGGTCATCTGATGCGCTGGTATGTATTTTGTCAGCCTGTGCAACCTTTGTTTCAGTGGTAAGCCATAGCCTTTATCTGACACCTTTGTGTCTATTTGGTCGACAGCATGTCAAAAGCCTTGAGGTGTCATGTGCTAGCAGCGCTGCGGCAGGTCCTGTTGTGTTGTGTGTCGTGTGGCTGTTCCTCACAGGAGAGTAGTAAGAGAGTCAAAGGCTGCAGGAACAAGGCGGCAAAGGCTGTTCTTATTAAAGCCCTCAGTACCTGCAGGCAGCTCAACGCAAGATGATCAGCAACCTTTGGCACATAAATTTGGTCATCGCTTGAGACAGGCTGCTCCACAGACTGAGTGACTGTAATGCTGCAGGAAATTCTGGAAGCACATGCTGAGCACGCAACAGCTCATGTGACCTCAATGTGACCTCAATGTTTGCACTACGAGCAGCACCTTCAGCCCACAGAACCACCGTGAAGGCAGTAAGGCTTGTTCAAATCTGCTTGTCAACCTCCTTTCGTTAGTCTGCAGTGTTGACACTGCGCACACTTTGCTTGTAGTGATCTTATACATGTGTGACTGCCCCGTATGTTTGCGAAAAGTTGCGCTTTTGACAGTGAGCTTGAACCTATAGATAGATGGGGGTGGGTACAGGTGGCTGACTATGAAAGGTAGTAGGGTTTTGTTAGATGCCGTTTTGATTACGGTTACGATCGGGTTACGACCGATGAAAAGCATTTGGGCGGGAACTAAAACTTCATGGTGTAACAGTCTGTTTCGGGCAAGCAAGCGTGCTGCAGCAAACAGCACTTGCCTCTATGTGGTAAGCTGCAGGTACAAAGATCCATGAAGGTCCATCCTGTGAAGCCCTTGCAGTGGCTCCCCAAAAGTCTGCCAAGGCCGAGCCTGCTAAGGCTGAATTGTGCAGGCTTTTCTAAAAAGGGCAGACCTAAGGCGCCGGTCAGTATACAGCACGCTATGCTGCTTTTCTCGCTTTGTGTTCCGGTGCAACATTGTCGAGCCGTTTGTAGGACGATGATATTTTGGGTGGGGTGCCAATTGCTGATGTGGAGTCTCTTGCTGAGTTGTAAGTGTCTGCGCTTGGTCACTGTGTTCAGCTGATACAACGCATGCTGCGGGGGCGCTTCAACGCCATGAGCCGCACTGTCATGTACGCTGCTGACGTGCAGGTCGTGCACCAGCGGCCAATATGTGTCACAACAGGACCTGAATTGGAATATTCATTTCCAAACGCCGGCTTGGGTGGCGGAGATGGAGCGGAAGCATTGCTCCGAGCTTGACACTCAACGATGCGCGACCACAGCTGCCTATGAAAAGTGTTTGTTGATAGTTAAAGAGCTACAAAGCGCAAGGCTGCTTGCCAAGTACATGGAGCAGGCAAAGGCAAAGCTGGAGGTTGAGCTGTCAACCAAAGATCAACTGCTCAGGCTTGCTGAGCACAAACAGGATGGCCTGCAGCACACGCTGGTGTCCCAGGTTTCACTCCTTTCATGCCTGTCCTTTGGCATTGCCTCTCCTCTAGCACACCTGTCTGGTTTTGCATATTTGCTGACCTTCTTGCCTTACTGTTCACACAAGACTTAGCTCTGCTCTTCTGCCGCAGGAATAACAACCTGTCATCATGTTTTGTAGCATGCGGACCCTGAACAAAGCTATATTCTGATGCTTCTGTGAGTGCACTTGATGTTTGCAGCAACCCCAACAGTAGCATGCCTGCATGTCAGAGCAACACTTGCACTTTTAGAAAGCTGCCTGTGGCTGATGACCTTCCGACATTATGCAGAGCACAGACAGCACTTTGACGATCTCCAATTTGGAGAGTATCATCTTGGAGTTGCAGGAGAGAGTGTCCAGCATGCAGACTACCATGGGTCAGCTGGAGTCTGACTCGGCATCTGCTGACAACAGGTGCTTCATGCTTTGCTGGATTTTTCTTGTCCTGTGCATGAAGTGCAGCACTCTGGCTGGCCTCATTGCTCCGTTCACATATATCTGAATGTGGCACACACATGCAGACACAGCAAGGTGGAGTTGATGTCTGAGTGTCAGTACACTTGAATGTTCAAGATGCTTGTGTGTTGGTGCACTTTGCTGAGGCAGTGGATGAGCCTAACATGATGAAAACACAATGCGGCATGGCTATGCCCACTGTATCACTGACCATGGCACACATGCATCCATTGCATGTCGTCAGTGTCTGTATGGTACATTGGGCTTGCTGCAACAGCTTTCCTGCAGCTGAAATGCTGGTTTGTGCAGGTGAACAGTGCAACTGTGTGCTGTTGTCGGCAGTAGCTATACTAATGCTTTGCTGCAGATTTTTGTGGCCAATCGCCTTCAGTCTTACAGTGCTACATACTGACTCTGTGTGGTCGAACAAGCAGGTATGAGGCGAATTTGGCTGCTGCCAGCGTCGCCCATGCTGAAGCAATGGAGGAGTGCAGGACAAGACACATGTGCCTCCAGGTATGCATTGGACGGGTCTTGTAAGCTGTCGTATGCAATGACATGATGTGGTGGTGCCTAATAGGCTGTGTCTGAGAATCCAATGTATCCCAAATCATTGAAGTGTAATACCAATCATCACACTATGAAAGCACGCAAGATTGGGTGCCATCTACAATGGGTGCCACCTTCTACCTGCCTCCCCCTTTTTCCCCCACCCCTTATTTTCAAGCACACCCTGCCTACTCCCAACAAGGCAAAACCCCACCACAACTGCTCAAAGTTCTGCAGACCCACAATACCTCTTATGGAACGCAATGCTGCTGCAGGATCTGCATTGTGTTCTGACTTGTCCAAATGATCAAACAGCTCACCAATTAGGCTGAGCAGTCACCGTGGTTCACTCTGTATGTCTGTGGCAGATCTTGATATGCTGACATCAACTTCTGATCTGCAGAATGAAAAGGAGCAGATGCAGAGGGCATGGTCTGCTGACAGGCTACCTGCCTGTGATGCTCTGTCCCACGCCCTGATGAAGGGTGTGATGTCATCTGTGCTGTCAGAGGCTCACCAGGCAGAGGACCATGCAGCAAAGCAGGTGTGATCATGCTTCTTCTGTCTTTGACAAGGTTTTGTGACACTATAGTGCTGTGTGACACACCATTGCTCAGTCAGGAGCTCAAAGAAGCGTTCTCTACATTACAGAGGTGATCAAGCAACATCACTTTTGCCTGGGCACAACAACATCATGTCCACGCAATCCTTCATGACCTACTCAGCGTCAGACCTCAGCGTTGCAGTAGCAGGTGGTGCTTATAACTACTACATCAAATGCCTTCTGTCTTTGTCCTTGAAGGCAGATAACATCATGCGTCTACAAGTCACACAGCACCAACAATCATATGTTTCAAAACCTGCCTAAGATGAGGACTGCGCTTGCAGGCAGCATTCTTGGGCTGGACGCACCAGCATCAGCAGCGTCAGCATGCAGAGGTGGCTACAGTGGCTCAAATTCACCGGGTACAACGCTGCACCATGGCTGCAGTCACCTTGGCTTGGAGACACACAACCCAGCACAGAGTGAGGGAAAGGGCCCTGCTTGGCCGTGCACAGCAGAACACACAGCGCAAAATGCTGGTACACTGCCTTCATACCCTCAACCACTACTCATGCTACCACAAAGCCCTCAATGCCAGACTGCAAGATTTTCTGGTCAGATGCAATGCCAAAAGGCTGCGAACAGCCTTCCAAGCTTGGCTTGGCATGGCTCAGTACAGACGCTGGAGAGACAATAGAGCCGCAGTGGGTCATGCAAATACGGCAAAGAGCATGATGGCAAAGGCCTTCAATGCCTGGAGCAACCATGCCTGCTGTATGCTCAATGCTCGCCAGTCAGCTTGCCAAAAACTGCAGCGCAACGTCACCCTCCAAACTACTGCCAAGGCTGTTCATGCCTGGCTTGGAGCTGTGCAACAGAGGCATCAGCAGCAGGCCATGATAGCAACAGCCGTGAAGCACTGGCAGCTGCGCAATAAGGGAGCTGCCTTTGGAGGATGGGCACACTACAAGCAGACTGTGCAGGTATGCAGGGTGACCATTCTTGTGTGATTGTGTGCAAACACACTGTGATCCCAGTCAGGCCGTGTCATGAAAGACCAGCTTGTCTGACGGCTTCCTTCATGGACGTATACGCTGCCAAGACATCTAAACATCTCTGCTCAACATCTCTGACATCGGTGCCACAAGTCCCTTTGTTCACGTATGCCGCCACTGTTCTACAAGGAATGTCAGGCTAGCAAGAGACGTATGTGTACAGCAGCACTCAATGACAAACTGCATCATCTCTGTCCAAATCATCTGCAGTGGATCAGCTGCATCTTGCAGGAGCAGTGTGCTGGCAGCATATTCAGGATTTGTATTCACAATTTCATTTATTTTAAAAACATGCAATCACGTGAACGCTCTTTACAAACTTTTCAAAAGAAAGAACAGATTTAATTATATTGTATAAGCCCATACTATAAAACCCAATACACCATTCGCTAACAAGCTTGTGCGCACCTGTGCAGAAAGCGCAGCAACACTACAAGGGTCACTTGATGGGCGCAGTCATTTGTGCCTGGAACGCACATGCTGCCCGTCAAGCCCAGCTGAGCAGCCTCACGGCTGACAGTGTTGCCAAGCGGCGCAAGCGCCAGTCTGCCACAACATTTGTTGGATGGTGGCAGATAGTCTCCAGAAGGAGAGCCAACAAGGCCAAGGTGAGACTTTGCTTGCGTCACAGACCTATCAGCACCTCAGTGACTGTTGAGTATAACCAGTGCAGAAGATTGCAAAGCATAGGCCTGGACTTGCTGTGCAGAGCTTGTTCAGTGAATTGGCAAGCATGTGTGCACTTATGACTCAGATGTTGTTGCAGCAGAGTGTTTGTCACCCGACTTGAGCTGACTCCTTTGTGGCTACGGCATCCACAACATGCAAGCAAGCATCCTGTTGGCAGGACGCCTATTGACAAATTGACAGTAAGCATGCTGTTGGCATGAAGCCGCATGTTACGCTAGTCCAGTCTCTGCAGCATGACACCACTTTTGTACGACCTTTGTTGATACTCTGCAGGTGCTAGACTTCACCATTGCTCGTGACCAGCACACATGCCAGGAGGTGCTCTATCACTGGACAGCCCTTGTTCAGATCCGCCAGATAAGATACAGCTTTATTCAGTGGCACCACCAGACTCCCCTCGGCGCTGTGACCAGAATTGCCAAGGGAAAGCGTCTGAGGAGGTGAGCAGTCCTTTGGCAGCACATGCATGCGCCAAAGGTACTGGCTGTTCTAGATTTTGCGCTCTGTGACATGCTACGCTTGGGTTTACCAGCTTTGTGATGGCATAGAGCTGGTGTATGCTGATGGCAGTATTCCTGTATCACCAGAGCACTTCAAGTCCATATGCTGGCTGCACAATGAAGTGCTCTGGTGTGCTGAGTGTCTGTGCAACAGTTTGGCAGAATTTCTGCTGTGCTCTGCATTTTTGCTATTTTTCATGTCCAACATGAATGCATGTGCTGCTTCACGTAATATGATTTGTGCAAAGTGAAAGCAATTGTGTCCCGTATGTTGCATTATGCAATGTGATTGAGCATAAGAATGCTTGTGTTGCTCACAGGTTTTGGAGTGTGTGGAGGCTTAATGCAGTGGTAAGCTCCATATGCCCTCATACATCTCTGAAACATGAGCATATGCCCACAGACTTGCAATCTTGCATTGACAGACTTGCAGCCTTATAACTTTAGCTTGCTCTGTATGAGCTGATCTCTGCTAGAATTCAAGGGCAACATGTTGATGTTTGCTGGCCAATGCATTTCACGCCAGTGACTGTGTTTGCAGCTTGATTTGGGATGGTGTATGCACAGCCATTTGATTTGACGAAACATGGAAGCAGCATCTCTTGTGCTGTCTGTCTCCGCACCTGTTGCTTCCTTTCTCAAACTGCAAAACATTCTCAAACTTCAAACAGGATTTACACCTGCAAGAAATGCTGCCCTGTCCTGACAAGTTGATCCAGCTGCTGCTATTATCATGTTGACACTACCGTGATGCATGCTGATTTTACTGATGCTTACAAGCTTTCAATGTGCAGGCG
>JAABUO010001155.1_pt1 | contig 36863 bp, 32 predicted proteins | sample 5559291 | NCBI WGS metagenome assembly JAABUO01 (sample SAMN10711878, study PRJNA513372) | rock metagenome | isolation source: Antarctica rocks | place: Antarctica: Victoria Land, Finger Mt sud
CATATACACTTGTGGTTGCTATCTCCAGAGAAGGGACTGCAAAGGGAGAGATTTACTCGGATGATGGGGAAACTTTCGCTTTCCAAAAGGGTGATTTTATTCACAAAGGGATGGAATTTTCCCAGGAAAAAATGCAAATGTCCTCGTTTGACGTACGGAAGGGATCTCCTCACTCTGCTTTCGCCAACGTCATGATTGAAAAGGTCATATTTCTCGGCTTTCAAGGACATGTTGAAGCAGTCAAAATCGAGCAAAGTGGATCATCATGGGAAGCATCTGTGCACAAAAGCAAATCCGTCTTGACGATTGTTGAGCCGAAGCTGCAAATTTCCAACAATTGGAAAATCCACTTCTGAGACTTCACAGCCATAGAGGAGAAATAAAAGGTACCGTACTTCTGTTGCTTCTGCGTACAAAATATCGGTAAATCCACTTATGCACAAATTTTCCAAGCTAGATGTTACAGTGTTTCGTGAATGCGCTGAATGGCAAACTAGTGTTGTTTGGTCCTGTCCATGGCTCGCTAACCCTCCTTCATTCCATATTTACCGACCCAGCCGGACTTGAGGATAGTCTTTGAAAGTTGGACAAGTCTTCAGCCGAATCAGGCTTCATTCGTAACCAACTCATTCGCGGACCTGTCTTTGCACGCTCTGAAACTTTAAAGCCATATATTTTCGGTTGGTAGAGCTTGGTCTGCTTGATCTTCGGTACCAGATCCGGAAAAGATTCGAAAAACAAGTTGGCAAACGTCGTCCCAAAGTAAGCGCCGTCAATATCTTGAAATCGAGAGTTGGGAGGAGTGTAGATGTCACCACACGATGGACAGAATAACTTCACATTCTCGTTTCCAGGTGTATCATACCGTCCGACAGGAAGCACCAGCGTCGAGCTACAAAATACCCGCGGACAGTGCCCAAAATGACCCAAGTCGTATTTTTCTGCCATTTGTTGAATACCTTGTCTCGAAAGAATGTAGCGCTGATGTATCAGACCGTAGAGTAGCTCTGCTGAATTTTCAATGAGCATGACGTCCGGAGTCCTCGTCCCATCCTCAGGTTCTACATCAAGAATCATCTCCAAAGCCTCTTTGTAATGGGGCACAAATGCGCTCAGTCCGGTCAAATTAAAATCGTCTTCAATGAAATCCTCTGCGATCTCTGCAAAGTATTCATGACCTGATAAAGCACAAAAGGCGCCAATCCATGTATCCATGTCAGGAGAGAGATCGCTCTGACTCTCATACAATTCCGAGTCGTCCGTGTTTTCTTCCATGTCACGATAATCTTACGAACGGCGTTGATTATCACCAGCAATAACGAATTTAGTACAAAGCAATACGAATGCGCTAGCCGGGTATGGTACTATATGAAAAACAATCATAAAACCAAAATGTAGTATTTTCTCCATCTAAATGAGCAGAACTGATGGCAAGATGATTGGCTTACGAAGTGGAGCATCGTACTTGTTTTCAACACGACAGTTTATGAAGATATCCGAGAAACACCACTGTTTCTATGTAAACTTAAATTGCCTTAACGAGTTAATGTCATATCGAGTGCAGTCATCAAATTTTTGACACTTCAGCCCCTCAGTATGTCATATAAATGGTCTCATTGCCTCCATTGATATAAATTTGACCACCGTTCGGAATAACCAGATGTGGATCTGTATGTCCAAAATCCATGTTGAGTATGACAAGCATACCTGGATGATAATGCTGAACGGCTTTTGTCACTGCGTTCTCCTGTTTTTCCACAAAAAGCTTTTTTGCAGCAGCATCATTTGGGCATTCGAGAGACCATGCTTTCGGGCGACCCATCAGTAATGCAGAAAACATTCGCAGTAATCCCCTTTCCCCCATGCACATGAGCATACGATACACATACACATCGGATTGCAATCCCTCATCAGTCTCAAGATAGAGTATCATGTCCCGGTATTCCTCATTGGCCAGTATGTGCTTGTTGGTAGCCAAGTGTTCCAACATCACTGCAAGATTGCCACCCCATGTGATTCCTTCAATTACCTGCTTTCTATTATTGACCCACTTCCACCCAGAATTGGAATACATTGTAGGGATTGGTGCTGAAGGATTTCCCCAGTCCTTGTCTTCATCGGTAAACTCAGCAGCAGCATCGACCTGATACTTTCCATGCGAGAACATGGCCAATGATAGCGACTCCCGGGTAAAGGGGTGGACACTGGGCTCACGAGCAAGCTGAACCAATATTGATCCACCATAATATGTCACTATTCCTAAGTTCCACATAAAAATGTGGATGTTTGTATTGTCGCTAAACCCAAGAAAGCGTTTCGGATTGTTGCGCACGATAGAAGGATCAAGCAATCTAAGTAGCTGCAACTCATCTTCTCCGCCAATTGAACAGAAGATACACGAGATAGAGATATCTTTGAAAGCTTGGTGAAGATCTCGAGCTTTGTCTTCATTGGAGGCTTTCATGTCCCGCGTAGTCGGATATTCGACTGGGACGAGGCCAAAAAGATCCCTTAGTCTTTGTAGACCTCGTTCAAAAACATCTGGGAATACTCCCGGGATGCCTTTGGAGGGCGATAGAATGGCAATTCTATCGCCTGCTTTGACCTTCTCTGGATATATAAACTCTCGCATATCGATGCGCTCTCTCTTTTTCCTCTAATCAATCGTTTTCCCCCCTGTCAACTGAATCTAAATAATACCCCAGATCTGTCCTTCGAGGGCTGGGAGATAAATTGAAAATCATCAAACACAGGCATGCATGACTCAGAGTGAGTCATACGTAAAAAACGAGAGCTTATGGAATTCGAATATGGTTATCCAAATTTGTCACGGGACTCGGCTGTCCAAAATTTCATGTCTGCCAAATGCCAAACAAATCGGCATATCCATTTCGGGTCCGATTGAGCAGAACGAGCCGCTTACTCGTAGTTATTGGGGCAATATATGATATTAAATCTTATGGCGATTGCTTGTTCTATGCCGCAATCATCTTGAGGATAGTCTTGTTTTTCTATGGTATCTACCAGGACAATCACTCAGCTTTAAAATTCACAGATATTGACTACTACGTATTCACAGATGCGGCCGAATTCGTTGCTAATGGTCAATCTGCTTTCTCGAGAGAAACTTATAGATATTCACCGCTTCCTGCGTGGCTTCTCGTTCCAACGTCATGGGGAGTTTACTCGTGGCACCTCGGAAAGGTTATATTCGCCACTGGAGACTTAGTAGCAGGCTATCTTCTTGTGGAAGTTTTACAAGATGGCGGTATGGTCACTTCGAAAGCTCAAAAATTAACCACTTTGTGGCTATTAAATCCTATGGTTGCTATTGTAAGTACTAGAGGGAGCTCAGAAGGACTTTTGTGTGCTATTGTTATAGCAACTGTTTGGTCGGTTCTGAAAGGGCGTTATGTGCTTTCGGGTTGTTTCTTAGCTCTGGCGACACATCTGAAAATTTATCCATTCCTATACGGCGCCTCGTTGCTTTGCTATCTAGACGAGAAGAATTGTATTCGGCAGCACGGTAGAATTTACGCCCGCCTCCCATGGCTCACCAAGTCTCGATTGGAGTTTGCTGTCTCTGCAATCTCTTTTTTCTTTTTTCTTACCTTTATTGCGTATTGGGTGTGAGTTGCTTGTCTGAATTATTAATGAAAGTGAAGGAAGACCTTATTTAGAGCATGCTTTTCTACATCATCTCACTCGCTCGGATCATCGTCACAACTTCTCTGTTTATAATATGTCGCTGTTCTGGACCTCATTTGAGGCTTCTCACACGAAACTAAATGTCTCAAGCTTAGCTTTTCTTCCCCAGTTGCTCATCTGTGCGGCAATCCTCCCTCTGAAATATGCTAAGCACAATCTTTCCGGGACATTGTTTGTGCAAACTTTCGCATTTGTTGCCTTCAATAAAGTCTGTACTAGCCAGTATTTTCTTTGGTATCTTGTCCTTTTACCACTGTATCTTGCGCGTTCACAGTGGATCAAAAAAAGTTCCAAAGAAGCCATTCTTGCGCTGACAGCATGGATATTTGCTCAAGTCTTATGGTTGTATAATGCTTACAAACTCGAGTTCTACGGTTTCAATACTCTCTTAAACGGACTCTTTTTAGCGGACATTGTGTTTTTTGGAGTTAATATCTGGATCTTGGGACAAATGCTGGCTGATCTCGATGCAATCTGTTTCAGCTGACAAGGGCGAATTCAATTAGAGTTTGATTGTCATAAAAGATGGTGTGCAGATCAAGCTTGACGATCTCAAAGTCCTGCACTTTGCTCAGACGTTGGAAGATTTTATGGGTGACTTAATCTGAAGGAGTATTGTGCAAGGTACAATTTCGTTAATATATTTCATCGATACAGGACCCTCGTTTCGCATTTTATACCCTGCTGCGCTTTGAGATAGAGGTGGAAACAATCCGCGCTGGAATTACCAGAATTAGTGCAACTCGGAACTCGGAAATGTGCAATTGTGCTCGTGATACGACGTTATCAGAAAAATGAGCTTTGTCCACTAAAATTATGTACGCTTGCGTGACTTTTAAGTCTTGGCGGGCAATTTAGGGTTGAATTAAGCTGCGCGGCAAATTAGCGATTGGCTGACCATCCCTGAGCGGAATAATACTCTGCCTAATTAAGCTTTATTTGACTTGGCTCAGAGAAATCCTTTAGTGCACCCCGGATGTGCTAAACTTCGGCGCAGTAATTACGCATGAAAGAGAGGCTTCTCTAGGAGTTTTTGTGGCGTTAGTGAGAATTAGAACAGCCATCTACCACTTCGGTTTTTCTCCGCTAGCGGAAGCACTTCTCTTCAATGTGAAGCCCAAGTAGTTCTCTCGGAAAACTAGTATCTCTTGGCTGAACCAAAAGCAGCTGAACTTTAATACAAAGGCATTGTTGGAGCCAGCTGTGTGTGGAGATAATGGACTGACACTATGTTCTTAGGCAATCGGCTCTGTTCCGTATTTGGGACGGACCTTTGGTATCTAAGGCGCATGTTTGAACGAACGACTTCTGTCGCACTCATCCCTTACTAAGTAGATCAGATGAGGAAAAGGCTGATCTTGCTTCTCTGAGTAACGGAACTAGTGTCTTGTTGAGTATCCGAACCTTCCGTTGGTTGACGATACTGCAGAGAAGATCTGCAAGGATTTTCAAGATAAGTCTGCAACCCTTTCGCTATCACTGCCTGACGCTGCTACGTGTATTGGTGAGTTATTTTGTCATTGTCTGTGCTTCTAGCGGAGAGAGAGACATGGGTCTTTGTCGGACTCCAACGCAGCCTGGAACTAAAAGATGCCATATGTCTCTAAGGGTGTTGATGATGGCTTTCTGTTTACTTGTATCTGTCAATGGTACTAAAGAAGGTACACAATTTATCTTGGGACAGGTGAAAGTTTCACGAGAAGTCACGGATCCTCATCGGCCTAAAGGGATTGAGGATGCACCACTCCACATCAGCGATATCATTAAATTCGAAGCTAAGTGGGAGATAAGAAATGCAGAGAGAGGATATACTTTTGAAATACTCCTTGACCCGGCTTTACGTGGAATTCGAGACCCGTTTCGATTAGTAGCTTATGACGATAATGATATACCCAGGTTTGCTGTTGGAGACTGTGATGTACTACCTTCTTTACTCTTTTTACGTTGCGAGCTGAACTACGAAAGTCGTCGTATGAGAGACATGCGAGGACTTATCAAAATAGATGTGACCTTGGCTCCAGAACACCTGGGTACTGCGCGCGAGAGAGAATTTTTGATTGGAACGTCCAATATATCGCAACCTCTCGTCTCCACGGGTGTAGTCCCGCTCGCTGATATGAGGTCGCACGGTCCGGACCGTAGAGAAAGCGACGGTCTTCTGAGACTTTGTTACTGGATGCCCTCGGAGAGACGCATATTTATATGCGCTATTATTTTACCTGTCGATTTCACAATGCTAAATGTACGGGTCCATGACGAAATCCAAGGTTCCAAGGCGAATCCTACTGAGGCGATATTTGTACGCGCAGACAGGAATGACTACACTAAGAGGGAGTATGTGCCGAGCAATGTTTACTCTACCTCTTTCAAACTAAACCACTTTCATTTAAATGCCACTTCTCTAGATGTAATGGCATTCCGTTACCGCATAGATGTGTTATATGAACCGCTTGACGATTATGATGAAAAGGTTGGATTTAGGGGCAAAACGACTGTGACACTTGGAGGGGACCGACCGATTGATGTTCAGTCTTTTCTTCCTTCTTTCGAAGCCTGGGGAAAAGTGTTTCCACTAAGCTTTGAAAACGGTAAGGCCAATCACAGCAGCCAAAATTCGAGAGCCACTGGAACTTTGAAAGTTGACGACGATGTGCAGCCGCACATCACCCCGCCATCTGTCGAAGAACGTCCAACAGATGCTGAACATCACAAAGGGCCGAAGATTGGTCACATTATTTCGCCAAATGCCCCCGACCTACCGTCACAAAGTGTTGATAGTGTCATGACACAGTCCCGAAGTCCTGATTTTCCTTCTAGTACGACAACTAATCCGCATGAATCTGGAAAGGATACCAGGACATTAAAGAGACCAAAGAATTCTGATAATTCTCAGAAACCTAAGAAACCGAAGAAACCTAAGAAACCTAAGAAATCGGAAGAAACTCGAAGGACATCAACTTTAAACTCGTCAGATACAAGTACAAGCAATACTATCCAAGATGGTAATCCAGAAATTCATGCGACCGTATTACTACCCAATGGTTCAGTGTCTAACACAAATGCTTCATTAGCTTACATTACGACTACAGCAACTGGTGCATTGTCCCTCTCTACGAATAGCACAATGTCGATTACTTCCTATACATCATCCACTTCCCAAAATGGGACAATCAATCCCAAGCCACGGTCTACATCAAATTTCTCCCCCAGAGCAGAAAGTAGCGAGCCTTTTGACGTAAGGACTCCAACTGACGGAACAGGAATCGAGTTTTCTACTACTGCGACCCTGAGTGACAACTCATTCGCGGCCAGTACGACTATCTCCTCAAAAGATCACCATGCAATACATGCCACTGTCGCCGCTGGCAATACTTCAGTATCTAACACAATTGCTTCAGCAGCTTACACAATAAACACACCATCCGAAGCACAGTCTTTCTTGCCAAACACCACAAAGGAGATTTCCTCAGTAGCAGCACCACTTTTGCCAAATGAGAGTATCGATCCCAAAGCACAGTCTACATCATTTTTCTCACCCGCTGCGGAAAGAAGTGCGTCTCTTCATGTGGAAACTGCAACCGACGGAGCGAAAGTCCAGTATTCCCCTACCCCAACCTTGAGTAACAACACATCCGTGGTAATGATGACCAACTCCTCAGTTGAACGTCAAGCAACGCATGATACTGTTACCGCTGGCGCTTATGTGCTAAATACGACAATAATCTACATTTTATCGACTTTTTCAACCCCGGTTTATGACAATGTCGTGGAAACCTTGAGCCTAACCGGGGGATTGACAAATTCAAATTCGACAAACACGTCGACTAGGGATCTTTTATCACCTTTCTTGGCCAAAAACACGTCGAATAATAATCTAGCGCCTATGTTGATCACAACTTTGACTAAATCGTCCACTCCGGAGCCTCACTCAAAAACTGACCGGATACCTGATAATACTATAACCAGTGTTGGCTTTGCAAAATATACTTTGGAGCAATCAACGTCGTCATCTAAATTTCAGCTGAGCAGCACTATAAGCGACTCCACTGGAAGCCAAGCAACTTCTTTTTCCTTGGAAAATAACCATTTGTTGAAAGAAAGTAATCTCGTCCTGCCGTCAAAGATTACTACAACAACATTTTCACCACACGCAGATACAGATACAGATACCGTGACCTCTGGAGTAAACGTGACTCACATAGATAGCGAAGCAACGCTCTCGGAGACGTGTGATCGAGTCACAGGGTGTCAAGTTCACACAAGTGAGATTACGGGCACAGAACAAGTGCTTTTTATTGTACATTCCGACCAGAGTCAAGATTCCTCAGATTCTCAGACCGTTGACACTATTGAGTCGCAAACCTCTGAGAAGCCGGCTACATTGGGTTATGTCACCAAGAATTCTCAAGAGACATCAATTTTGAATTGTTCTGGGAAAGACCATTTCTATGCATTTAGTACTATCCACCAACCCAACGTGACCAAGACTTTTGCTGCAACTCCTCACTCATTGCTCAATTTGGATAATTTGATCCTCGTGAAAAATACGATACTCACCCTACAGTCTCCTCTGACAGAGAGAACATCACCTTCGTCTAATCAATTTCTTTACTCTACTTTTTCAAAAGGTGGGTCGATAACAAGCCTTCCTTTTAGCGCCTCAAATAAGAAGTTAATCAGAAGTAATAGCCAGAAGTCTAAGAATTCGCCAAGGCTTAATACCAACAGAGCTGGATCTCATAATGTTCCGCATTTACAAATATCATCCAACTTCTCCATCCTACCTTTTCATGTTTCAAAGACCATATTTGGATTCAATAACGAGGCAGGTTCTTCTACCGAAGATTGGAATACTCTTGAAAGAGGTAACCGCGCTCTAACAGAACATGTTGAGAAACGGCCGAGCGGAATTCAATTCCACCTTACTTCCCAATTTCCAATTTTTTTTGACCCACATGAAAAGTGGCTTTCTCATACCTTAGGCAGATCACAGGATGTCTTACATACAACATACATATCGGATCAAATTGAAGAACGACAAACAACCAATGCGTTTAAGCTTAAAACTCAAGACCAGAAGATAAAATCTTCTCGGACACAAAGTTCTCTACGTACAGCTATGGCAGCTTCAATGGCAACAGCCGAGACTTCATCTTTTGAAAAAACTTTCCGGACTGCCGAACCTATCGGAGATACTAGTCATGATAATCCCGCTGTCGAAGGCTTCTATTTAACATCTACCATACCTTCTGTAACGAGCGACGGTGGAATTTATAAGAAGCACTCCATTGATGATGTACCTTCTAGAGGCGCTAACTTGTTCTTCTACCGAACCACCACTAACCTGTATACCCCAGTGAAGTTAGGGACATCTTCGGTTTGGTCAGCACCTATACAAGCTGGAAACAATGCGGGGGGGCCATTGTCATCAAACCCAATTGCGGGAATTGCGAAGACGACATTCATGAGTGCGTCACACTCTCTTCGTATGCCCACACTCTTACCTCCTAGCGAGCCACACATTGAAAGTATTAAGACTACAGAGCTTGTAAACGTTGTGCATCCGTCTACCATGACAAGTCTTGTCCCTTCAATAACAGAGGAAAGCATTTCCAGTGCGAGACTCTCGGATCCTTCTTCTAGACATTCTGATAATCTGGAAGATTTCGGATTGAGAATTAATAGAGCGCCAAACGGACTTACTGAATCGAACCGGCAGTACTTTGAGGGAGATCATGCATCTCATAGCATCTCAGCGATTGTCTTGGACCTCGACAAAGATGGGTCTACAAATCAAGAAAGCGTTCATGGACTTGCAATTCGACCGGAAAAGTCCTCTGTAATTCCATCGAATGCTAGTACTCGCAGAGTGACCACAATTTATCTGCTGCTCGCTGAACTGAGTTTAAACATATATTTGTCGATACTTTCATAAATGGCAAATCATATTGTATGTGTGGATCCTACCTATAGATCTATAGCATAATGTATAATCTTCTGAAACCAAGACATTGCAAATGCTATCAGTCATTCTGATCTGCTTGAGTTGCGATTTGCCCCTTCTTAAACTCATCGACTACCTGTCCCATAGTAACGAACTCAACACCAGGGTGTCCTTTAAGCCATTTGATGAAACGCTCATGCATCAGTAATACTTGTGGCCGACCAGACACGTCTGGATGTAAGGTTATGGGAAAAATGAACTCATCGTTCTCGCGGTAGAGATATGTAAACATATCCATCCACATGGACTCTACGTCTTGAGGCTTGACCCAGCCATGGGAGTTAGCACTTGCCTTTATAAACTGAATCGATTAAATTGAATGATAGAAGAAGCTTACCATCATTGGTGGAAGGTCATCCAAATACCATGAAGCAGGTATCTCCACAAGCCTGCTAATTTGCCCTCTTTGTAGTGGCTTCATCCAGGATGTCGCGTCCTGAGTATAGTCAATATTTGACCATGAGTCGCCAATTCTTAGCCAGTAAGGTTGGGAGTCATGATGGTGCATGGAGTGGTCGTATTCAACGCCATATTCAAGCAATAATTCGGCTCCTTCTTTTGACTGTTCCCACCAGGGCGCTGTGTTTCCCCTCGGTGGCTTCCCGGCAAGTTGTGTTAGCACTTTGAAAGACCGGTCGAGAACCTGACGCTGTTGATCGATCGTCATCTGTGCAGGGTTTTCATGGGAATATCCATGCAAACCAATCTCGTGGCCAGCATCGACGACAGCTCGACACTCGCTTGGAAATGTTTCGACCGAATGACCTGGAATAAACCAGGTCGCTAGAATGTTATTCTCGCGAAATAGTTTGAGCATTCGCGGGATCCCTATTTCTCCGGCAAACATTCCTCGAGAGATGTCACTTGTGGAATCCTGTCCACCATAAGAGCCCAGCCAGCCTGCGACTGCATCGACGTCGACACCGTAACATACTTGAACCCTTTTGCCCATAGCCGTTTCGGTGGACAGTGCAACTTCACAGGATTCGCAAAGTTCTGAAGGCCAACCTTAATCTGGTATTGCTGATGAACGTACGACGGCTGACACAATAAATAGATATGGACAAGATCGGCTTTTTGGGGGCATGATGAACGACGAGGTATATAAAAGAGTACTGGAAGGTTCTGTTTCTTGGAGAAAATTGTCGGCGCACTTTTCCGTGCCTCCCGAATAAAAGTATGCGCCAAGCGCTCAGCACCGAGAGCGACCAAAACAGGAAGGTCCTCTCTTACGATGCCCAGCAACTTTATCTCCAAACCGAAAGTTAGCTGCGAAGAGCCACTATTTAGTTGAGGGAGCAAAAGAAGGCTTCTTCATATGATTAAGCAGTGGTTTAGCTTATGGGCCGTGCTTTCGCAATGTTGATTTGGTTGCTCGCTCGATCACTTCTAAGCCTTGCAGCTCCTCAAAATACCACATTACTACAGAAATTTAATAGCGGTGTCTACTTCCAGCTTTTCGAGCCCAAAACTAATCGACCTCTTCAATTCGACTATGAAGTTTGGGGACTCGATCCAGACGATATGTGCAGGAATTCATGCTTCCTTATGCCCCCAGAAGCAAAACGACAATCCAATTTCGTTCCACTATATTTCAGATTAGACCATCATCAATTGCAAGGTAGAGTCGGCTTTTATGTGTATGATTTGCGAGTCAATAATCATGGTGTCCTGGAATTTCAAAATCGAATGTGCCGCAATAAAAAAAGCCAAATTGCTAGAGAGTTTTGTTTCGACGAGGACGGCAATAGATTTCCAGATTACGCCCACGTGATCGCGAGCATGTGGCCATTAAATGCGACCGTAGCACGAACATATTTTGGGGACGATGAGAACCGTGGCGAATGGTGGACACGATTGGCGAAGCGAGGCCCCAAGTTTAACAATGGCTACAGCATTGTCAACGAAGATACGACGTATGACAATTTATCACAGACGGAAGTCCACGCCAAAATCATGCCTCATTATAGACCATTATATGATCTATATTATGAAACTATGGACCCAATCTACATGCGCTATCGTAAGGACGTATAAGATACGCCGGAGACCGATCCATTGATTCATTCTGCTATTAACCAGGGAATTCAAGGGTAGAGAAGGCAATCCTTAGGTAAATCCAGTCTAGTCTTCAGAAGAGTATTGAGTGGAGAAGCATTCTCAATAGAAGACTGTAGCATCAGATAGCAAATTGTGTTCCTTTGTACAGACCCTCTTGAGTCTTGAAAAGTCGGTGATACTGAATGTGTACTACTCGTGCAGAAAATCATAGGCATTATTTGTGTGTGGGGGATGACGTAAATTTGCAAATGAAGGGCCATAAAACTCATTTATTGACTTTGCAATCTTTTGGGTTTATCGCGTGCCCGTACATGCTATCCTGCCTTTTCGGAAGAAAATGGTGTGATCAACATACGCAAGTACGACCGATCCGTGCCAAGATACGCCATTGACGGCGACTTGCGTGCGGAAGTAATAGAAGGCTTGAGATTTTGAAACAATTGACGAATGACGTCCTTGAGCAATGATTCTTATATTTTTCGCTTTCGATCTAATCCGACGAGCGGCAATGGTGATTGCATTAAATAATGCTACAGGTTGTTCATTCGAACTACGTGTTTTAGGCGGTACTGGATCTGTTACAATATGGCGGTTACCAAATGACCCGCATTGTCTTCGCGGCTGCCTCCTTGCAAAGTCTTCCAATGATGGCAATGTTGCGACTGACTTTCAAATTGTTAATCGTCAGTTAGTTGCGATGCATCAGGGAATGATACTCGAAGCAAAGTATATTCCGTGGGCAAAACAAATCGTCCTCGTGAACACATTGGGAGGATCTCCTTTCTTAAGCAATCAACCGCCGATCACAATTAGCGTCGACTTCTGTAGGAAAGTTTATTTCGGTCGTCGTGATTGCCCTGGAATATGGTCTACACGTATTAGGGATACGCAGTATTCCTCAATATCTTTGTATACGAATGTCGCTTTTTTTCCGGATTACTTGAACACGACAGCAGTCAGATTTTTGGCACATACTAACCAAGCGTGTGAAGCTGATTTTTTTGTATCGCCTCCAATGTCCTATATCAACCCGATGACAGGTTTATGTGTACTGTGAAAACATGTGATTGGCTGATCTGGCGCAGACTATATCTAATGTCTCCTTCAATACGCTTGGCAGATAAAAAATAAAGTTGACGAAGACACGTGTATAGTGAGCCATATAAGCGGCTTGCCAAGCCTTTACGTCGTTCGATTCTCCACGTGCTGACCAATATTCCGACTTCGATTTATCAAGAAATACGCGGAGTTCTACTCTGTGTGACTTTGTGTCAAGGGAAGAAATGTGAGATAACTTGATTCTTCCGAATACCAGCCAAGCATCATAAACATGTCTTTTACACCGCAAGCGAAGATCCAATGCACGTATAATTACCTATTGTTTAAATATCGGACATCCATGGGATAGCACAATGAAAGTAGTGATACTCTTATTTGTTTTCACTGTGGCTTTAAATCCGGCTCTGGTACAGCCTGATTATCGTTATACTATTGCTGCACAAAATGGCTGCCCGTTCCAATTGTACAAGGCTCGGACTCGTCAGTCTCTACGTCTATGGACTCTCCCTCGAGATCCAGATTGCCAGCGTGGATGCCAGCTGACCGACAAGATCAATGGACCCTCCGAGATGTCTTTTAAGCTTATTGATGGGGTGCTTCACGCGAACATGAGTGGTATTCTACTGACTGCAAAGTCGGATCCAAGAACGAGACTGCTATTAATGGTGAACGCAGCCCAGAGTGCAGAGTTTACCAGAGGGTATATCCCAATATTTGCAAGAGTGAGCTCTTGCGGAAATATTTTCTTCAAGGACAACGACACTGGGTTCTGGTGGACAAAACTCGGTCAATTTCGATGGGGACGAATGCGGTTTTTTTCGGCCCTTCCCTTCAACTCAAAATATGGCACCCTACCGAAGTCCACTTTTGTTGCTTATATGGACAGAAATTGCTCACGTCGCTTTGCAGACGAATTACCAAACTCAATCAAGGAAGCAATGAAGGGGTGCAAAGAATAATAAACATCTTACATCCGCTACATACTCTAGGAAGCACTTGTATTCAGCAGCGACTAATGAAGCTCTAGCCAACTTCGTTCACTATTAATATATGATTTTTAAGTTTCATTGTGTCCATCGAATGCTCTCAATCGAATGCCAGTGCTATTGTTTCAATATACTTCTAGAATGGTGGCTGATTGCATAGTGGAGGAAATAGATGAGTTTTTGAAGTTGGTACCCACGTGTAAACTTCAATTTTGACAGATTGAACGTGAACCTTCCACGTGGTATTGGCTCGCTGATACAGAATCTTTGAGAAATCATAATTTTGCTCTTTGATTTGATCAACATGAAAGAGACACGTTGACCCTGGGTTTTAGGGTGTGGCTTGGCAACTAGATGTACATTCTAGTCGGTCATTCGTTCCGCTCGGCGTGCGCCACGCTGCGCAACTATATTAATGCGTACCTGGGTACTTTTAGTAATGCTATCGCGGAGACTTACCCTCATTAGAATTTTTCGTCTTTCTATGCGCACGACTACCTTATTCAATCCATTTACCTTATTTGGTATTGTTTGTACCCAATCCCACGCTTGAAAAATCAGAGTATAATATGGAATGCTTCCATCTTTACGGCGGCAAATATAGACGGATACGCGTCATTTGAAACGTCCAACAATTACTTGCACTCGTTGACTCGTTTGGACGCGAAATAATCGTCTCTATAAGCGCTGTTTCGTCGTCCTCCATGAATTCTTTCGGCCCAAAAAGCATCTATAGCGGTTCACTTTCACGACTTCTGTCCAATGTTACAAGACTACTTCGATAAATTGGAGCGGCCGGATAATGAAACCCCAAACAACATTCGAACTTGGATGTTGCACCAAGAACCAGAGAGTGATACCAAATTTAAGTATAGTGTAAAAGCTTAAAGATAACTTACCTGAAGGTAGCTCCTTAAAGGTCGGCGTGGAGAAATCGCCATGTGGACCGCATGCCCGCTCATAGGATCTCAGCCTGTCCTTGCGCTGCTCCGCGTTGAAATCCTCTCCATCTTCATCCATAGGAACATCAAAGTCCTCGCCTAACAACGTCAACTTTGGCAATGATTCCCAGCAATACTTTGTAAGACCATGTATTTTGACCTAATGCCGATCCTAATCCCTTTATGTGACTTAAGGGTATACCCATGGGCTTATTTTTAATTCGCCAAGCCCATGTATTATGCTATATGGGACTTAGCGCGTAAGTAACCCGAAAGTACACTTAAGTACTTGCGCGTGCATCTTGGAGGCCATCTCCAGTCATGACCATTATGCTTCTGGTCGCAGTCCTCCTGAATTTTGCGTTAGCAGCAAACGGTGTTTCTATCGATTCGAACTGCGTCTTTCAATTGCACCACCAGAATAGTTTGGCATACTTGGGCCTATGGCGGACACCAATGGATCCACAGTGCCTTGACCTGTGCATAGTTTCGAAGGCTAGCAACAGTACGCTTGAAAAACTTAGCTTCCTTCGATCCTCAAGCGGACAACTGTTTGCCCACTCAGAAGAACAGATCTTAGTAGGCAAGTTGAAGGCTAGGACCCACATAATCGCATTTGTTGATTATAAAAACGGAAGTGCTCATTCCAAAAATTGGCCATCTGTGTCCATAGATTTCTTCTCTGGCGGATCGGTGAGGTTCCGACGATCTGATATTCCAAGGAAAAGGTGGTTCGCGCTGGCACGGTTTCGTGGTCTGCAACCAGCTTACGGTATAGTTCCAAGCAGCGAAACTCAACTTCAGAACCTCAAGAGATTTAGGATTAAAGCAACGATGCTTGGAAACTCAACAGACAAGGACTGTAGAGTTGAGTGACGTTGGATAACTGACACTCCTCGAATCAGGGCCCTAAGCATAGCTCATTGTGCTTTCTTCTCATTGTATTGATACGTCCGACCAATTGAAAAGGTCATAAAATATTCATTGATTTCAAGTGGCTGGAGAATTCGAATCACTGCATCTCCATACCATCCCGCCACTTCCGCATCCCGTAAGACATCAACCAAACAAAGCCGAGGAAATGGTAGCCTAGGCAAAGCCATCTTTCAGCCGAGTACTGTTCAAAAATTGACCGAGTTTTGCTTTCAACTTTACTTGAGACGCCAGGCAAAGATCCATACTTTATTTACCATAATCCGCGCTCCAAGATCCAAGTCCCCAACGAGTTGATTTGATCTCGATCGTGAAACGAGGTGCGTCCCTTGGCCGTCCCACAATTAGCGCACGTCATCTGGAAAGAATTTCCGCCAATAACCTGGAGAGCTGGTAGTCACAGAGCATTGATGATCAAAACACGAGCAAAACAGACTGAATGATGTTTTTTAGCTCAGTCGATATTAAGCCAAGGTGTCTATCCACCGTCACTGCAATTGGATTGACTTGGCCAAGCTCTACATTAGCTGCTTCTCTTGGTGATAAGGTCAAGTGAGTACCAAATATTTCATTCAAACATAATGGTCTCTCAAAGATTCCTTACGTACGGCTGCATACTGGTAGTAGTAAGCACACCACACTTTCGTTAAACTGCAAAATGAGGTAAGCATAAGCAGCGTCATTGGCCATCCTATGGATGTTACAGACTTTCGAAACCTAAGCGGATGTACTTTGTGTTATACACACCCTGGTGCAGAAAAACATGGTACGCTGGGATTTTGACAACTCCTTCGACTGGGCATAACGTTTTGACGGAATTTTGACTCGAAGGGGAAATCTTATCGCTTGACCGAGGGAACTAAATATTCAAAGCAGTCCTGCTTCCTGCTTCGTTACTGACAATGGTCAATGTTGATACTGTAAATGAACAGGACTTTGCTTCACTCCTGGTGCGCATTGATCAACAAAACGAGCCTACTTTTCGGACGAACCAAGTCTTTTCTCAGTTTAACTTGCACGGTATTTTGATAATCGGCATTACTGTTCCCTATTACCCGAAGAAGTGCCAGTACCGAGATTTAAAGTATCTGCTCGGATGATACGGTCGACTTGCCAGAGATATGGGTGACGTGATGCACGCAGTCTGCTTGAATCTCTTTGCGACCCTCGCTGTCCGTGGAAAGTATCCGTAATCAATTCATTCTCGTGGTCGTGTGCGCTTTCGTCCGTCCGGGAGAAGAAGCAACAGTTGCCGCGGTCGGGAAAATAGAAAACGCAGTCGAGGTCGAGACAGCCCCACCAACCTACCAACCACAATGACAATTGGAATCGCAGTTCTAGGTTCAGGCATTTTTGCCGAAGAGCGTAAGTCACGAGATTGCACAGAGGATTAATTCGCGTCAGAACACTTGCCTGCTTTGGAGGAATGTAAAGACTTTACCGTCAAGGCGATCTACAGCCGCAGTAAGGAGTCGGCAGACAAGCTCTCTGCCGGTAAGTATGACGTCTATTACGACAAAAATGCTCCCAAAGACAAGAACCTTACTGCTTTGCTAGCACGCAGCGACATTGACGCTGTGGTAGTCGTTCTTCCCATCCTAGTCCAACCAGACATCATTAAGCAGGCCATACAAGCCGGAAAGCATGTCTTGTCTGAGAAGCCTGTAGCAAAGGATGTGGCAACTGCTAACGAATTGATCCAGTGGTATCAAGCTCATAAGGGCAAGACGCTCTGGGGCGTTGCAGAGCAGATGCGCTACGATCCAAAGTACGTCAAAGCATCAGAGTTGGTAGCTAAAGGCGAAATCGGAGACGTCAAATTTGTGAGCTACCGTAGTCAAGGTAATGTCAAGGCTGGCGATAAGTACTTTGAAACACCGTGGCGCAAACATCCAGACTATCAAGGAGGTTTCATCCTCGATGGCGGTGTTCACTCTATTGCAGGAATTCGATTGACAATTAACCAGGAGATCAAGCGTGTATCGGGATACACGAGACTCAATTATGACTATCTTCCTCCCAAGGACACTGTGCATGCATCGTTGCAACTTACTAATGGTGCCACGGGCACGCTGGCCCTTTCCTTTGCTTCCGGGGAATTCAACAAAAACGAATTTTACGTAGTCGGTACGAAAGGCTACCTCAGTGTTGGCAGTGATATTACTCTTACTGTGGGCGGTGATACAAAAAAGATTGAGCCAGGCAAAATTCCAGTGTCACGGGGGGTCAGCCAAAGCTTCCAAGCCCAGATCAACGGGTTTGCCAAATCGATTAATCAAGGTCATCTACTTCCAGCCTCCGCGCCTGAAGAAGCACTGCGCGATCTGGCAGTCATCGAAGGACTGCTCACCAGTGGAGAACATGACGGCAACTCAGTTGTAGTAAGCTAGATCATGTACCTGATTTTGCTTGCCTTCCTAAAATGTTCATTCTCACTCACTTTGTTGACCCTATCAATCGTTTGATTCTAGAATTAATGATGCTTCGCGCTAAGGTAAAATCAGATGGTAGTGCATGTTCGTTGCTCAGGAGTCGCATAGAACTTATGAAAGATTTCCTCATGTAGGTTAAATTCACTTACCTATGGTCAGTTTAAGTTCTCAAAGCATCACAAGACAAGTATTTCAGAAACGAGGAATTCACTGATTGTCTTTCAGGAATCAGACTCTTCCTATCAATTATGAAATCATCATAAGTTAATAAGAAATGTTACATACCTGTTATTCGCGTGACCATGTCCACGAATCTCGTTCTAATTGCGTCTTGCCAACTCCATGAATGGCAGCAAAGATACTTGCCCCCTCCCAGCAACCTTCACTTTCAATGGCTCGATACTTATTGCCGAGTGCTGTCATGATTGCAAAAATAAGACCCATGTTTTTTGCTAGTTGCCCAACAAATATAACCCGCTGTCTCAAGGGCCTTACAAGGTCCATTGAGACGTTTTCCAGCACATCCCTAATAAGTGCAGGAATACTTAACTGGTCTATTTCAGAAGGCGGGTCGAGCCAAAACTCGAAGTCCTCCACTTGCTCAAGATCACTTTGAATCTCGGCAAAGTCGCGAGATTTGCCATGTAATTGGGTCCACATCTCTCCACCGATATTTGAAGCTCGACCGTATACATGAAGAGGGATCATAAGATAGACTGGTGTCACGGTTATCTCGCTCCATGCCATATCAACAACTAGCCCAGATGCAAGGCCGGAGCCAAACACAGCACAAAGCGGCAGGCTCATCAAAGTGATTGATGGCACTTGCAGATATGTAAATAAAACATAGCAAATACAGTTGCGGAATGGGTCTGGCAGAAGTGGGTCATCTACCAAAACCACCCTTCTAGACTTGCCGTCCACCAGCAAGTAATTGTTCCACACATTTCGGAAGGCTAGCTCGAGCTTGTCGCATGTCAAGAAGACATCCATGTTATTTTGATCCCAGAAGGCATGGTAAAAGTCGTGTTTCCAGTCAGCAGAGAGCTGCACCCGTGGTCCTGTTTCACCGCTCAGTCCCGCACGCAAATATCGAGCATTGACCTCCAAAATCACGCGATCATCGGGTCGGGGATCCGCTCGTATGGAGACGGCGGAGGATGGTTCCAAAGACCGCTCACGACTGGACATTGGAGAGTCATTCGTGTTTGTTTGCAATGCCGAGAATCAGGTACAGCCTAGATTAGTATCTATGGAACATATGTACATATTTACACGCCGTCCACTATCCCACACTCTTGGTTGTAGGTGCTTGCGCGGGTGTGTCGAACTTTGGGTGACTTTCTGTGCAGCCCCTTCCATTAGGGCAGAAGCCCGTCAGATACAGCTTACATGGCACGCGGCGGACATGCTTGTTTGAGCATTCGGGTCCAAGTGGACAGTACCCCCGTTCATACCACAGACACGGGGGGACTCTCGTTTCGGGGTTGATGTGGAGATAGAGACACTCGTCGCCGTTGGAGCAATAGCCATGCTTCGTGTAGAAGTAGCATTCTGGCATTTTGCGCAGATTGTACTCATGTAGAAACTCGCATGCGTCGCTCTTCTTGCATAACCCTCTCAGCCAGTGCTTGCAGACAATCCTTGTGATGCTATTGATGGTGTGTTTGTCTGGGCACGCATTGCCCATTGGACAGTGGCCTTGTACATAAAACCTGCAGACCGGCCGATCTGGGTCCATTCCGAATCTGTATTCTGACTTGAGGAAGTCATCGAAAGCGAAAGAATACTTTGGCTTATGCGCCGGCTCGAAAATCTGTTGTAGTATTGACATGGTCCGGGATGACGGAGCGTCCCCTTGTAAACGTGTGCGGGACGACATAAAAATCTATAGAACTATACACCACAAATCTAAAATCTGCTGATCGAATCCAACAGCGTGTTGAAGTCCGTTTCGAGAAAATCCGGAAATGAGGAGTCCTTATTTGTAGCATTTCCAGCAAGTCTGCTTTGAGTTCCGAGTTGGCCGAGCAAGTCACCGTATGATGTCGGGAAGAAATACCGGCCGTCCACCTGCTCACCTTGACCGGATGCTGGAATCAATGGAGAGTAATGACTGCCCGCTCTATTCTCGCACCCTCGCAAGAAAGACAACAGTCCAGGAGCAATGCGAGAGAGGATGTGGTGTCGGGATGCGTAGGCAGATTGCCGCTGCAGAATTGTTACCAGCTGCCCAACGACTCCAAACGTCGAAGCCTCGCTGATCTCAAACCGACCTTGTGAAAAAAGAGCGACGGAGAGAAGAAAAATGGCAGCGAAGGTGATCATTGTGTCAAAGTACAATGGCATCCCAACCAACATCCCATGAAGTTCTTCGTCCTGCACAATGATCTGAATAATTCCACGAGCACACGTGATTGCTTCGCTTCCAAACTCTGCAGACTCGGGCCCAATATCGAGACCCAGAGGTTGCGCGCTTTCTGATCGCCTTCGAAACGCAAGTATACACAAGTGGAGCTTGGCAAAGTAATGGTGCAAAATCAACCCATTTGCTGGGTAATTACCAATAAACTCATTCACGCTGAATTTGACAGCCCAGTGGATCCTTAAAAGATCTAATTCCACAATGAAACTTCGAATATGTTTGAAATTTTCGTTTGTGATTGGTGCGTAGACGTTGGGACCAAAACGGTCGTATGCTCTTGCCATGATGGACCACAAGTGCACTTGACTGACAAGTCTTTGATCGGCTTCAATTGTCAGAGGCGACTGCAAGAACCTTTCCCATTCTCGGACGGCCAGATTTTCCCGCACAAGAGGGGCTCGACCGTGGGGGATTGAAAATTGGTGATCACAGACGTAAAGCAGGTACCATAGCCTAACTCGCAAATAGAGCTCAACCTTCTTCGCCTCAGGTACTTTTGGATCTAGGAGTTGTTCAAGACTATGCTCCACCTGTAGGTCAGAGGCAAACTGCACAGCATGGGCACAGAGAACGACACAAACATCATGTAACCAAAAAGCACCAATCGCCAGTGCGCGGATATCATCTAGCGAGCGGTGCCGAGAGAATGCTTTACTTGAGGCTAAGTTGATGAACTCTTGCTTGCACACGAGATGGGTCTGATCATGATTTGGGTTGTGCAAAGACGCAACAGAGCAGATGCTCGCAGTCAAGAGTCGTGAGGATTGTCGCACATGACTCAGCGAGTCATGCATCAAGGTAATACTGTAAACGTACTGATCAAGCCCCTTGAACTTGACATATAATGCCTCTGCGTCGTTCAATGACACAAGCCCTTTGGCGATTACATCTTCACGTGTCCTTGTCTCGACATCAGGTACATCTTGAAACGTATCTGCAAAGGAAGGTAGCTTAGTAATTTCATAGAGGGAGCGCCCAGGTATCAACGTCAATGATTGCGCAGAATTAACTTGGGCTCGCTCAATTTGCTGTTCCTCAATCCCCACATCTCTCTCCATGCTCGATGCATTCTGCAGCGACCTCGGTGTTGTTTGACCCTCATTCTGCAATGTGAACACAGATTGCCGCAATTGACGAAGCTCAGCGTCAACTCCGTTTTTCCATATAGTCTGTTGATGCAGAAAATTCTGTAAGCTTTGACTGGACGTGCATACAATCCCACGTTGTTCGCATTGCTCACAGACAGAGTCAGGACCAAGTGGAAGACTGCACTTGATTTTGAGTCTCCGGCAGGAATCGCAGGACTTGGCTTTGGTGCTGATGCTGACGGTTTGTAACAATTCCAGAGAGGGATTATCTAGATCCGCCTCACTTCCACCATAGCCAGAATTACCGGCCCGTTTACGCTTCATGAAGTCATCCTAGGCGTGCATCAAACCATGGTCTGGTGGGAATTCCTGGCGTCGATGAGCGTAATATTTAGCATGCAGATTTTCCCCATCTAAGATGGAGTTGTATGTTGCATATACGGAGGCACGCGAACCTGTAGTCTTATTTGCCGCCGACCGGTGAGCGAGGTGAGAGCCGAATACGAGCAAGTCTCCGCTTGCCAATGGGATCGGGGTCCAATCTGCTGCCTCATCCCATTTTGGATCGATGTTGTGGCCAATCATGGTGACATTCATCTTGTGCGAATCTACCACGACCTCAACACAACCATTTGCCGGTGTAGCGTCATCAATCGCAATGTTTATGGTCAGGTGCTCCACCTTGCAGATGTGGTTATAGGCAGGAGCGTCAAGATGTGCCGTAAAGCCATTGCCATTGGGTGCCTTGTAATTGATCTTGTCTTTGAAGAGAAGCATTTGCGAGCCAGATAATCGCTGCAACATGGCCGGCAGAGGGCCTTGCGTAACAGACCGTCAAATCCGGCATGATAATCGGCAAAATTTTCGGTTCGCAGGAGTTGTCGGTCCCCTTGGATATTGATTTCATCGTACGGCATCCACTTGCCATTCTCCTTTGGCCAACTTTTTACTTCGTAGGCCCAGTCGTAGACCTGAGCAGGAGGGAACACGCCATGCTCTGCCGCGCGGATTACCAGGAATCCATCTCGATGAAAGCGCGCTACTTGATCTTCGTTCAGTGAGAACATATCTTACCGATCCTTCTCCCAGCCCGGGCGCGATTTATATTTGCTCTCAAATTCCCGGGATTTGTCCCGTGGCCGGAACCATTGGGCGGGGATAATTCCAGGATACGGACGGACGGAGTTGACGCCGTCCCCTGATGCCACGCGCATCAAGCGGCAACCTCAAGCGATCAATGCCCGGCGGCCAGAACGGGTTCTCCATTGAAATAGCGGTAGATGAGCTCTTCTGTCCGGAAGTTTCTCGATATTGACCATGCTATCTATTGACAGCCAGGACCAAGTGCGCCAGCGTGTACCTACCTACGCTCTTCAGCTATCTGGAGGACCAGAACGGAGACTACCTGAGTGAAGCAGTCTCACAATTGCAACATTCGCTTCAATGTGCGGCTTCTGCGGTGAAAGGGGGATCAGACAATGAAACTATTTTGGCCTGTCTTCTGCACGATGTGGGACGGTTCATTCCCTCGGCAAAGGATGTTCCGCCATTGATTGCGCCCAGTGTCGACTACATTGGCCGTGAGTCCCACGAGAAACTAGGAGCAAGTTACCTACGCGAATTTGGATTTAGTGAAAAGGTTTGTGCCCTCGTAGGTTCACATGTCGCTGCGAAACGCTACCTCACGGCTGTCAACAAAGAGTACTACGATACACTTAGTGAAACAAGTAAGCGATCGTTGAAGTATCAGGGTGGTCCATTTACTGAAAATCAAGTCTTGGTTGTTCAAAAAGACCCGCTGTTGGAAGAGAAGTTGTCACTCCGCAGATGGGATGACCTCGCCAAAAACCCAGCTCTTGTCGTACCGGATATTTCGGCCTATGAAGACATGGCAGTTGAGAGTTTGCTCCGGTTACCTACCGTTTCAGTCCATTCGAGAACGTACAATGTCCCATGAAGACAACAGTTGTAGTATGTGTGGATGGGTTCGACCCAGAATCCCTAGATCAAGGCATTAAGGACGGCATCCTCCCAACCTTTCAAAGTTTCTCACGCATGGGTATGCGGGACATGGTAAAAGCGCAATGCCAAGTTTCACAAATCCAAACAACCTGTCTATCATCACGGGAGCGCCGACTCGAAAGCGTGGTATCGGAGGCAGTTATGTGTACGATAAGGCAACTCGCGCTGAGGAAATGATACTTGACGATTCCCACGTCACAGGCCCTACGATTCTTAGCAAACTTTCGGTCATGGGCAAAAAAATCGTTGTGGTGACGGCAAAAGACAAATTACGCAAAATCTTGCGACACGAACTTGCTCCAGGTTCAGTATGTTTTTCCACCGAGAAACTTGATTAATGCTCGGTCGCTGAGCACGGTATTGAAGATGTTGCTGAATGGCTTGGTGAACCGCCTAGCATGTACAGCGCGGAGCTATCCATACGCGTCCTCGAAGCTGGTCTCTATATGCTTCGCAAGAGCATGGGGGACGTGTTTTATCTCACCTTGTCGGACTATGTACAGCATAAGAACGCCCCTGGAACTAAAGAGTCGAACGATTTTCTCTTCAAACTGGATTCTCTTTTGAAATTGATTGTAGACGAAGGCGCGGTAATTGGGGTCACAGGTGACCATGGGATGAGTGATAAGTGCATGCCCTCTGGTGACCTCAACGTGCTCTACCTGCAAGATAAATTGGACCAAACATACGGCGAGGGATCTTTTATTTGCCCGATTACCGACCCTTTTGTTCTTCATCATGGTGCGCTGGGATCGTTTGTTCGGGGTACATGTATACCGATGCGCCAATTGCAGAAGCTCTAGCTCTTGTTAAATCACAAGGTCAGGTTGAGTATGCTGCGGAAGGTGCAGAAGCTGCAGAGATGCTGGAAATGCCGATCAAAAACGAGGGTGACACTGTTGTTGTGGCCAAAAAGAACGCAGTGATTGGGTCAGCAGCCTCTGACCATGATCTTTCTGGCTTGCATGGAAGACTCAGATCACATGGTGGTTTTTCGGAGCAGATGGTGCCGCTTATAGTCTCACACAAATGCTCTGGCCATCCTCAGCGATCATTCATGCGAAACTATGACATTTTCCATCTCGTGCTTAACGAGGCGGAGGTCCAAAGTCGTATGTAGATCCTCTAGTCTGTGAAATGAGTTTTGTACCTATGCTGTAAAAATATTAGTTCTCAAAGTTGCCCTAGTAACAATTGTCACAATCATCTTCAGCTCCAGCTATTTGATAATATGAGCAGTTGTTGGAGTACAGCGGTGAAGCTACACTGCTGCAGTCAGCGAGCCCCTTAGAGTATAGCCACTTCAAGCGTCGATGTCGGTCATCCCACATTAATTCGGAGCTTGGTGGTGCTCTGTCCAAAGCATGCTCGAGCAAAGCAAGCAACAATGACCGATACAGAGTAAAATACAATCTTAATTAATCAGCGAGATACACCTATCACAGCCAATGTACATGATCTGGAGAGGTTGCAAGTCGATTGGTGGTTGTCACTGAGCCAAGATGTATCTTATAGCAATTGCACATGGAAGTGGCGAGGCTCCTTATCGTTTAAGCATTAAAGCCGCAATATGCGCGCGAACTCTACGCACAGCCTTCCGCATATTGTCTCTTCTCCGTAATTCTAAAGCTTGGATGTGAAGCAAGGAGCAGTTCGAAGTCATCATTGAGCAGTCTCGCATACTCATTACCCAAGCGTTGCCAGAGATTAGCGTCGATCACACTGTTCGTTTGAAGAATAACGAGAAGCACACAGGGAGCAACTTACAAAATCGCCGTATCCTTGCGAGCACTCAAACAGTGTTCTGCGACTACCCATACATTACACTAATTGAGATGATTCATTAGCAAGCATTAATATCCGCCGTCGTCATGAGAGAGGGTTGGCGATGGTTGTAGACATCAAGTGTCAGTAGTGGGGAAATGTTAACATTTCAGAAGTACTGTGATCAGATCGCTCTTTACTCTTTGCGTGGATAGTTCAGCCAAGATGTAGAGAACTTCCTCTGCATAGTTTCTGAAGAGGAATTTGTTATTTTCGGGTCCAAGAGATCCTCTTGAAAAGGAAATTCGACAAAATTTGGGCTTTGAAAGGGCTGAAGTCCAAGAGGTGGCAGCAACGCCGGTTGGCTAGAAGAAACCGGCTTGCTTGCCTGAGGGGCAGATTCCTCTAGTGGAGCTACTCTGAAAGTGGCGCGAGAGTCTATTTGTGGTTCTGAAGCAAGTGGCCTTGCTGATGCTCTGTCTGGATACCTGTTGTACGTGCAGGGCCGATCCAAACTAGCACAACGCTCGCAAGGATCTCGTCCGACGCATTTGGCCCGCCTGAGAGAGCACTCATCGCAAGCTGCCACCACACGGTTGCGTCTTGGCTGAACTATTTCGTGTGTGTTATCCATATGGATGTTTAGGTCATCTTCCATGTTGAATTCTTCATTGCAGTTGAAGCATACAAACATACCCGTAGTGGTCCTATTCCCCAAGGCAATATTTTTCTCCCTGTTTGCCTCTCTCGCTGAAGATACAATGCTGAACGAGTGTTTTAAAGGGAAAGTCGTCCCTTCATAAGCATCGTTGTAGCCGCCCCCGGATCGTGCCGACCCCTGATTATTGTGTCTTGTCCCTATTGGGCAAGACGATATCCGATTCAGGAAATTAAATTCAAATGTGGTAAATGTAGTTACTTGATTAGGGAATGGATGGCATCGCAACCGATGATGGAATTTTTTTACCGGGGTTTTGCAAAGAATGGGTGGTGGTACTGCACGAAAATGGACCTGCAGTGTTCTATAAATAGATGAGTTCGTGTAATACTGAGGGCTGCTCCTCGCAACAAGTCTTAGTCTGTCACACATACTGCTAATGTTCATCTACCTCTCCAGGTCGAGTCTAATTTGAAATTTTGGCTTAATTTCATAAATTTCTCCGCGTGTATAGCTATCAGGACCTGGAGGTGTCGACAAACAACGCAGCTGAAGCGATCATGGAGGAGTACGTTAAGCTCACTTCGAGCGACAATTTTGATTTCGTGGTCACGAAAGAAGCGGCTCTAGTTTCTGGCACATTACGCGGGATGTTGTCGACTTCGAGTGAGTCTTGATACCGCCAATAACTAAACGAAGGCAACTTTGCAGAGGCGCGCGAGAATGTAGTTCATCTACATAACATAAGTGGTGTCTTGCTTGAGAAGGTCTGCGAATATTTCTACTTTCACTTGAAGTACAAGGACTCCACAAGTGTCCCTGACTTCGATATCAGTACAGAGCTGGCACTAGAACTCCTTGTAGCGTCTGATTTTCTCAACTTGTGACACCAGTGGGCAGTCTGCGCGTCTACTTTTTCCTTGGTATTACATTATGGATTATGCGCTGTCAGAAGGGTAGGATTTGGTATTTGGGATACACGACGCGTGTATCAGTCACATGCGCATGCACTTATTTCTCCTGAAGCTCCATATAATCATGGACTCCTTAAAAGGCGCGTTGTCTCCCCACGTGGAGATATCCCACTACATAAATGCTCATGGTGTTTTTTTGTCGATAGTGAGAGAATTCTGCATCCCCACGAACCGGTCTTCCCGGTGCCACTTATAATCAAATACTTCAGCTGATCTGACTATTAGTCTCAATCGGGCACGCGGTGTATCTTCTTTCTGATCACTTTGAGTGTGCAAATATTACATGGAGGTCCAAGTGCTGGAAAAACGGCTGTCGTCGAGAGCAGCTCTTCGACAGAATCCAAGAGTGATAGTATGGGTTGTCTTTATGCTCTTCACATGCATCATGTGGGGGTACGATGGCCTAGCTGGAGGAGTGGTAGTAGGGATACCTGAGTTTCGCCGTGATTTTGGGTACCAAATGAATGGCACATATGTTCTACGAGCTCAGTGGCAGTCTGCATTCAACAGCTGCGGTCAAGCGAGCATGTTCTTTGGGGGACTTCTGAACGGCTGGTTTGCAGAGCGTGTTGGGTGCAAAATTTCAATGACGTGTGCAACTCTAATCAGTATCTGCGGCGTTTTCCCCCAGTTCTTTGCCACTCGACCTGCTGTATTTTTGGTTGGCAAGATCATCACCGGCTTTACTTTGGGGATGTATCTGATCACTGCGCCGACATACATATCCGAAATTTCTCCCACCGTCGTCAGAGGCTCTCTCACTGCGGCCATAAATCTTTCGATGGTTGTCGGTCAGCTTTTGTGCCAAGTGATTCTTCGTGGCACGTCTAAATTTTCACCGTCTCCCATGGTATACAAAGCTTTATTTGCAGTGCAGTGGGGATTTGCAGCCTCCATTCTATGCGTGATCCCCTTTATGCCTGAATCGCCATGGTGGCTGGTCAGAAAGGGGAAGTTAGAGAAAGCACGAAAGTCGCTTAAGAAGCTATATGGGCCTAACGACGAGCTGATTGAGACTCGCTTATCTGATATTCGGCAGACTATTGCAAATTCTTGGAAAGAAGAAGGGACATATTTCCAGTGCTTTCTATCTACTGATCGTAGACGCACTCTCATCGCAATGGCAGTATTCGTCGTCCAGCTTCTCTCTGGCGCGCCTTTCGTACTTGGTTACCAAACCTACTTCTTGCAGGTTGTGGGCATAGCTATATCGCATTCATATACTATCACTTGCGCCAACTATGCCTTTATGCTTGTGGGAAATGCCATTGGGATAGTTCTCTGTGAGCGTGTTGGTCGCCGTCCAATGTTTCTTTGCGGCATAATCACGCTTGGCGTTCTTGCATTGTTGATTGGCATCACAGGAAAAATTCTCTCGTCAAGGGCATGGTGGGCAATGGTGGTTTTCATTGGTATATGGGGCTTCGTTTATCAAGCAACGATTGGAGCTGTTGGGTGGTCGATTGCGGCCGAAGTATCTACACCTCGTCTGAGATCCCCTACCCAGGCAATTGCTAATATGACAAGCTCGATCATTTCCACCATTGTCATTTTCGTCATACCATTCATGGTAAACCCGGATGCAGCTAATCTTAAGACGAATGCAACCTTCATATTTGCAGGACTATCAACAGTCTGCTCTGTCATCGTATATCTCTTCTTCCCCGAACTCAAAGGAAGATCTTTCTATGAACTGGATGAAATGTTTGGAACGAAAGTCAAGACACGCGATTTCAAGACCTATAAAACAGGAGCGGACGACGCTGAGAGCGGCAAGCGCAAGGTTTCTTACATAGAGAGTACCAGGACCCCTCAGATATGTTGAAAGGTATACTTAGGTGATCACATGAAGCAAACTGTCTGCAAAGCTGGCTTTACGCAAATGCAACACAGCCAATTATCCTGTCGTGATGACCCTCACAGAGGTCGCGGATCAGGTGTTATGCAGTAGAGTTTTTGGTCCAAGCAGACATAGATATACACCTAGTTTTTTCTATCTGACATTGTTTCCCCTAACACAAATGTGCCAAAGACCATTTTAGAGATATTAATACTCGGTGATCACTGCGACCAGCGTGTTTGTATGAATGAGCGATCGAAAGGTCGGTATTAAGATGGTCGTAATGTCAATCCCAATTTTTCAGAAGTCAGTGGATTCTCGAGGCGGTAGAGTAAGGCTTGTTTGTCTTCTTTGGCTACCATCATAGAAGCACTAGCAGGTCCTTTCCACAATGGAACTGCAGCTCCAAAGGAGAGCTTTCCAATGATACAACCAGGAGAAAACTTGTGCAGCTTTGTGACTAGGTTCAAGGGAAGTTCAGAGAGTTTTGGAAATTCACCAGCAGTGATCAAACCCTTCGCTTCTTCGTCAGTCATTTCCAGGACACGAGCGTCTTCTCCAAAGTAGTCAAGTACCGTTTCGACACCCTCAGATTGAATCCTCCAGTGACATTTCTGTCCCTCACGTTCGGCTTGCCTGACAAACATCTTGATTCCCCCATGGACCCAGCGGATGGAAGGATTACTCTGAACGAGCTCTTTGATTTTTGGCGAGATATAATACAATGTCCGAGCTGTCGACAGATCCCTGTTTCGAAGTAGGTAGAAAGACGTAAAGTCTGGTTTCACATCATAGAAGGATTCGATCGACTCAACCAGATCGCACTGTTTGTCTATAAAAATGAAAGGATCGAAGCGGCTTTTGAAGTTTGGCGTACGGGTGGTTGGTTGCCCATTCATTTGCTTCTTCCCTTTTCTCATATTGTCACTCCCATTGGGAACATCCTGGTATTTCTTAGTGTTGTCTTCATTAGATGCGTCCACCTCTTCGTTTTTCTCAGAAATATCAGCTTGTACAGAGTGGGTATCATCCAGCTTTATTTTCTTGACAGTAGCAGCATTCTGCTCGTCCGATTCTCGCTTCAGCTCCTTTTTCTCAAATAAAGCAAAAAAGAATCCTCCACTGTTTTGCAAATGGGGGTACACTCGCTTACACTTTTCTAGTCCAGCGGCGCAACGAGGGAAACAGGTCTCAGGAATTGGTCTTAATCGTTCCGCAGGAGAATCCAGATACTCTCCCTCGTACCCCATGACTTTCCAGCTTGTCATTCCCGGACAATATTTCAAGCCTGGAAGATCAATTGGGACGATCTCCATATCAAGGCAGCGTTCGAGTGCCGCAGCTACAACGGCTTCATCCTCAATTGGATTCAAGCTACAGGTCGAATAAACAATACGCCCTCCAGGCCGCAAAAGCTGCATTCCGCGAATGAGTATGCGAAGCTGTGTTGTATGTAAGCCCAAAGCCTTTCGATGGCTCCAGTCATTCCAGATGTTTGGATTTTTCCGAATAGTTCCGTCACCAGAGCATGGGACATCAGCAAGGATCCTATCATACTGAGTCTTCTGACCTTGAGAATCAAGAATGTTTGGGAATTGGGATGCATCCTGCGATGTTATAATTAGGTTGGGAGAATCCATTGATTTTGTCTGGTGCACAAGCATATTCGCACGTCTTGGATCGACGTCATTTGCTATTATAAATCCTTGCGGAAAGACCTTTTCTTCTCTCTTGTTGTAACGATGGAGAGCTTCAACCAATTGGAGCGTCTTACTACCAGGTGCAGCGCACATGTCGAGCACCGCATGTTGTGGTTCGACAGCCAGCACAATTGGTGGCAACATACTGACAGCTTCCTGACGAGCAATGCTGCCAATTTCCGTGTGCATCACCAGATACCGTTGGAATTTCTGAAATTGCGGGTTCTTTCGAATGACTTGCTTACCGACATCAAGAGTCCAACCGTGGGGGTTGAAGGGAATTTTCTCGGGGCACCCAACAGCTTTGCCCTCCCATATCTGCCCTGTCAAGTAGTTGGCCCATTTTGTTTGTAGCTCTGTGTCTAGATACTCATGGCCCCGCCTTTGCACAACACGAAAAGTGAGAGGTAGATCGGTTCGAAGAGTCTCGAGGAAACGAGGATAGTCCGGTACGAATGAGTAGTATTGCTCAAACGCAGCATTCTTCTTTTCGGTCTCTTCCCAATTAGAATGCTGGCTCCCCCAGCCCTTGCCCGTGTCACGATGCATTCAGGAACAACCACTAGCAATCTCCCAATCTATAATCCAAAGATCTATTCCTCTACACTACGCCCTACTCGCATGTATGCCCCTGCACATACCGCATATCACGCTGTGGACAAACACCAGAGCTCGCCTACCAGTCCTGCTCTCTAAAGCTGCCCTGCTTTGCTGCCAGATCTGATCCATCGTGAAGAGGACGTACGGAAGGAGCACGCCGTAAAGAGCAAACAGGAAGCGCACAATATTTTCAACGGTTTCTTCAATGTTCGGTCCATTGTATCCGGTGGGTAACGTCTCAGTCTGCCTTTCATTGCAAAGTTGGACTTGTTCCGACGGAGAGAGCTGGCCCAGAGATTTTAGTATATACGACAGCCCGTGTATAACAATCGCTCGATCATTCGAGAGCAGCCCGACCTTCAGTAGTTCATTCCCTTGCTGGGCCATTCTTTCTTGCTCGTTAAAACATAAATTTGTCCGAAATGGTCTCTCTATTTCGGTCGAAGTTGTGGAAGAGGCCGTTGCAACGTACGGCGGAGGGGCAGAGCTAGACCCCTTCCAATAGGATAGCAAAGAAGAACTGGAAGACCTGGAGGAAGATTGCCTTATCATTTGCGCCATGCCTGTGTGGGGCAACGAATTGATCGCGTTATTTGTTTACTTTCCCAATGTGGTAATTATTTGCATGTGATTGAGGATTTTTGTGGACTCACTCATGTGACTCAACCGATCATGACGGGGCTGGCGGAGCTTGGAGAAAATGGGATTGTTTATATGTGAAGACGAGTTTTAATTCATACGTCAAGGCTAAAGATTATACGAGCCCGCCAAACGTATTTATAACAAGTCTGGCTGATATTCTGAAACTAACTGTACTTGTAGAGCACCAACTTTGGGGCAAACTTCGCGGAGCCACTACCGAGATATGTCTTTCTACTGAAATTGAGTTTGACCCTCCACCAGCGATACTACTATTCGAGTCGAATGAAGTCCACATTGGCTTTTTCGAAAGTATTGCGACTTTAGGAACGCAATCGACTTTCAATGTTGCGTCTGTGAGAATCAAGTCGTTCGTTAGCTTCTTGCTTTGTCGCATCGTGTGCCAGAGTTAGCTGGTTAAAGGGATTTTCTGGACTCTTTTCAAACTCCTTACGCATCATCTCCTTCATCTGGTTGAGACGAAGTCCAGGATGTTCTTGCCTGATTTCCGGAATCCTTCGCTCCTCATAAGCCGCTATTGCAGCTTTGAAACGTTTTTCCGGGTGTCGTTCCAGCTCCTTTGTGTTTGCTGCTTTGGTAAGAGACAAGGCATCTAGCGCATTGTCCAGTCCAGTCGCAGATATGGTATCCCCAGAGGACCCATTCAGTGCGTTATCAATGCCTTTAGAAGGTCCGCTACCACCTTTCTTAGGCACAGAATTTCTTGCTCTGGGTTTGTCAGGTAGTTCTGCAGCTTCCTGCGCCAGAAGTGCATCTCGTTCAGCCTTTTTAGCAGCTGCAGCAGCTTTTTTGGCTGCTGCGTCTTCTTTTTTCGCTCCAGATTTGGCGCCTTTTCCCCATTCTTCATCTTCTAATTTAGACTGCTGAGCAGCATGTACGTCGGCCTTTGTTTGCGCAACAGCAACTTTCTTTGCATTGCCTGTGGCTTTCTTTGTATTCTCCCCCTTTGCCTTCGCCATATCGAAGTAATCGTCCTTCAGTCTATATCTGACCCTGGTTCTTTGAAGTCACGTGCTGTTCGATTAGAGCAAGTTGGTTAAACAAAGCACAGATCGAACTGGTAGAAGGCATATACTGTACAATCATGATCTTCTTGCTTTTACGCACATGAGACTGATATTATTTTGAAGCAAGATCTAATTCCAAATTTAAAAATACCTCGGCCCGTTGGTGGTCTTCCAGTGCGGAGAAGCGGAGGCCGTGCATGCTAAGCAATATCGGCCGGAGTCGCAGTATCTTTTGTACTCTTCCCTATACCAAACCTAACGCTAAAATGAGTACGGTACCGAAGATCAATTTCTTTGCTCAAGCAAATGCTCATCCCCGTGGAGCGGTAGCAATATGCAGTGCCGACAACCGGGATTATACATATGGCAACCTAATGAGTGACAGTGCAAAATTCGCAGCTCAACTGAAAGAGATAACTGGTTTGAGAACTTTGGATCAAGCACGGATATGTTCACTCATATTTAATTCGTATGAATTTGTTGTCTGTCTGCTCGGTACATGGGCAGCTGGGGGTATCGCCGTACCCATGTGCGTATCTCATCCGCCAAAGGAACTGGCATATGTCCTATCGAATTCTCAAGCACTCCTTGCATTTAGCTCACGGGAATTGACTGGCAAATTGGAGGAAGCCAGCCGGCAATGTGGGCGAGACGTTCGCCATGAAGTTTTCGAAAGGATTGATCAAATAGGCACCGATGAAGTCAGCTTCAGTGAAAGCTTTGCCGAATCTAATGGTGCTGTGATTATTTATACAAGTGGGACGACCGGCGCGCCGAAAGGTTGTGTTCACACACATGAATCATTATCTGCGCAATCACAATCCCTAATAAAGGCTTGGCAATACTCGCCTTCAGACCGTCTCCTGCATGTACTGCCTCTTCATCACATCCATGGACTTGTCAATGCACTAATTACCCCTCTTTATGCCGGTTCAACAATAGAGTTTGCATTCCCATTTAACGCAAAGGCTACTTGGCAGCGGCTTTGTTCAAATCAAATCACATTTTTCAATGCCGTACCAACAATATATTCGCGTCTCATATCAAACTTTGAAAGTAAATCACAAGAGGAGAAAGAACTTGCCCGTAAAGCTTCACACCATCTCCGACTAGCAGTCAGTGGTAGTGCGGCTTTGCCACACCCAATTGCTGATGGTTGGGAGATGATCTCGGGGACACCATTATTGGAGCGTTATGGGATGTCAGAGACAGGTATGATATTGTCAAATTCTCTCGACGTAGCACAAAGAGTTAGCGGCTCAGTAGGAAAACCGCTGCCTTATGTTGACGTTCGACTTGTAGATCAAGAAGGTACTGTCGTTGGTAAAGATGAGGAAGGGGAGATCCAAGTATCTGGCAAGCTTCTGTTTAAGGAGTACTGGAACAAGGCAGAGGCAACAAGCAAAGAACATACGAAAGACGGCTGGTTTAAGACTGGAGATGTAGCGATTCTTAATGACGAGACGTACTTCATTCGCGGACGGGCTAGCGTTGACATCATCAAAACGGGCGGAGAGAAGGTCTCAGCGCTCGAAGTGGAGCGTGAAATTCTATCGTTGAATGAAGTCGAGGAATGCGTGGTTGTAGGCCTTGAAGACAAAGAATGGGGACAAAAGGTTGCTGCGATAGTCGTTCTTTCTTCAGGTGCCTCTAAGTTTACTCGTTTGGATTTAAGGAGGGCGCTCTCGGATAAGCTGGCAGCGTACAAAATACCAGTCACGATGAAACTAGTCGAGAGCATTCCACGCAACCAAATGGGAAAAGTGAACAAAAAGACTCTAGTGAAGGAAATCTTTACAAGATGACTTACAATGCAAAAATGAGATCAGTGATGCAAATGTACATAGAGATTTTCAAGTTGTTCACGCTACTTCACTGACGTCCTCCGCAGCTGGTTCGCTGGCATCCTTCTCGGCTTCCGTGACATGACTAGCAACTTCTTTCTTGCCATTGACATCAGTGGATTCGCTATTGGGTTGAGGTTTGCGGACCTTGCCGTTCGTTGGACGTCCCTCATTTACCTTTTCTCCTTTTTTCTGAGCTTCTGACTTACTTTTCGCTATCTGTGCTTCTGCTTTACGCATGTTGTCAGCAGTCTTTTCTTTTTGGTTATCTTTGAAGTAATACAGTTTCTTTTTGAGCTCTTCAACCGTTTTGGGAACTTCCAGTTGATTCATTGGAGCCTGTACTCCTACTTTGTTCAGATCGTCCATGGTGCCGATGGACAAGGAATAGTTTCCTTCCTTGCTTGGAGATACCCGTGGCTGCTGAATCTTTTTCTTCTTGCCGCCACCAACAAAATACTCGTCATTACGTTCGGCTTTCGAAACCACTTTTGCTCCCTCTGGGAGACCATCAACTGTTCGTTGCCCTTTTGCAGCCATTGTGTCCTCAGCTACCACAGACGGATTAGCCACATAGGTTGGGTCAAAGTATCGGATGAGGTTCTCGCAATTGAGAATCTCGTTTTCGTAAGCCGGCTCACAAGCAGCCTCAAGCATTCTTTCGGCATTTCGCTGACGTTTCTCCTTCTCATAGGTATCTTTTTCTGCACGACGTCGTTCAAATTGCTTGTCACGTTCAGCTTGCTCATGTACCCGATATGCATCTTTTGCAGTATAGTGCTCCCGCTCAATAGTTTTCACCTTTTGATATGCGTCATCACGCTCTTTTTGCAGACCATTTCTTTGGTCGAAGAGGACAGAGCGGCTCTTGTAGGCGGAATCTTGGTCTCCTCTTAGCAGGTTCAATTGTTCCTGTATTTCAGTATACTGATCAGATAGCGCTTTGCTCTCGGGATCTTCCAGCTGCCCACGAATTACAGTTATTTTCGCCTTGTCAGCGTCGATGGAATTTTGGTCCTCTCCCAAGGCGACCATGCTTCGCTTCCCCTTCTTCAATTGAGATATCTCTGTGAGTGCACGTTTCTCATCCACAAGTTTCATTTGGCCGGAGTCCACTCTTGACTCCAGCTGCTTAATTTGTGAGTCGACCTCCTCCACCGATTTGAACGGCATTTTGGCTTTTGACGCTTGCACGGAGCTAATTTTACGATGGATCCCTTCATCGAGAGAGCGTAATTCATCGTAGAACCTTTGTTTTCCGCTCTTCCGATCAGCCTGCTTCTTGCGCAGATCGTTCAATTGACCCTTGAGTTCGGCCGACTTGTCCGCACTGGGGCCTTTGCCGGTCGTATCTTTTATTTTATTGCGGATGGTGTCCAATTTGGCGGATACTTGAGCCAATGCCTTCTGAGCTGCTGCAACATCCGCCTTGAACTTGTCCTCATTCGGCTTGACAGGCTTTGAGCTGCTGGCCGCAGAGTCTGTCATCTGGGAAGAGGTATTGGGGATAGAAGGGAGGCGGGTGGCTGAGCTGCGGAGGAGGGATGTGGCCGGGCCTGAGTCGAGTCACTATGGCTACGTAGCAGCATCTCCGATTCTTACAGCAAGTATGAAGACTGGAAATTACAAGTATAAGGAGGATCACGAGTGTACGTAAGCAGGTAGCGACGGTTTCCTTGGACTCGAACCTGCGCTCTCCAGCTCCTCAGGACTGTGCCAGACATCCTGCCCCGCCAGCTCAGGTACAGGCGACAAACGGAGTGTGCTCTCGACCACTCCATGAATGAGTCAGTATCCGTGCTTGGCAAGGAGGTCATTCGGGCCGGATACAATTTGCAGGAAAGTCTGGTGCAGGATGTATTACAATTGAAGAGCTCAACATTCGTACTTGTCACTGATGAGAACCTGTCAGATGTCTACCTGGCCCCGATTCGAGCACATTTTGACAAGTACAAGGGTACCTCCCGCTTCCTATCCTATGTTGTCCCTCCTGGTGAAGGGAGCAAGACGCGGAAGACGAAAGCTTCTGTCGAGGATTGGATGTTAGCCGAGGGATGTACTCGCGACACGGTCTTACTCGCTCTGGGAGGTGGAGTTATAGGGGATATGGTTGGATTCATTGCAGCTACCTTTATGCGTGGGATTCGATTTGTGCAA
>JAABUO010001157.1_pt1 | contig 36843 bp, 32 predicted proteins | sample 5559291 | NCBI WGS metagenome assembly JAABUO01 (sample SAMN10711878, study PRJNA513372) | rock metagenome | isolation source: Antarctica rocks | place: Antarctica: Victoria Land, Finger Mt sud
AGCCCCTCGAAGTGTCCCATGCTGATCTCGAACTGACCGGGGCCATACTCCGTGTTGGCCTCCTCGATGCCGAGCCCGATCGCATCCATATTCGTACTCAGCGCGGTCAGGATGTCGTCGACCTGGTGCTGCACGACCTCGGAGTAGCAGTTGATGCCGGCCCAGGTGGGCTGGGGACGGCCGCCCTCGATCTGGCGGAAGACGTAGAACTCGTACTCGGTGGCCCCGCGCGCGGTGTAGCCTTCCCCGGCGAGGGCGCGGAGCACACGCTGGAGCACGTTACGGGGCGCGACCTCGACCAGGTCGCCCGCGAGGGTATAGAGATCGGCCACCACCTTCGCGGTCCCCGGCGCCCAGGGCAGCACGGTGAAGGTCGTCACGTCCGGCTTGAGCACCCAGGACGGATAGCCGCTGGCGAAGCCCGCCCCCGCCGCCAACACGAAGTTCGCGGCCGTGTCGACGGAGAGCATGGCCGACGGATACGGGATACCCTCCTCGATCCCGTGGGTGGCAAACATCCCCGCGGTCACGTTGCGGGCCCGCGCGACGCCGCTGTTGTCCATGAACGTGACGCGGACGGTCTTGATCCCCTCGTCCGCTATGGCCTGGCGGACCCCCTCCGCCGTCATCACGCTCCCCTGGTCTGTCATGCCGTCCCCTCTCTCATATCCCTATCCCTCTATAGATCTGGTAATGTCGCGCGATCCAAGGACGCCCGACTGTTTTGTCGCCGTGGAAGCGCCGTCCATCCCGTCCGCCCCGTCCGCCCCGTCCGCGATAACCGTCGCCAGGCGACGCACCCCCTCGACGATGTCGCCTTGCCTCACGTAGCTGTAGCTCAGGCGTAGGTAGCGCCACCCGTCCGCGCCCGGCGCGAAGAACGGCTGGCCGGGGACGTAGGCGATGCCCCGCGCCGCCGCCGCCGTCGTCAGGGCCGCGCTGTCCAGGCCCTCGGGCAGAGTGAGCCAGGTGAAAAAGCCCCCCTCCGGCCGCGTCCAGCGCACGTCCGCCGGGAGCAGGTCGTCCAGCGCGGCGAGCATGGCGTCGCGGCGGCGGCGATAGACGAGGCGAGCGCCCTCGACCTGCTCCGCCAGCGCCCCCTGTTCGTCGTAGGTGACGAGAATCACCTGGCTGAGGGTGCTGGCGAATTGGTCGGTCGTCTGCTTGGCCAGGGTCATCGCCATGACAATCTCGGGGGGCGCGGCGACACACGCGACCCGCGCGGCCGGGAAAAGCGTTTTGGCGAATGTGTCGACCAGCACGACGCCCGCGGGGTTGAGCGACCACAGGGTGGGCGGCAGGCCGGACGCCGCATCGAAGCCGAGCCGGCGATAGGCGATATCCTCCACGATGAGTAGATCGCGCTCCGCCGCCAGCGCGACGAGGGCGGCGCGGCGCGCGTCGGTCAGCGTGATGCCGCTGGGGTTCTGGTGGTCGGGGATAGTGTAGAGGAACTTGGGCCGGCGCCCCCGACGGGCCAGCGACACCAGCGTCTCCTCCAGCGCGGCCACGTCGAGCCCCTCCTCGTCGATGGGGACGCCGACGACCCGCCCCTGATAGCTCGTCGTCACCATCTCGGCCCCGAGGTAGCTCGGCGCCTCCATCAGCACGACATCGCCGGGATCGACCAGAATCTTGTTGAGCAGGTCGAGCGCCTCGACGCCGCCGCTCGTCACCATCACCGACTCATGCGAGGGCGCGGCCACACCCTCCTGACGGGCGAGGTAGGCGCGGAACCAGTCGCGCGTGCGAGGCAAGCCGGGCGTCGGCCCGTACTGCAGGGCGATGCCCGGCTCGTCCACGATGGCCCGCCGGGCAGCCTCGGCCAGGCGCTCCGTTAGGAACGTCGCCGGGTCGGGCAGGCCGCCGGCAAAGCTGATCACGTCGCCGCGCCCCGCCAGGCTCAACAGGGTCGCGAGCGCGTCGTTCTCCATGCCGGGAACGCGGGCGGCGAACAGATCGCGCCATCCCCGCGCCTGGGCCGTCTCCGCCTGGGCCATGTCCATAAACGCATCCTTTGATGAGTGGGACGTAGGGTAGGTCATAGGTAGGGCCGCGGGGTCGCTATGTGTACGACTGGGGCGGATGGAGCAGGCCGGCCCATTGGGTCGGGTCGTGTCCGAAGATGACCGTCGTGTCCGGCCGCGCCGCCTCGCGCCGCAGCCGATCGACCGAGGCCTGACCGGCGACAGGGTCGGTCATGGCGCTGAGTTTGTCCTCCTCCCAGTTGATGGATGTGTAGATGGCGTCGACGGCGAAGAGCAAGCGCCGCCCGTCGCCCAACGTTACCAGGACCGATTGGTGGCCCAGCGTGTGGCCGGGGGTGAAGAGCAGGTCGAGGCCGTCGCGGACGCGATAGTCCCCGCGGATCGTCTCATAGCGCAGGCCGGGCGCGTCCCAGTCCCGCGCGGTGATGCGGCCGGCCCGCGCGGCCTCCAACTCCGCCTCCTGGACCAGGATCGGAACGCGCGGGAAATGGGCGTTCCCGCCCGCGTGGTCGAAGTGCAGGTGCGAGTTGATCACGCATGTGATGTCGCCCACGGCGAGGCCGATGCGCGCGAGTTGGCGGTCGACGCGGTCCGACGCCGTCATGTGCGGAAAGATCTCCTCGCCGTCGAGGTCGCCGGATCGGTCGATCCAGGCGTCGGGCATGCCCGTGTCGATCAGGTAGACCGCGTCGTCCGTCTCGACCACGAGCATCGGGACAGGCACGTCGACGCGGCTGGCGCGGCCCGTATCCGGGACGAGGAGGTTCAACCCAATTTCAACGCGGCCGCATTGCAGCAGCGACAAACGCATAGCGGCCATCTAGGCCGTCCCCGCCTCGGCCTCACCGCCGCCCTCCTCGCCCATCGCCCGGCCGAGCCGTCGCACGAGCTCCGGGCTGCGTGAGCGCAGGTAGAAGACGATGCCGACGCCGAGCAAGATCCACACGCCCGTGATCGGGGCCATGGTGTTGAAGGGCACGGCGGGATTCCCATAGATCGAGCCCCAGATGCCCAGAGCGAAAGCGATTATGACGATCAGCGGGACGACGACATGCTTGAGGACGCTGTACTCCGCGCCCATCGTGCGCCGGAAATAGACCAGGCCGCTGACGCACAGCACCACGTAGACGGCGGCGACGGCGATACCGCCCATCCCGCCGCAGAAGCCGTAGACGAGGCTCGGTCCGGTGGCCGCCCACCCGGCGGCGTTGGGGAAGCCGACGACAATCGCGACGACCGTCGCCAGCGCGATGTTGACCAGGATGGCGTTGAGTGGGGTCTTGTGGACCGGGTGGGTGCGGCCCAACACACGGGGCAGCGCGCCGTCGCGCCCCATCGAGAACATCACCCGGACCGTGGCCGTGTGGCTTGCCAGGCAGACGATATAGGCGCTGACGATCGCGGCCAGGTCGACCAGGACGGTCAAGTAGGGGGCGTAGGTGTGGGCCAGGGTGTGCAAGGGAGTCGCGTCCGCGCCCCATTTGGCGCCGTTGCCGACGCCGTAGCCGATCGAGAGCGCGTAGGTTATCACCATGTAGAAGACGACCGCGAAGATGACCGCGCCGATGATCGACGTCGGGATGGAGCGGCGCGGATTACTCGTCTCCTCACCCAGAACGGCCGACGTCTCGAAGCCGATAAAAGAGACGATGGCGTAGACGATACCCAACGAGATGCCGTTGAAGGCGCCGCTCGAACTGGTGGTGTGCCCCCAGCCGAAGACGCTCACGTCGTTGCCGTGCGCCCCGCCGCGCGCGATGATGATGGCCGCCAGCAGGCCGACGACGACCACCGAGGCCGCCCCGAAGACAAGCTGCGACCGTGTCGAGAGGCGCACGTCGTAGTAGGACAGCAGGAATATACCAACCATCCCAATAATAAAGAAGAGGAACCAGTGGATGTTCCAGCCGAAGAGCGATTGCAGTAACGTGCTCAGGTTCCCGCTGGCGCCGGCCATGGTCATGGGGACGAAGAGGGCGAAGCCGAAGGTATAGAGCCAGCCGACGAGGAAGCCGGCGGTCGGGCCGAGCGCCTTCGTCGTGTATGTGTACGCGTAGCCCGCCGAGGCCATGCGGCGCGTGAACTGGACGACCACGTAGGCCAAAGCCAGGCTGGATAGACCCGCGATGAGGAAACCCAACGGCGTGGAGCCGCCCGAAACGGTGGCGGCGAACGAGGTGTTGTACGCCGCCGCCATCGCCGGCGCGATCACCGCGACCGACAGCGCCAGGGCGTCCCACGTCGTCAGAACCCCTTTCTTGAGCTCGTGACTCTCCTCCGGAATCGCTTTCCCCGCTATCACGTCCCCCATCGTCGCCTCCTTATCGCCCTCACACGACGCCGTCCCGCCCGTCTCGCCATCCGGCTATCCTGCTGTCCGGCCGCCGTTCCGTTCCATCTGCCGGAACAGCCCCAAGTTGCACCAAGACTAGCACAAGCCCACGGCGGCTGTCAAAGCGCCGCGTGCCCGGAAGCGCGCCCTACGATTGTGATGAGGTGGTCGGCGAGTAGCCGGTATACCCATGTGTACATCGGCGACCAGGGGGCGTGGCGCCTGGCATCGGCGCAGGGCAAGATCCGAGAAGTGTTCGTAGAACGTCTATGCTATCTTGCAGGTATGGTCAGGCGGTGACCCGGCCACATCGCGCCAGTCCCTCAGAACCGTCGTTTCCCCGTTGTCCAGGCCACGTACCATGAAAAACGTGTGCGCCTTGTGTGCGGATCGTGTGCGGCGCCCTGTCCGGTCGTGCAAGCCTGTGTGGCGTCAAGAATACAGGAGGAGTACCCAGCATGGATCTTGTCTTTTCCAGCACCACCCAGTTGGCGACCGCGATCCGGGCGGGTCACGCGTCGGCCACAGACGTGCTGGACGCGCATGTCGCGCAAATCGAGGCTCACAACCCCGCCCTGAACGCCATCGTCACCCTGGATATCGAGCGCGCCCGTCAGCGGGCGAAGGAAGCGGATGACGCCCTGGCGCGCGGTGAGGTGTGGGGACCGCTGCATGGCGTACCCTTCACGCTGAAAGACGCCCATGCCACGGCGGGCCTGCGCACCACCACCGGATTCCCCCCGCTGGATCATGTGCCGCACGACGATAGCACGGCGCCGGCGCGCCTCAAGGCCGCGGGCGGCATTCTCATGGGCAAGACGAACGTCCCCACGATGCTGGCCGATTATCAGACGACGAACTCCATCTTTGGCCGCACCAACAATCCCTGGAACATCGAGCGCACACCGGGTGGGTCCAGCGGCGGCGCGGCCGCGGCGCTGGCGGCCGGGATGACCCCCTTTGACATCGGCACCGATCTGTCCGCCTCGATCCGTCTGCCCGCGCATTTTTGCGGCGTGTATGGTCTGAAGCCCACCGAACATCGCGTCCCGCTCACCGGGCTGATCCCCGGTTTGCCGCCGCCGCGCAGCGTCCGCCTCATGTCCTGTATCGGGCCCATGGCCCGCACCGTCGAGGATCTGGCGCTGCTGTACGCGATCATCGCGGGGCCGGACGGACGCGATACCGATGTCGCGCCCGTGCCGGTTGACGCGGCGCCGACACCTGCACTCAAGACACTGCGGATCGCCGTTGCCCCGACCTTTCCGGGCGTCCCGGTCGCGGCGGAGATTCGCGCCGCACTAGAAGACTTGGCGCAGCGCCTCCAGCGTGCGGGCGCCGTCGTGGACGAGGCGGCCCTGCCAGAGATGGATGCCACCCAGGATCTCGCAAGCGCGGGCGCGTTAATCGGCATGATGACCGCGGCCTTCCAACCGGACGCGACTGACCCACCGACGACCCTCGCCCACTACCTGGAGGCGCTGCACCGGCGGGACCAATCCATCATCGCCTGGGAGCAGTTCTTCGAGACATGGGACGTGCTGCTATGCCCACCCTCGATGGCGCCGGCGTTTCCGCACTGCACACCGGGATCGCCGCTGCGCGTTGACGGTCAGGAGGTCACCTATTGGATGGTCAGCGCCCATGGCACGGTGTTCAATTACACCGGCCACCCGGCCGTCGTGCTGCCGTCCACGGTGGATCGTGACGGCTTACCGATCGGGATCCAGGTGGTCGGAAAACGCTGGGATGAGTCGCGCCTACTGGCGATAGCGCAGGCTCTATCGGACGTGACCGGCGCCTTCCAACGCCCACCGGACTACTAACGACAGCCACCAAGGAACAACGTGAACTCGTCCTGTCCGCGCGGGAGGCGATGCCGTGGTGGCTCGTGGTGAGGGGGCGCCGCCTCGGGCGTGCTCAGCGCCATGCAGCAGGTCGGCGGAGCGTTGGTCGTCGCGCTCATCGACACTACGCCCGTGCGTGGGACAGTGACTCCCAGGACCACGGCGGCGCCTGATCAGGCTCACGCTTACGCACGGGGCCGGTGATCTCTTACGTCGGCGACCCCTGTGACGGCGCCCCGCAGTAGATGGCCGACAGCCAGACGGCGGTGAGGGCATCGATCAAACGCTGCTCATCACTAAATGCCGGATGCCCGATGGCCGCAAGATAGTACGCGCGCTCGCTCATCCACGTCAGCACACTCGCCAGCATGCGCACGTCCACCCCGGTCAGTGGGGCGCGGCCCGCCGCGCGGTCCCGCTCGATGCGATAGGTGGCCGCCGCGGTGAAGCCGTCCATCATCTCCACCCAGAGGGTCGCTAGCCGCTCGTCGGAGCGCCAATTCTCGACGATCGCGCGCAGCACCGGCGCATGCTCCCGCCACAGCCGCGCGCCCTCGCCGGTCCCGTGATGCAAGGCCCTTTCCGGCGGCGCGGCCTCCCCCTCGACCCAGGGCTCGGCCACGGCCCGCGCCCGCTCGACAGCGCGTCGGACGAGATCCACGAGGACCGCGTGCTTGCTCTCGAAGTAGAAATAGAAGCTGGCGCGCGACACCCGGGCGTCGCCCAGGATGTCGGCCACGCTCAGCTCATCGAAACGACGCTCCGCGAGCAGGCGCTCGGTCGCGTCCAGGATCGCGTCCCGCACGTCCCGTTGCTCCCGGGTATCGTCCCGTCGGCCACGCCTGGCTGAGCCCTGTGCCATCAGCGCACACATCCCGGGCGATATCCTCGTCGTCCATCTCCCTCCACGCCGCGCGCGACCAGCGGCGCCCGACTCGCGCGGGATCTCGAGATGGCGGGGGCGTGCGAACGGCCGCGCTCGCGCATCGTCACGACGGGATAGGGGCGGCGGTGGGACGATCCGGACGCAGGCATCGGCGGTTCCTTTCTCGACATCTCGATCCCAATCTATCCTACAACACCGGGGGGTGCTCTGACACGATTGCGCCGGCCGGTCCCGTCACGGCCTCACGAGGCGCTCTCACTCTGGCATTGACACGCGCCTGTCTCCTATGGAATACTATACTACATGTCCAGACACAATGTCTGCTATCTCACGGCCGCCGGAGCCGGCGCCACCGCGGGTGGCAGGAGCGGCACGGCACGCGAAGGAGGACCGAAATGAGGTACCGATTACTGGGGACGAGTGGATTGCGCGTCTCCGAACTGTTCCTTGGCGCGATGACGTTCGGCGAGGCGTCGGGTCCGGGCGCGCCGCCGGAGGAATGTCGCCGCATGCTCGACGCGTACGCCGAGGCGGGCGGCAACGTCATCGACACGGCGGTCAACTACAGGAACGGCGAGAGCGAGCGCATCGTGGGCGACCTGCTCGAGGGCCGGCGGGACCGCTTCGTGCTGGCGACGAAGTACACGATCTCGCGCGACGGGGCCGATCCGAACGCCGCCGGTAACCACCGCAAGAATCTCACCCTGTCGCTGGAGACGAGCTTGCGACGGTTGCGCACCGACTACATCGACCTGTACTACGTGCATATCTGGGACCGCCACACACCGGTCGAGGAGACCATGCGCGCGCTCGACGACGCCGTCCGGGCCGGCAAGATCCTCTACGCCGGGATCTCGGACACTCCCGCCTGGGTCATCGCGCGCGCGAACACGCTGGCGGCCTGGCGCGGGTGGAGCCCCTTCGTCGGCCTGCAAGTCCCCTACAACCTGCTCACGCGCGACATCGAGCGCGAACTGCTGCCCATGGCCGAGGCGTCCGGGATGAGCGTGGCCACCTGGGGGCCGCTCGCGGGCGGCGTGCTGTCGGGCAAGTTCACGCGGCCGGGGGGCGCCGAAGCCGGAACGCGGGTCGCGGCCGCGTCGGTCGGTGAGCGCGCGCACGCCATCACCCGCGTCGTCCAAGAGGTCGCCGCCGATCTGGGGGCCACCCCCTCTCAGGTGGCGATCGCCTGGACGATGGCCCGCTCGCGCGCCGTGCATCCGATCCTCGGCGCCCGGCGGCTGGACCAACTCGTCGACAACCTCGGCGCCCTCGACCGCGCGCTCCCCGCCGAGGCGGTGGCCCGTCTGGAGGCGGCGACCGGCTTCGAGGTCGGGTTCCCGACCGACTTCATCGCGGAGACGGCGCCGTGGGTCTACGGCGACGCGGGCCAACTCGTCGACGGGCGCGCGGGAGGGGTCGGGTAAGTGAGGACGACGCTCCTCCGCGCTCGCGCGATGACGCCCCCTACCCGATCCATGCAAGCGTCCAGCGGTGTGCGGAAACGCCAACGGTTGCGCGTCGCTCTCTGCTCCCTACGGGCTCCTACCAAATGGGGCGCAATCGCTGGGGTGATCGTCCTTCGTGTGCCTCGGCGACCACATGGCGCAGGTCTGCCCGCAGCATCTCCATGCGGTCGGCGCCCACTATGTCGGCCCAGCGGCGCTCGATGTCGGCGAAGATCGTTTCGGTCGCCGCGATGCAGGCCCACCCGCGCGCGGTCAGTGCGACGATCTTGCCCCGACCATCCGTCGGGTGCGGTCGGCGTTCGACGTACCCATGCTCCACCAGGTAGTCCACCATGTGGCTCGCCGCCTGCTTGGTGACCCCCAGGTGTTCGGCAAGTTCATTGCCTGTGGCGCCGTCAGGCGCCAGCCGCACGAAAGCGAAGCCGTGCGCCGGCCGCACGTCGTCATAGCCCAACGCGGCGAGGCGTCGGTGCAGCTCGTCGACGACGGACCCGAAGGCGAGTGCCAACAGGACAGTGAGGTCGTAGTCCCTGGGCGCTCGATCCGTCATGCATGCCCCCAATAGTCAAAGACGTTGACAAAACCTACGCCTTATTGTACCCTATCAAATAGTCAAATACGTTGACTACAAGCCGTGCTGAGCGACTTGATTAGCGACCGTGGGGAGATGCCCACGGTGATTCTACGCCCGAGGAGGCATCCCATGGCAATATTCCGCGTGGCGCGGTATACCGTCCGTCCCGAGGAGATCGAGCGATGCAAAGCCGTAATTGAGAAGGTCGTGGTCGACGTGGCGGCGAACGAACCGGGGACCGTCCAATACACCGTGCTGCAGGAGGCGGGCAATGCGGCCAACTTCGTGCATTGCTCGGCGTACGTGGACGAGGCGGCGCGCGACCGTCACCTGGGCAACACAATGATGCAGGACCGCTTCGCGACGGTACTCCATCCCGCGATGGTCGCCCCGCCGCGGTTCCAGGAGTATGCGATCCTGCGCTCGAAGCCCACGCTGTAGTCGCCTGCCGGCGATCACCCGGAGCGCCCGGCCGTTGCCAGAGAAAGAGCCGAATCTAAAGTTCGGCTTGTCCTGCCAGGCGAAGCACCTCGTTGATATGTCGTGGACGAATGACAGTGCTCTAGCTTGTAAGCCAGGTGCGGGCTGCGCCCGCATTGGAACCTGATCGGTTCCAAACCTCCCACTTTCGCCCTCAGTGCATGAATCGTGCGATCGCCCTCGTGACGCGCCACCGCGCAACCCGCACGATTCGCGCCTTCGGGCGACCGCGCGCCGCTCGCTCGTATACGCGTCATATCCAATCGAAGAAGCGTTCCCCCCATGTCCTGAAACCGCTGACGCCTGGATTCCTGCCGGTGTACGGGATATTCAATACGTCGCTCGGGATGTAGATGTATCCAAACTCTGCGAGCGTCGACACGATGGTCGCCCGCGCGTCTTGTTTGACCACGGTATCATCATCATAGATGGTCGCCAGATTGCCGAAGTTGCTGGCCCGGAGTTGGACGATGTACTCGTCCGTCAGCAGTTCACGGGGCAGACGGAGTTGCCCGTGGAAACTCGCATCCTGGATGAACGCCCCGGTCTCGTACGCGCACCGATAGCCGAGCCGCTGCTCCAACGCTTGGGCGAGTGCGACGAAGGTGGTCTCGGCAGCGCGCCGATCCCAACGGGGTGGGGCTGCGGCGCGAACAGGATCATCCAGATCCTCTAACAACGCCTGGGCTGTGTGCGTGTTCATCATGCGTTAGATCCGATCATACAGCTTCCCAAGGGCCACCTGCAGGTCCTTATTCAAGTGTCGCACCTCTTCCTCCAACTCCTTGATGCGCCGATCCTTCGCCAGGATAACAAGGTCCTTGCTCGCATCCGTCTTGCGGGGTGGCCGCGCCCGTCGCTCACGCATAGCTTGCTCGCGGTGTTGGTCGCGCAGCGCCTCGATCCGGCTCCGCACCTGCTCGTTGGCGTAGAGGTATTGCTTGGTGACGTCAGCTTCTTTAGACACACTGTTGAAATTGACCGGCGCGTCCTCGCGCAGGAGTGTGGTGATCGCGGCGTCCACGCGCTCAAGCGTGTGCTCCTTGCGGCGTCGCGCGTGTGCTATCAAGCCAGCTGTATTGCGTTCCCAGGCCGATGCTCTCACGTTTCGTCCTCCTGACGGCCGCGTAGCGCGTGCGCTTCGGCGGTGTATTCGCGCTTGGCCTTGCCCAACGGATGATGCGTCTGGCCCTCCTGGAGCAACCGGACGATCGGCTGCAAGACCGTGAGCTTGCGCCGATTCGCCTCAACCCAGTGGGGGTGTCCCGCCGCCTCACCCAGTTCGACCTGGTAGGCGGTGTCGCGCACCTCTCGCTCAAACTGCGGCAGGAACGCCGGCGTGGTCGCGAACATCGGACAGGTGTAGCAGGGCATGCGAGCGGCGGGGCAATCGAACTTCCGATGCTTAAAACAGTAGCCGTTGGGTAACCGGATGGCATCCAGGTTGCCGCGGACGTAGGCCAACTCGAGGTCATTGGCGCCGACCACCGCCTCGGGCGCGACCGCGTAGGGTTGGCCGCCCTCCGTGATGCGGACAGCCCCTCGTGCCATCGCCTCCTCCCATTGTCGGTGCATGGTGGTGTCGAGGATCTTGGCGTAGGCCAACGTCATCTCCGGCGAGGCGTGCGCCAGCCAGTGCTGCACGAGGCCAACGTCATCTCCGGCGAGGCGTGCGCCAGCCAGTGCTGCACGGTGACGAGGCTCATCCCGTTGTTGATGAGATCGACGGCTTTGGTATGCCGGAACGCGTGGGTCCGGAAGCGGAAGATCTCGCCGTCTGGCCCGCGGATCTGGCAGGTGATGGCCAGCCGATTGAGCGTCCGCCGCACGTCGCCATAGCTGACGGGGCGGCCGCGCCGGAACTGGCTCGGGCGTCCCGTGCAGGTCGTCGCGGGGAACAGATACCGCTTGGGGTTATCGCCGACCGATGCCGTGTCCGCGACCAGGTCGCGCTGCGCCTGCACCACGGCGGCGATCTCGGCGGTGATCGGCACCTTGTGGCCGAGCACCTTCGTCTTCTGGATGTCGCCGCACAGCCACCACCCCCGCTCGGTCCGCTCCAAGCAGGTGTCGTAGCGCAGATTGAGCACATCGGAGATGCGCCAGCCCGAGGCGCGCAGCAGGATGATCATCGGGATGCACTTGGGACGCAACCGATGGAGATGCTGGTCGAGCTGCTCCATCACCGACGCGGGAATGAGTTTGACCGTAGCGCCCGCGCGATACCACGCCGTGATGGGCGTATGTTCGGGCCAGATGATCTGGCGGAGCGGTCGTGTCGGCGCGAGGGGATGCTCGAGGCGCTGCAAGTAGTCGAGGAACTGCGCGAGGCCCCAGAGGTAGCGGTTGATCTGGGTGGCGGTGCGCTCACGGCCATCGCGATACGACGTCTGGCGGAGGTGGCCGAGGTAGACCTCAATATCGGCAGCCTGGAGACTCCGGAAATCCTGGGCGTCTGGTCGATAGGTCGCGAAAAAGGTCAGGAAGGCGCGCGTCGAGAGCAGGGCGAGCGCGCAGGACGAGTGCGTCCTGCCGGACAGGAGGAGCATCCGGATAAATTGTTTGACCGCGGGACGGTAGGGGCCGGGGACGTCCGTGAAACGGAGGATGTGCTGGCTGTCGTAGTCGGAGTAGCGGGCGCCCGGGATGCGGCGCACGTCCCAGACATCCATGGCGAATTCGACCTCGGCGTCGGCGACGACGGTGAGCGCGGACGAGCCATCAACGGGCGTACGGTGCGGCGCCATGTGCGTGCTCCTCCGTGACATGCACCCGCTGCTGCGTGCGTTCCCACTCCGCGCGCAGATCCTCCTCGCTGGGATGCACATAGAGCTGGTACGTCGTCTGGAAGTGGGCATGGCCGGCCCGCACGCGCAGGTGCTCCGGCGCCCACCCCGCGCGGGCCAGGGCGGTCAGCGAGCTGTGCCGCAGCAGATGGGCCGAGGCCGCGATGCCGGTCTTGCGCGCGCGGCGCTGGAAGAGGTCGTTGACGTCGGCGTAGGCCAGCGGCTGCCCCGCGTGCGGTCCGCGCATCTTGACGAAGAGATGATTGGTGGCGACCCCTTCGGTGTGCGCAACGGCGACGTAGTCCATAATCCGGTAGACCAGATCGGGCGACACGTCGACGGTGCGCTCCGCCGCCGGTGTCTTGATCTCGGCGCCGTTGACTAACTCGCCGCGATCGCGGACGTGGAGTCGGTAGCTGGTCACGTCAATATCCTCGAGCCAGAGGGCTAACGCCTCGCCGATGCGCAGCGCGCTCTCGTACAGCAGGGCTAGCAGGAGTTGATCGCGCTCGTTGTCGCAGGCCGCGATCAAGCGGGCCACCTGCTCTTTGGCGAGCGTCTTGGGGCGGCGTTTGGGCGTCGGCTGCGTCAGAAGATGCTTGTCCAGCGGCTTGTCTCTGACCAGGTGGCGCAGGAAGCCCTTGTATGAGCGGGCACGCGCGGGGAGATGCGTGTGCGTCACGGCGTGCAGGTCGCCGGGGCTGCCATCCACGCGCCAGAGGTAGTCGTAGAAGCCCGAAACGACCTTGAGGACGGTGTTGATGGTGCTATTCGAGCGGGCCTGTGCGACGGGATGGCCGGGCAGCACCGTGATCGAGCCGGACGGCAGCTTGAGCCACTGCACGAACCCGGCGAGGTCGTCGAGGGTGACGTGACGGTGGTCCACGCCCTTCTGCGCGAGATACTCGAAGAACAGCTTGAGATTGCCACCGTAAGAGCGGAGCGTGTTACGGGCACAGCCGCGCCGATCGAGATGCTTGAGATATCGCGCGATGGACTCGACAAGGGTCCCGTCGTCGTCCACGACGACGTAGCGTTGGCGATGGTCGCCGCTCTGGATGTCAACGAGGCGCATCTATCCCCGCTCGCTTCCCCCGTTAGTGCCGGTACGACACCCCGCGTCCGGTTCCTATTCGGGCTCTGTCACGCGTACATCCACTACTATCAAGACGATGCTATCGCACTTGTTGTTCCCTATCAATCACGTTGTCCACGGTTTCATTACTGCTTGCTCGTTTACGTTGGAGACGGTACCATCGGCGGCTTGTGATTCAGGGCATTCGCTGGCACGGGCGCCAGAGAAACGCGCCGCCTGACCCACGTGTCCATCAACGACGCTAACTGAAAACACGAACTTCTCTGGCAAGCGGCGAGGGATGAGCCATGAGACAGAATAGCTGAGAAGGAGCAATGCATGCTCGCCTGCGTCTTCTGGCACTGGCCCCGGCCGCACATCGACGCGGAGGCCTATGAGGAGAGCCTTGTCCGGTTCCACCGCGGCCTGGCGGCAAACCCCCCGCCGGGCTTCCGGCGCTCGCTCAGTGTCCGCGTTGACGTACAGGATGGGATTCAGCGCCCGTTGATGTGCATGGCTTCAGGGGCGTAGCGGGTTCCGGCGGTGTCGTGTCGAGCGAGGATGGCCTCGATGGCCTTGATCTCCTCGCCGGAGAGCGCGACGTTTGCGGCAGCGAGGTTCTCCTCAAGCGTGGTTCGACGCTTCGTTCCGGGGATCGGGACAATGTCGTCGCCTTGGTGCAGGAGCCAGGCGAGTGCCAGTTGGGCCGCGGTGATGCCCTTTCCTCGCGCAAGGTCGCGCAGGTCGTGGGCAGCCGCGGCGTTATGGTCGTAGTTGGAGCCTTGGAAGCGGGGGTCGTGGCGTCGGTAGTCCGCATCGGGATAGTTCTCGGCGCGCGTCGCGGCGCCGGTGAGGAACCCGCGCCCGAGCGGAGCGTAGGGCACGAGACCGATGCCGAGCTCTCGCAGCACAGGCAGGATGTCGGTCTCGAGATCGCGCTCCCAAAGGGAGTACTCGGTCTGCAACGCCGAGACAGGATGGACGGCGTGCGCGCGGCGGATCGTTTCGGGCCCGGCTTCAGAGAGACCAAAAAACCGGACCTTGCCCTCGGCCACGAGGTCGCCGACGGTGCGGGCGACGTCCTCGATCGGGGTGTCGAGGTCGACGCGGTGCTGGTAGAGCACGTCGACGTAGTCAGTACCTAGACGGCGGAGTGAGCCTTCGAGAGCGGCGCGGATGTGATCGGGGTGACTGTTGAGTTCACCGCGGCGGCCGTCAGTGAAGTCCCAGCCGAACTTCGTGGCCACGATCGCCCGGTCGCGCCGCCCGCCTCGCAGCGCGCGGCCGAGAAGCTCCTCGTTGACGAATGGACCGTAGCTCTCCGCGGTGTCCAGAAACGTGCAGCCCAGATCCAGCGCGCGGTGAATCGTGGCGATCGACTCGGCGTCATCGGGAACGCCATAGGACTGGCTCATACCCATGCAGCCCAGACCAAGGGCGGAAACCGTCAAGCCTTGGTCGCCGAGGGTGCGCGTCTGCATCAGTGCCCTCCCGTGTTGCCGTCGGCCACCATGGAATCGAAACGGTGGCCCCGCTGCCTATTATACCTTCGTTCGCGTGAATTGGCAGGCAGTGTAACGATGGAATAATGGAACGATAGGGCGCGCTGCGGTAGAGTCAAGGCATGAGCGAGACACTAATAGCCCAGGGCGTCAAGCCCGCGCTTGCGTGGCGCTAGAGACCCCTGCCGCGTGTGACGCCGGGGCCGACGTATTCTTGCCGATGCACGTTGACAACCGTGTTGCCGGTTGACGTGACCGTCAGGCGCACCCCACGCCCGCCGCCCGTCGCGTAGTAGAGGCCTGTCCCGCGTGGCGTGCCCGCGCCGCGTACTACGTTCCCCGTCACGCCGCACACGCCGGACCCATAATTCACCCGTGAGAGGGCGATGTACCGATAGGTCGACCCCGCGGTGGCCTCACCGCTGAAGTTAAAGACCCGATTGCCCGTCAGCGTGGATGCGGCGTCCCCCTGTACGGTCGCATCGATCCCGTACCAGGTCCCAGGCGTCTTGGCGCCGCCGAAATCCTCGATGTAGTTGTCGGAGATCGACGTTGCGAAGACGCGGTTGGCGTAGATGGCCGTGTGCGGCACGCCGTAGATATGGTCCCGCTCGACCACCCAGCCGGCGGCATCGTCCATATAGATCCCGTCAACACCGGACGATGCGATCCAGTTGTCCATCAACTCCCAATCGGTCACCGCGGTGACCGACCGTTCACACCGGGGCGCGTACCGGCTGGGGGGGGTAACGCCCGCCCTCGGTCACCACGATGTCCATCGGCACATCATGCGTGCCGGCGGGGACAGCCTCGACCATCTGCGCCTCGAAAGCCCCCGCGATCAGCGGCGGGCGCGTGGTCAGGCCCCCCAGCAGCCGATCGTAGAAGCCTCCCCCGTACCCTAGACGCCGGCGCCGCGCGTCGAAAGCGAGGCCGGGGACCAGGACGACATCGACGACATCCGGCTCCACGCGCGCGCATCGATCCGGCTTGGGCTCGAGGATCCCCCACACCCCCGGTCCCAGATCCCGCGCCGGCTCTCTCACCTCGTACAGCTCCAGCATTCTCGTGGCGCGATTGACCCTGGGGAGGATCAGCGTTTTGCCCGCGCCCAGGGCGTGGCGGATGAAAGCGCCGGTCTGGAACTCGCTGCCAAAAGTGACGTAGGCCATGACGACGCGGGACCGGCGGTACGCGTCGAGGCCGGCGATGTCCCGCGTGATGGCCCAGCTTAAAGCGGCGCGCGCGCCGGCGTCCATGGCGTCGCGCCAGCCGAGGGCCACCTTCCTCAAAGCGGACTTGGCCTCGGCGAGCCCTACCGGGTCCGAATCGGCGCGCATCTCCTCCTCCCTCTCCGTGGATGGGTCCTCGGCGTGGATGGGTGTGTTACCACCAGAAGGGCTTCACGTCCTTCGCGCGCGGGAACGAGCGTCGCCGTCCATCCGAGGGCAGTGAGACGTGAGGGGCAGGCCCGTTCGACGGCGCCATGGGATCGGCCGCATCGGGGACAGGCCTGTTCGATGGCAGGGCGGGATGGGACGCGCGCCCGTTCGACGCGTGCCCGTTCAGCGGGGCCGTGGCGTAGCCCGCGCGGTTGGTCGGACTCGTCAGGCGTTCCAGGCGGAACAGGCTGATGTCGTGGCGCGTCATGCCGGCGCCGGCGAGGTCGGCCATAATCTCGCCAATGACGCTGGCAAACTTGAAGCCGTGCCCCGAGCAGGCCGAGGCGAACGACACCTGCGGATAGGCGGGGTGCAGATCGATGATGAAGTTGTTGTCGGCGGTGTTGGTGAACAGGCAGGTCTCGAGGTTCATGGTCGGACCCGCTCCATCAGGGAAATAACGTTCCGCGAACGCGCGCAGCATCGCCTCGTCGTAGCCGTGCGCCTCGCGGTCGACCGCGTCGGCGGCGGTCGCCTCCTCGAAGTGGTGGTACTTGCCAAACTTGAAGCCCGGCACGCCGAAGACGGGGAACCCGTAGAAGCGCCCCTCGTCGACCAACACGTTGAACACGGGGAATACGTCGGGCCGGAAGAGGTCCGGCCGCGCCGGCTGCAGCCAGGCCAGCACCTGCCGCTCCGGCACGGCCACCCCGCGCAGCACGTCGAGCAGGTCAGGGTTCCAGGAGCCCGCCGTGACCACCAGCTTGTCGGCGTGGTACGTGGCGCGGTCGGTACGCACGACGACGCCGTCCCCACGCGGCTGCCACTCCAACACGGTCTCGAAGCCGTGGATCTCGGCCCCCAGCGCCTGCGCCGCCGTCACGTAGGAGACGATGCAGCGCTCGGGCAGCAGGAAGCCGCCCTCGGGCTGCACCACCGCGCCCAGGTCGGCCGGGAAATGGTAGCCGGGGTAGCGGCGGCGCACCTCGGTGCCGGTCAGCACCTCGTGCGGCAGGTCGTGCTGTTTACACGATTCCCACGAGCCCTTGAACACCCAACTATCGGGTGGTCCGGCGTCAATCGAGCCGGTGATGTGTAGCAACTGTTCCCCGGCCGTCTGCTGGATCTCACGCCACAATTCGTAGGCGCGACGCAACAAGAGCACGTACGAGGGGTGCTCGTAGTAGGCCAGGCGGATGATGCGCGTGTAGCCGTGCGACGAACCCATGCGGTGCGGAATGCCAAAGCGCTCCAGGCCGAGCACGCGCTTGCCGCGGCGCGCCAGGTGGTAGCAGGCGGCGCTGCCCATACCGCCCGCGCCAATCACGATGGTGTCGAAAGAGGTGGAGGTAGGATACATGGCGCTGCTTATCGATCGCCCGCGCCGGCCGCCGGCGCCTTGTCCCGGCTCGCCAGCCGCTTGGCCGGCGCGCCGGCCCCACTGGCGGAGCCATCCGGCGCCCCGTCTCTCGTTGGCGGAGCGACGCGCGCGTCGTCCTCTTGCGGCTTGGCGCGGATACGGGCGTTTTGCGGGTCGAAGAAGGGCGTCGTGGACACACGAGCCACGACGGGCCGGCCGTTAGTCTCCACGATCAGGTTGTTGCCCGGCCAGGAGTGCGCCGTGTTGAGATAAGCCATGGCCAGCATCTTCCCCACCGTGTGCCCTTTGGTGCTACAGGTGACGTGGCCGACCTGTTGCTCACCGGGCAGCAGCGTGTCCCGATAGGCGCCGGCCTCGCCGCCGCTGAACATCTTGCCGCGGAAGGTCGCCACGTCGCTCACGCTGTAGATTTTGTCGCCGGCCGCGGCGGATACCTCGCCCTCTACGACTAGCCCGACCCATCGTTGGTCCAGCCCGCGCTCGCGAATGCGCAGCAGCGCGTCGCGCCCGACGAAATCGCGCTTCTCGAAGGCGATGAAGCGGTCGAGCCCCGCATGGAACGGCGTGTAGTCCTCGTTGAGATCGGCCCCATAGAGCGGGTACGCCTTCTCGATGCGCAGGCTCTGCATCGCGCCGATGCCGTACGGCTGCAGGTTGAACTCACGGCTCGTGCGCAGGATCTGCTCCCACAGCACGAGGGCCTGCTCGGCTGGCGTGTACAACTCGTAGCCCAACTCGCCGGTGTAGCCTGAGCGCGAGATGAGCAGGTCGATGCCGGCGACGCGCGCCGGGGTGAAGCGGAAGAATTTGAGCCGGTCCAGGTCGGCGTTCTCCACCACGGTCTTGAGATAGCTCCGTGAGCGCGGCCCCTGCACAACCAGCAGAGCGATACCGCCGGTGATGTCGGTCGCGTAGGCGCTCGTCCCGGCGGCGCGTTCCGCGATCCAACGCGCCGTCTTGGGGCGTGGACCCGAACTGGTCACGACCATAAAGTGCTCGTCGTCGAATTTATAGACGGTGATGTCGTCGACGATGCCGCCCGCGTCGTTGCACATGGTCGAGTAGCGCAACTGGCCCGGCTCCATGTCGGCGATCTCATTGACGATCAGGCGCCGCAGCAGGCGCTCGGCGCCCGGCCCCTTCACGTCGATCTCGCCCATCGACGACAGGTCCTGCAGACCCACGTTCTTGCGCACGTTGAGGTGCTCGTCGACGGTCGAGGTGTAGGCCAGCGGGACCATGAAATCGCCGCCGCCGCGGATGATCTCCCGGGCCGACCGGCTGTGGAAATCGTACAGTGGACTTCGTCGTTCTGTCATCTGGCGCCTGCCCCCTAATCCAGTCCCGTGATGCGGCCGTCGGGCCCCACGCCGATGCGCTCAGCCGCGGGAACCTTGCCGAGGCCGGGCATGGTCATGATGTCCCCGGTGAGCGCGACGACGAAGCCGGCGCCCGCGGACAGGCGCACCGAGCGTACGGAGATGCGGAAGCCGTCGGGCGCATTGAGCTTGGCGGGGTCGTCGGAGAACGAGTACTGCGTCTTGGCCAGGCAGACCGGGAGCGCGCCGTAGCCGAGCCCTTCGTAACGCTCCAGGTCACGCGGCGCCGTCCCCACGATGTCGACGCCCGCGGCGCGGTAGACGCGCGTGGCGACGGCCTCGATCTTCTGGCGCAGCGGCATGTCGTCGGCGTAGAGCGGACGGAACTCGGCGCGCTCGCGTCTCAGGAGGTCGACCAGCGCCGCGGCCATCTCGCGGCCGCCCTCGCCGCCGCGCGCGTGAATGTCGGAACGCGCCACGGCCACGCCTACGCGCGCGAGCCCGTCCTCGATAGCGGCCAGTTCGGCCTCCGTGTCCGTTGGGAAGATGTTGATGGCCACCAGGGCGGGCAGGCCGAACAGGCGCACGTTGTCGACGTGGCGCAGCAGGTTGGGCATCCCCGCGCGCACGGCGTCGACGTCCTCCGTGGCGAGCTCTTTCTTGTGCGCGCCGCCGTGCAGCTTGAGCGCGCGCGCCGAGGCGATCACAACCGCCGCGTCGGGACTTAGGCCCGTCTGGCGCGTCACGATGTCGCAGAACTTCTCGAAGCCCAGGTCGGCGCCGAAGCCCGTTTCCACCAGCGCGTAGCCGCCCAGCTTGAGGGCCAGGCGCGTGGCGCGGATCGAGTTGGTCCCGTGGGCGATGTTGCCGAAAGGACCGCCATGCACGAGCGCCGGACCGCCCTCCAGCGTCTGAACCAGATTGGGGTTGATCGCATCCTTGAGCAGCGCCGTCAGCGCCCCCTGCGCCTTCAGATCGGACGCGCGGATCGGTTCATTGGCGCGCGTGTACCCGACCACGATGCGGCCGAGGCGGGCCGTGAGGTCGGGCAGATCCTCGGCCAGGCACAGGATGGCCATGATCTCGGAGGCGGGCGTGATGTCGAAGCCGCTCTCGCGCGGCACGCCCTCGGTGGGACCGCCGAGGCCGGTGATGACGGCGCGCAGCGCGCGGTCGTTGACGTCGAGGCAGCGCCGCCAGGTGACGCGCCGCGCGTCGAGGCCGAGCGCGTTGCCTTGCTGGAGGTGGTTGTCGATGATGGCGGCCAGCAAATTGTTGGCGGCGCTGATGGCGTGGAAGTCGCCTGTGAAGTGGAGGTTGATGTCCTCCATGGGGATGACCTGGGAGTAGCCGCCGCCGGCGGCGCCGCCCTTGACGCCGAAGACCGGCCCCATGGCCGCCTCGCGGATGGTGACGACGGTGCGCTCGCCGATCGCGCACAGCGCCTGGCCCAGGCCCACCGTGGTGGTGGTCTTGCCCTCGCCGGCCACCGTCGGCGTCATCGCGGTGACGAGGACCAGCTTGCCGTCGGGCGCCGCGCGCAGGCGGTCGAACGCGGCGGGCAGCACCTTGGCCTTGTAGCGGCCGTACAACTCCAGCTCGTCCTCGGCCAGCCCCGCCCGGCCGGCGATCTCCGTGATCGGCCACGGCCGCGCCGCCTGCGCGATCTCGATGTCACTCTTCATGCTACGCGCCCTATCCGCCCTATCCATGTCGTTTAGCTCCTAAGTTTCGCCCCCTCGGGGTCATACAGCGGCTCGCGCGCCACCGTGGCCGCGTGGCGCCGGCCGAAGTACTCCACCTCGACCCTGGTCCCTTCCTCGGCGCACTCCACTGGCACATAGCCGTAGGCGATGCTCTTGCCCACGGTGTAGCCGTAGGCCGCGCTGGTCACGTAGCCCAGCGTGCGTTCGCCGTCGAGGATCGGCTCTTTACCCAGCGCGACGGCGCACGGGTCGTCGAACGTGAGGCAACAGAGCTTGCGCGCGAGGCCGCGCTCCTTGAGCCACAGCAACGCCTCGCGGCCCAGGAAGTCGCCCTTCTTGAATCGGACCGCGAAGCCCAACCCCGCCTCCAACGGATTATAGTCGGGGTGGATATCGACGCCCCACAATCGGTAGCCCTTCTCCAGGCGCAGCGACTCGAAGGCGCCGCCGCCGGCCGCCGTCACGCCGAACGGCTGTCCGGCCGCCCACAACGTGTCCCACAGCGCGAGGCCGTACTCGGTGGGGGCGTAGACTTCCCAGCCAAGCTCACCGGCGTACGACACGCGCACCAGCAAGGCCGGGACGGCGCCGACGGTCGTGCGCCGGGCGGTGAAGTAGGGGAAAGCCTCGTTGGACAGGTCGGCGTCGGCGACCTGCCGCGCCACGTCGCGGGCGCGCGGTCCCCACAGGCCGATGCAGCAGTAGGCGGAGGTCAGGTCGATGATGTGGACGGAGCCGTCATCGGGCGCCTGGCGGCGCATCCAGGCCAGGTCGTGCATGCCGACCGAGCCGCCCGTGACGACCCAGAAGCGTGTAGGGGAGAGGCGTGTCACCGTCAGGTCACACTGGATGCCCCCGCGCTCGTCCAGCATGGCCGTGTACGTCACCTTGCCGGCCGGCTGGTCCAGGTTGTTGCTGGCCAGGCGCTGCAGGTAGGCCAGCGCCCCCGGGCCGGCCACCTCCAGCTTGGTGAAGGGGGTCAGGTCGAACATGGCCACGCGCTCACGCGTCGCCCGGTGCTCGACGCCGCTGACCGGCGACCAGTGACGCGCCGCCCAGCCCGCGCGCGCGGGCCACCCGCGCCCACCGAGATCGCCAGGGCCGCCGGGGCCATCCAACTCGCGCTCGTTGGCGGCGAACCACTGCGGGCGCTCCCACCCGGCGCTCTCGACGAAATGGGCGCCCAACTCCTCCAGGCGGCGATGGAACGGGCTCAGGCGCAGATCGCGCGGGCGCTCGATTTGTTGCAAGGGGTGGATGATGTCATAGACCTCGCGATATTGCTGGGCGGCGCGCGCCTGGACGTACGGGCGGCTCACGGCATGCGCGTGGAAGCGGTTGAGGTCGGCCTCGTGCAGGTCCATGCTCGGCGTGCCGTCGACCATCCACTCGGCCATGACCTTGCCGACCCCGCCGCCATGCGTGACCCACACCGCCTCGGCGACCCAGAAGCCGCGCACATCGAGCGACTCGCCCAAGAGCGAGTGGCCGTCCGGCGTGAAGGAGAACATGCCGTTGATCTTGTACGGCAGCGCGGCGCCGCGTAGGGCAGGCATCAGGTCAACGGCGTCGCGCAGCGCGGGGGCGAAATCAGCCTCCGTAAAAGGCAGCACGGAGGGCATGGCCGATTCCTCGTGGCGCGGGATGCGGTCCGCGTCGACCAGCAGCGGCTCGTGACGGTACGACCCGATGCCGATGCACTCGCCGTGCTGGCGGAGGTACATCGAGCGGTCCTGATGCCGCACGAGCGGCTGCGCGATCTCCCCCGACTGGCCGGCCAGCGCGGGCAGCGGCGCGGTCATCACATACTGGTGCTGCATCGGGCTGAGCGGGATGGGCACGCCGGCCATGCGCCCAACCACCGGCCCCCAGATGCCGGCGCACACGAGCACCTGCTCAGCCTCGACGCGTCCCTTCGGGGTGACCACGGCCCGCACTCGCCCGCCGGCCACCTCGATCCCCGTCACGCGGGTGGCGCCGTAGAACGCGGCGCCGCGCGCCATCGCCGCCTCACCCAAATGCTGTGCCACGCGGACCGCCTTGGCGATGCCATCGGTCGGCGCGTGTAGCGCGCCATAGAGGCGATCGGCGTCCAGCAACGGCGACAAGCGCACGGCCTCGTCGGGGCTGATCAACCGCGCGGACATGCCCCATGAGCGGGCGAGCCCCTCTTTGCGCTTGAGTTCCTCCCAGCGCTCGGGCGAGGTCGCCACCTCGACGCTGCCGACCTCGTGAAAGCCGGGCTCGCCGTCGACCACGACATCCTTGTAGAGCTGCCGGCTATAGGCGGCCAGCGCGGTGACCATCCGCGAGGCGTTGAGCTGGAACATCAGGCCGGGGGCGTGCGAGGTCGATCCCCCCGTCGCGAAGAGCGGGCCCTGCTCCAGGACGACGACGTCGGTCAGCCCCTGCTGTGTCAGGTGGTAGGCGGCGCTACAGCCGACGATCCCGGCGCCGATGATCACGACCTGGGCGTGTTCGCGCATCTGGGCGTGTTCGCGCATAGAGAGTCCCCCTAGCTGTGCCCCAGCTTGCGGAGCACGTACTCGTTGAACGCGTGGATATGCGCTTCCAGCGGCGCGTAGATGCCGCCGTTCTTGTAGACGCGCGAATCCATACCGCCCTGGGTCATCTCGCAGGCCTCCCAGTCCTGGCGGTTGACGAGGTCCCAGGTATCGACGGCGTCCGACGGGCTGAAATCCGGCTCCCGGATCTCGCGTGGGTCGAACAGCCAGTCGCAGACGACGCGCGTGCGGTCGGCCGCCAGTGGCTGTAAGATGTGCGTCAGCACATAGTCGGGGTGGAAGCTCAGGAAAAGATTGGGGTTGGTGGTCATGCCGTAGTAGCGATGCAGGTCCTCCGGCTCCAGCCCGCGCAGCGGCGGGCGGCTGCGGTGGCCGGTCGGCGTCAGCGACTCCACGCCCGCGCCGAGCTCGGCGCCTCCGGCGCCGTAGGTCGAAACGACGCCCGCCTTGAAGCTGGGCACCAGCGCGCTCAACTCGGGGTGCATGACCGGGCAGTGCCCGCACTCGCTGAAGTTCTCATGCAGCAGCTTCCAGTTGGCTTTGACGTCGTAGGTGACGGTGGCGCCGACCGTCAACTCGCCCATGTGATAGCGGGCGTAGCGCGTGTAGATATCGCCGAGCTGGTCGGCCAGGCTCACGCCATCGTCGCCATCGTCGCCGTCGGGTTCCACGTTCAGGAAGATCAGCCCTTCCCACACCTCGAGCGCCACCGGCTCTAGCCCGAAGAGGCTTTTATCGAAGTCAGGGTCTTCCTTCATGTTGGGCGCGCCGATCAGGCGGCCGTCCAGTCCGTAGGTCCAGGCGTGGTAGCGGCACTGCATGGAGTTCTTGAGCCGGCCGCTCTCTTGCAGGCAGACGCGCGACCCGCGGTGGCGGCAGACGTTGAAGAAGGCGCGGACATCGCCTGAGCGGTCGCGCAGCACGATGATGTTTTCACGGCCGACCGTGGCCAGGAAGAATTGCCCCGTCGCGGCGATGGCGTCGGCGCGCCCCACACAGTACCAGGAGCGCGAGAAAACCCTCTCTTGCTCCTCGACGAAGATAGCCTGGTCATAGTAATAGCGTCCGGGGAGCGTGCGAACGTGGGCGGCCTCGGGGCGCGCGATTGTCACCATACTACGGATCCCTCCAACTAACGGTAAGGGTAGTCGTCAGCTTGCCTCCGACACGCGATAGCCGAGCCCGCGCGAGGCCGCTATGGCCGCCTCTTTGACGCGGGCGATACAGTCGTCCAGATGGCGCCCTGTAAACCGGAAGCTGGGGCCGGCCGCGCTGATCGCCGCCACCACCGCCCCCGTGTGGTCCCGCACCGGCGCGGCCGCCGACGTCAAGCCCTCGGCCAGTTCCTCCAGGCTGAGGGCGTAGCCGGCGACGCGCGCGCGCTCCAGTTCGTGTAACAACTGGTCGCGGTCCGTTATCGTGCGCGGCGCGACCGCCGGCAGGCCGGCGTCGAGGATGGCCGTCCGTCGCTCATCGGAGAGCCCGGCAAGCAAGACCTTCCCCGACGAACTGCCGTGGAGGGGGTGGCGCGCGCCGACCCAGCCGCTGAGCTTGATGGGCTGCGCGCTCGGTACCTCGTCGATCGTCAGCAACCGTCCCTCGTCGACGATCGACAGGTCCGCCGTCTCCCCGCACTCCGCCGCCAGGGTGACCAGATGGGGGTGGCTCACCTGGTACAACGCGTCCCCGGCGAGGGCCGCGCCGGCCAGGGCGACGAGTTGCAAGCCGGGCGCGTAGCGCCCCGTGACGGGATCCTGGCGCACCAGGCCGCCGTCTTCCAGGGCGGCCAGGAGGCGGGACACACTGCTCTTGGACCAGCCCGTCAGCGCGCTCAATTCGGTCACGCCCAGGCTGGCGCGCTCACTCGCGGCGAAGAGGTTCAGTAAGTGGACGGCCTTACGCACCGCCTGCGTCGCGCTGTTGCGCGTCCCCACAGCCCCTCCGGTCCTCGTCGCCATTGACATTTAGCCCCTGGGTAGTATATCGTAATCACAAAATGCGCAACAGGTTTGCGCATATTTCACGATACCGCACATGTGAAGAGGATGTCAAACGCGGGCGGCAGTCGCCCGCGGCGACGTGGACCGCTCGATGAAGAGCCTGACCCCAACCGTACAGGTTGCCGTTGTCATACGTCATAACGAGGCACAGAAGAACGGGGTACGGAAGTAATGGACGAGCACAAGGCCATCATCCGCGTTGAAAACGTCTCGAAGGTGTTCGGACCGCGCGGCAAGCAGGCGCTGGAGCTGCGACGACGCGGGACCAACAAGGCCGACATCGAGCGCGCGACCGGGACGACGGTCGCGGTCCTCGACGCGAACTTTGAGGTCGCGGCGGGCGAGATCTTCGTCGTCATCGGGCTGTCGGGGAGCGGGAGGTCGACCTTGTTACGCTGCGTCAACCGGCTGATCGACCCGACGGTCGGGAGCATCCACGTCGACGGCGATGATGTCGCGCGCCTGTCGGTCAAAGGGTTGCGCGAGGTGCGCCGCAAGAAAATCGGCATGGTCTTCCAGCACTTCGGGCTGCTGCCCAACCGCACCGTGCTCGACAACGTCACCTTCGGACTGGAAGTTCAGGGCATCCCCGCGGGCCAGCGCCGGCGCCAGGGCGAGCAGGCGCTCGAGATGGTCGGCTTACAGGGCCAGGGCGACAAGCCCATCACAGCGCTCTCCGGCGGCATGAAGCAGCGCGTGGGCCTGGCGCGTTCGCTGGCTACGCAACAGGAGATCCTGCTCATGGACGAGCCGTTCTCCGCGCTCGACCCGCTCATCCGGCGCGACATGCAGAACTTATTCCTTGATATACAGGGCGAGGTGCGCCGCACGGTCATCTTTGTCACCCACGATCTGGACGAGGCGCTGCGCCTGGGCCACCGTGTGGCGGTCATGAAGGACGGCGAGATCGTCCAACAGGGCCGGCCCGAGGCTATCCTGACCACCCCCGCGACCGACTACGTCAAGAGGTTTGTGGAGGATGTCGACTACACCAAGGTGCGCTGCGCCGAGAGCGTGATGGTCGCGGCGCGTGAGCTTGCGTACCTGAGCGAGGGTCCCACCGTCGTGCTGCGGCGTATGAGGAACGCCGCCCTCTCCACCATCTTCGTCGTGGACGAGGACAGGCGGTTGGCCGGCATCGCGGGGGTCGACGCGCTGGCGGACCTGGCCGAACGGAGCAGCCCCGACCTTGGCGCGGCGGTCACGCCCATCACACGGTGCGTGGGACCACAAACGTTCCTGCGCGACATCCTGCCACTGTTTGTCGACTCCACCGTGCCGGTCGCGGTGCGCGACGGGCGCGGCAAACTGGTCGGGGTGATCACCCGCGGCGCGCTCATCGCCGGGTTGAGCATCAATACGCCAGCACACGAGACACCGGCGCACGAGACACCGGCGCACGAGGAAAACGGGGCCGCGGGGCCGGGCGGCGCGGCGGCGCGACGAGAGGAGGTCGTGGCATCATGATCGTCATGCTCGGCAGTATCATCCCCCATATGCCATTGGACCAGTGGGTCAATAATTTCGTCGACTGGGCCACCATCGCCTTAGCCGGCGTCTTCACGATCCTGAAGACGGTCATCGGCGTCTTGACAGGGACCCTCGATAGCGTCCTCAGCGGTCCCCCGGACGTGGTCATGGCCGGCATCCTGGCCGCCATCGCGTGGTACCTGGCAAGCTGGGGCGTGGCCCTGTTCACCGCCGCCGGCTCCGTGCTCATTATCAGCCTCGGTCTGTGGCAGGCGTCGATGGATACGCTCTCGCTGGTGCTCGCCGCCGCGCTGGTCTCCCTGATCCTGGGCATCTCATTGGGGGTGGCCGCGGCGCAGTCGCGCACCGTCGAGGCCATTGTCAGGCCGAACCTCGACGTGATGCAGACGATGCCGGCGTTCGTGTACCTCATCCCCCTGGCCACCTTGCTCGGCCTGGGCAACCCGCCCGCCCTGATCGCCACGATCATCTTTGCCATGCCGCCGGCCGTTAGGCTGACCCTGTTGGGGATCAAGCAGGTACCCACGGAAACGGTGGAGGCGGCGTACGCGTTCGGCGCGACGCCCTGGCAGACGCTGATCAAGGTAGAGTTGCCCCTGGCGCTGCCGTCCATCATGGCCGGCATCAACCAGGTGATCCTGCTCTCGCTCTCCATGGTGGTCATCGCGGCCCTCATCGGCTCGGGCGGGCTCGGCACAACCGTCGTCACCGGGCTCAGCCAGGCCAACCCCGGCCAGGGCTTCATCGGCGGCGTCTGTATCGTCATCCTCGCGGTCATGCTCGACCGCATCACACGCAATCTGAGGAGGCGGCGCCTGCCGCGGACGCTTACTGCCCGCCTTGGCGGCCGCGCCCGCGCGACCGAGGCGGTCGCGCCCCGCGAAGCCTTGCCGTCATAAGAAGGAGGACGCCTATCGTTAGTGTCTCACGCACCACCAAGAAGACCACCAATCTCACGGACCACCAAGAGGACCATCTAGCCACGTTAGGAATCAGCAGAGCGAAGGAATAGGTACCGCATCATGCAGCGAAAGAAAGTTCTGTACGGCCTCATCGCGCTCATGGTCAGCGCGCTCCCCCTGGTCCACGACGCCCCCGTGACGGCCTCATCCGCGCGGGCCGCTAAATCGATCACGATCGGCAACATCGGATGGGACGAGGATGTCGCCGTCAACAACGTGCTCAAGATCCTGCTTCAGGACATGTACGGCTACCACGTCACTCTGCAGCTCGCCGACGCGGGCCTGCTGTACCAGGGCGTGTCCAACGGCGGCGTCGACGCGTTCATGGACACCTGGCTGCCCAACACGCAGAAGATCTACTGGGCGAAATACGGCGGGAAGGTCGATAAGTTGCAGCCGTGGTATCACGGAGACGCCAACATTGGGTTGGCCGTCCCCGACTACGTCAAGGCGAAGAGCATCGCCGATCTCAACACGTACCGTAGTGACTTCGGGGGCCAGATCGTCGGCATCGAGGCCGGCGCGGGCGAGATGAGCGTGGTTCAGAAGGCGGTTCTCTCAGGCTACGGCCTGAAGTACACCGTGCAGGCGTCGAGCACCCCCGCGATGCTCAGCGCCGTGAAGCGCGCCCTCGCGAGCAAGCAGCCCATCGTCTTCACCGCGTGGAAGCCGCACTGGATGTTCACCGCCTACCCCCTGCGCTACCTGACGGACCCCAAGCGTCTGATGGGCGGCACGGAGCAGCTCTCGGGCATCGTGCGCAAGGGCCTGGCCAAGGACCGGCCACAAGCGTACAAGCTGATTAGCCGCGTCAGCTTCAATCAGAGTCAGCTCGGCTCGCTCGAGCTCGACATCAAGAACGCGAGCGACCCCGCGGTGGGCGCGCGCGCCTGGGTGAAAGCCAACCAGAGCACCGTCAAGACATGGCTTAAGTAGCGCGTTCGCCGCTCGTACCGGCTGTACCGTTCGCCTGAAGACAGTCCGCGTCGGCCAACGTGTACGAGTGCCGACGCCACACGGCGGCGCCCCACCGCGCGGTGGGGCGCCGCCGTGTGGCGTCGAGTGGCGTCGGTCATGAGCGTGGCGGCACGATGGGCAGGATCACACGCGATGGATAGGTCTCGTCGTGCAGCAGCCGTTGGCGCGCCACCCGCGCCCGCGCGAGGGTCGCCCCGCGCTGCTCCCACACGTTGAGATTCCTCGCCCATCGGGGGAAGCAGCTGCTCGTCACGTCGAGGCGCACGCGATGGCCGGCCTTGAAGACATTGCTGGTCGGCGTCAGGGCGATGCGGAACAGGCACGGCTCGCCGGGCTCGAGCGGCACGCCCGCGCCTGGCGCGTCCGGGTCATGACGGTAGCGAGCGCGTAGGATCCCCTCGGCCACGTTGTACGTCGTCCCATCCGGGGCGACGTCGACCAGCCTGGCGACAAAGTCGGTGTCCGGCGCGCTCGAGGCGGCCCAGAGGTCGACCACCACCGTGCCGGTGACTTCGACATCCTCCCGCAGGACATCTGAGGTGTAGACCAGCACGTCGTCGCGGCCCTCGATCCGCCGCTGATCGCGGGCTCCGGCGAGTTCGGTGACACCGATGTTGCCGCCGCCCCAGGTCGGGACAGGGGCGGCCGGGTCGTAGACGAAACGATCCGGAGGTGACGGTCGCGGCGCTGGCCCCAGCGTCCCGTCGCCGGTGAGGCTGTTAGCGTGGCCTCCGCTGCCCAGGTACCAGGGCGTCACCTGCGTGCGCGCGGCCAGTCCCCTTCCTCACGCCACACGTTGGCGCCCATGACGAAGATCGTCACGGGCGCGCCCCGCGGGTCGGCATCCGTGAGTTGCTCGCGGAAGAAGCGCACGGTCTCGGCGCGCAGGCCGCCCCGTCCGGCGGCCCCGAGCGCCGCGCCCAGCCCGAAGGCGCACTCGCCCACGATGTGGGAGGGCGAGGCATGGGTCCACGGCCCCATGATGAGCCGCGACCGCTCGCGCGCCCTGGCGCTCCCGGCCCGCGTCCGCATGCCGACGAACTGGTCGATGGCCCCCTGGCAGAAGAAATCGTACCATCCGCCGCTGATCAGCGCCGGCACGGTGACACGCTCGTAGGCCTGGGCCTCGATCAGCGCCTGTAGCAGGGGCGAGGCGGCGTCATCGTCGGCGGCGAGTAACTCGAACAGGCGGTCGCCCAGGCCATGGCGCGCCAGGGGGGCGAAGGTCTCCAGGGGCAGGCTGGACAGGCCGCTTTCGGGGAGGGCGTCTATGTCGGCCATGAGGCGCGCGAGGGCGGCGCCCAGGGTGGCCGGGTCCCCGCCGTGGCGGCGCATGAGGATACCTGGGGCGAGGGACATGAACCACACCACCAGGCCGCCCAGCTCGAGAACGCCACCCCGGTAGAAGAAGCTGCGCCGGGGCGTGCTCGGCGACTGATGCGGCGCGATCTCCCGGAGGGCGGCGGGGCCGCGCACGGCGGCGGCCCATTGGGCGAACCCCTAGTAGGATGCGCCGAGGGCGAACACGTCCCCGGTGCTGAACGGCTGGGCGGCCGCCCACGCGATCAGGTCCGCGCCGTCCGCGCCGTCATGCACAAACGGCACGAAGTCCCCATCGCCGCCGGACGCGAAGCGCCCCCGGACATCCTGCAGGACGACGGCGAACCCGTCGCGCGCGAGCCCGACCGGGTCGAGCACGGGATTCATCGGCGGGGCATCCTTCCCGTAGGGCGTGCGGGCCACGATCACGGGCCAGCGCCCGTCACCCACCGGGCGCGCGATGTTGCACCGCAGGATGACGCCGTCGCGCGACGGCACGTCGACGTCGAAGCGTAGAACGACGTCGGACACGGCCGGGTTGAAAGGGCTCATCTGCATCTCCTTCGCAAGTGTGGCGCGTCCAGAAGGCGGGCGGTCACGCCGACGCTCCATCGGCGGTCGGCCAGCTGCTGAACGCACGGTCAAGGGCCTCCACCAATCGTTGGAACGAGCGGTCGATGCTGTCCGGCGCGGCGAAGCCCCCCTCCCGTTCCAGGCTGACAAACCCGTGCAAGGACGAGCGCAGGACCCGCACGGCGTGGGTCGCTTCCGGCTCCTGCAGGCCATAGCCGCGGAGCGTGGCGTAGGTGACGCGCACGGCCTGCTCCGTGGCCGCGGCGTGGCGCGGGTCCGTCAGGTCGGGCGCCATCTGGCTGGCCGCGTAGCGACCGGGATACCGCAATGCGTACGCGCGATAGGCCGTGGCGAACGCCGCCAGCGCATCGAACCCCGCCCGTCCCTGCACGGCGTCGCCGACGTAGCGCGCCAGTTCTTCACTGCCCAGCGCCGCGATCTGCTGGCGCAGGTGCTCTAGATTCCGGACATGGACATAGAGGCTCGGCAAAGCGATGCCGAGCCGTTTGGCCAGGGCGGCCATGGTCACGGCGGCCAACCCGCATTCGTCACTGAGCTGAGCCGCCTCGTTGACGACGGCGGTGCGGTCGAGCCCCATCCGCGTCATGTCAGACCTTTCCTAGTATTATTAGGATTTTTCGCAATGATACTAGGATTTAGCCTGTTCGTCAACGGCGCTGCTCAATGAGGACGCCCGACACACGACGAACCGTGACATCCGCGACCGCGTTGTGCTACGCTACCGCTAGCGGCTCGACGACAGACGCGAGGGGACGCGGGGAGACGCGCGAGGGGGCGACAGGGCGGCGGCTCTCTCGTCATCGACCCCGCGTTCCAACAGATAGAACCCGCATAGCTTCCAATCAGATGAGACCCGCATAGCGGGCAGGAGGCACGACCATGACCGCAACGTCCGAGACGGCGCCGACACAGGCTCAGGCGCAGGCGGGTCCCCCGCCGACGACGAGCGTCGAGTCCGGCTACGCCTACTTCCAGAGCGCCATCGTGCCCATGGCCGACGCCAAAGTCAGCGTGGCGACCCACGCCCTCAACTACGGGACAGGTTGCTTCGAGGGCATCCGCGGCTACTGGAACGAGCGGGAGGGCCAGCTCTACCTCCTCAAGCTGGCCGAGCACTACCGGCGCTTCCTCAAATCGTGCCACGTGCTCAAGATCGCGACCGAACTCTCGGTCGAGGATCTCTGCCGCATCACGCGCGAGGTCGTGCAACGCTGCGGCTACCGCCAGGATGTCTACGTGCGCCCGCTCGCCTACAAGGCCTCGCCCGTCATCAAGGTGGGGCTGCGCGGCCTGCGCGACGAGGTGACGGTGTTCGCCGTGCCGATGGGCAACTACGTCAAGATCGACGGACTGCGCCTCATGACGTCGCCCTGGCAACGCATCAACGACAACGCCATCCCCGCCCGCTCGAAGGTCACCGGCGGCTATATCAACGCCGCGCTCGCCGTCGACGACGCGCAGCAAATGGGCTTCGACGACGCGGTGATGCTGACGCGCGACGGCCACGTCTCGGAGGCCACCTCAGCCAACCTGTTCATCGTGGGCGACGGACGGCTGATCACGACCCCGGTCACCGACGACATCCTCGTCGGCATCACGCGCGAGGCCGTGCAAGGGCTCGCCGACGACCTTGGGATACCGGTCGAGTCCCGCGGCATCGATCGCACCGAACTCTTCGTCGCCGACGAAGTCTTCCTGTGCGGGACGGGCGTGCAGCTGGCGGCGGTCACCGAGATCGACGGCCGCGTCATCGGCGCGGGCGGGACCGGCCCCGTGACCGCCGCGCTACAGCAGGCCTACTTCGCGGCCGTTCGCGGCGAGGACCCGCGCTACAAGGACTGGGTCACGCCGGTCTACGATACATAGAGCGAGAGGGGTTCCATTCGTGCGTGACCGGGACGTCCTGGCCTACCTGGCCTACCTGCAACCCAGGCTAGACCTTTTCCTGGCCGACCTGTCCACCCTGTCGCTCATGGATTGTGGGACCGATAATAAGGCCGGCGTCGACGACGTGGGACGCGTCATGCGTGCCAAACTGGAACGCCTCAGCATGGACGTAGAGGCGCATGACGGAGGCGTCAGGGGCGATACGCTCGTGGCGCGTCGGCGCGGCCGTGGGAACGCGCGCCTCTTGCTGATCGGCCACCTCGACACCGTCTATCCGGCGGGCTGGCCGGGGGAGCACTCCTTTCATATCGAGGGGGACATCGCGCGGGGGCCCGGCACGTGCGACATGAAGGCGGGCGTGCTGGTCGGCCTGTACGCGCTCGACGCCCTGTACGCCGCCGGCTTCGATCGCTTCGCCGAGATCGCCTTCGTCCTCAACGGCGACGAGGAGGTCAGCTCGCCGGTCTCGACAAGCGTGATCGAGCGCGAGGCGCGCGGGCGCGACGCCGTGCTTGTGCTCGAGGCCGCGCGCGAGAACGGCGACATCGTCTCGGCCCGCAAAGGTTTCGCGCGGTTCGACATCCGCGTGCGGGGGCGCGCGGCGCACGCGGGCGTGGAACCGGAGAAGGGCCGCAGCGCCCTGCTCGAACTGGCCCACCAGATCGTGGCGTTACACGCGCTCAACGGGACGACGCCCGGCGCGACCATCAACATCGGCGTCGCGGCCGGGGGCATGCGGCGCAACATCGTGCCGGACGAGGCGAGCGCGGAGATCGACGTGCGCGCCCGCGACGCCGAGGGGATGGACGGGATCATCGCCGCCCTGCGCGCCCAGCTCGGACGCGTGAGCGTGCCCAACACGGCCATCTCGGTCGACGGAGGGGTCGTACGGCCGCCGATGGAAAAGACGGACGCGACCGCACGCCTGGTGGAGTGGTGTCAGGAGGCGGCGCGGGATCTTGGCTTCGCCGTACGGGACGCCGCGACGGGGGGCGGTTCCGACGCCAACAACACCGCGGCCCTCGGCGTCCCGACCATCGACGGCCTGGGCCCCATCGGCGGGCTCGACCATAGTCCGCGTGAGTACATCAAGATCTCCTCGATCGTACCGCGCACGGCCATGGTGGCCGGCCTCATCGAGCGCGTCTGCCACGGCTAGCCGTCCGTCAAGCCCTGTTTAAAATGGGCGGCCCGTACTCGCTGGGGAGCGGGGCGGGTCACGGCGCCTCAGCGCGCTGTTGCGGCGACCGATCCGACGAATGTCGTCACGCTCCGCGCGGGCAGCGTCGCGCTGAAGCCGCCGCGCGCCACGGCGATCGGGCGGCCTGGCGAGAGATTCCGCGTGGCGGACGTCACATAGGGGGTGACGGCGCGCACGCGCGTCCCGCGCAGACCGACACGGATATTGTACGCCGCGCGCCCATCGTTGATGGCCACGACGACGACCTTGCGGCCGTCGGGACCGCGGTACACGGAGGTGTAGAGGTCGGCGGCGGGGTGCGCCGGGGCGTCGACGCGGAGGTCGCCCGGACGGATGAAACGGCTGTAGTTGCCGATCGTGTACAGGCGCTTGCTCACGATATAGGATGGATGGGGAGCGCGCGTGAGATAAATAATGCCTTCGCCGTCGCCGCGTGAGCCGGAGCCGTTCGTCCCCCACCACCACAACCAGGCGCTGGCGCCGCCGCGCGTCAGGTAGGTGTGGATGTTCCGGGCCCAGTACAGACCGTCGGCGATGCCGGGGTCCTGGCGGCTGAAGTACGATATCTCGGTCTGCCAGGTGCGTTTCCCGTGCGCGACGGCGATGCCCCACGGACGCGTATCGTGGTGGTAGCCGTGGCCGGCGATGACGCCGACGACGCGCGCGGAAGCGGGGTCGCGCAGCGTGGGGACGAGTTCGTCCGGCCGCGTGTTCCAGAACGACTCCGGCATGACGACGGTGGCGGTCACATGATCGCGCGCGAACGTCGGCCCTAGGTAGCGCGCGAAAAAGTCATGATACCCTTGCCCGCTCCATTGCGATGACTGGTACGTATAGATGGCGTTCGGCTCGTTCGAGGGCGAGACGGCGGCGATCGTAAGCCCGTGGTAGCGCCGGTAGCCCCGCACGTACATCGAGAGATAGCGCGCGAAGTCGGCGTCGTGGGCGGGGGCGAGGTAGCCACCGTGCGCGCAGGCGCCGTTCGTCTTCATCCAGGCCGGCGGGCTCCAGACCGTGCTGAACAGCCGCACCGGACCGCGCCGCTCCGCCTGCCGCATCAGCCACACCTGTCCGCGGTCGCCCGTAAAGTCGAAGCGGCTCGGCGTCGGCTCGATCGTGCCCATCGTGGGGTCGTTCCCGCAGCCGATCTCGCCGCGCAGGATGGAGAGCCCCGCCCCCTTGGTCGGCGAGAAGAGCAGGTCGACGACCCGCGAACGCACCGGCTCGGGGAACGTCATCAGATCGGTCGCCTGGTGCGGGAACGCGGCTCCGAAGCCGTCGATCGTTTGTCGAACGCGGCCGGCGTCGACGGCGATCGTGACGCGCGCGGCCAGCGTGGGCCGAGAGAGCAGGGGAGGTGGGGGCGCCGTGCTCGCCAGGCCCAACAGGAGGGACAGCCCGATCACACCCCACCCGTACGCCGCGACGCGTTTCATCGCCCACCTCCCGGAACCAGACCGCCCGCTTTCCTCCCATCGTAACCGGAATACGCCGCTCACGCATGATGCGCTTCTCACGATTCCTGGCGTTATGCTCGCGGTTCGCTCATTGTCGGGGCGACAGTCGGTCTCTCGGTCATGCCGGGGGCCTATCCCGCGTCGTCTACCCTGTCGGTCTTGCCTGTTTCGCGGCGCACGATGGGGGCGACCTGGTCGCCGAGCAACTCGATGGCGTGCAGGATATCGCGGTGCGGCATTGCGCCGACGTCGAGCTGGATGAGGAAGCGCTGATGCCCGAAGATCTCGTGCTCGGCGAGGATCTTCTCGCCGACTTCCTGAGGGCTGCCGACGACGAGCGCGCCCCGCGGCGAGCGCAGGGCGTCGAAGTCCCGCCGGCCGATCCCCGACCAGCCGCGCTCTCGACCCAGCCTGTTCATCATGGACGCGTAGGAGGGGAACAACTCGTCCCCCGCCTGCCGCGAGGTGTCCGCGACGTAGCCGATCGAGTTGACGCCGAGCGGCAGCCGCGCCACGTCGTGCCCCGCGCGCCGCGCCGTCGCGCGGTAGAGGTCGACGAACGGCGCGAAGCGCGCGGGCTCGCCCCCGATGATAGCCAGCGCCATCGGCAGGCCGAGCGTGGCCGCCCGGACGACCGACGCGGGCGTGCCGCCGACGGCGATCCACACGGGGAGCGGGTCCTGGACGGGGCGGGGATACACGCCGAGATTGTCCAAGGGCGGCCGATGCCGGCCCGCCCAGGTGACGCGCTCGGAGGCGCGCAGCCGCAGCAGCAGATCGAGTTTCTCGGCGAACAAGTCGTCGTAGTCGGCGAGATCGTAGCCGAAGAGGGGGAAGGATTCGATAAAAGAGCCGCGGCCAGCCATGATCTCCGCGCGCCCGTCTGAGAGCAGGTCGAGCGTGGCGAAGTACTGGAACACCCGCACCGGATCGTCCGAACTGAGCACGGTGACCGTACCCGTCAACCGGATGTTTCGCGTGCGCGCCGCGGCCGCCGCGAGGACCACGGCCGGCGCGGAGACGGCGAACTCAGGGCGGTGGTGCTCGCCGACGCCGAAGACGTCGAGGCCGACTTGATCGGCGAGCTCGATCTCTTCCATGAGGTCGCGCAGACGCTGCGCGGGGCTGACGGCCTGCCCCGTCCGCGGGTCGGGCGTCACGTCCGCGAAGGTATAGACGCCGAGTTCCATGATCACCCCTTACATCACACTGAATGGCGCTCGTGGGTCGGCGTGCGCTCGTAGCCGGTGATGGCCCAGAGGATCCACAAGCAGAAGCATACGCCAATCCATGCTCTGATATGTCCTCTTCATGTCCATGTCCTTACCCATTTCAAACAGAACCCTAAGCGTTTATTGTTTCGTTCGAAACTATACCATAGCCTCTTTAGTCCAGCGAGAGGTCCAGCTTGCGCAGCAGGCCGAGGAGGGTGGCGCGCTCCTCGGCCGAGAGCGGCGCGAAGGCCGCCTCGACCATCTCCTGGCGCGCCGGCAAGACCTCGTCGTAGAGCGCGCGCCCGCGCGGGGTCAGACGCAGGCAGTTCACGCGGCCTTCCCGGCAGCGCGCCAGCAGGTCGTCGCGCTCCATCTTGTCGAGCAATTGGGACAGGTTGCCTTTGGTGATGAGCAGGCGCTCCGCCAGTTCCCGCTGGGTCAACCCCTCGGCGAGACCGGTCTGCACCAGCACGTCGAAATGAGCGAC
>JAABUO010001160.1_pt1 | contig 36812 bp, 35 predicted proteins | sample 5559291 | NCBI WGS metagenome assembly JAABUO01 (sample SAMN10711878, study PRJNA513372) | rock metagenome | isolation source: Antarctica rocks | place: Antarctica: Victoria Land, Finger Mt sud
GCCGCACCTGGGGTGGCGGCGGCTGGGGCCGGGTCGTGACCCGGCTGGTGACGGTGCTGGTCACCCTCGCCGTGCCGCAGGAGGCTGACGCGGAGGACGCCGCGGCGTTGGTCGCGGACGCCGCTGTCTGTACCGCGCTGGAGGTGGTGTCCGTGACCGGGGTCGAGGGTCACCTGCCGGTGCCGGGCAGCCTGGTCCAGCACCGCGGCCGCCAGCCGTGGCGGGTCGAAACAGTGACGGGAGACGGTGCCGTGCTGCGCAACCTGGCCGGTAACTGGGTTCGGCTGCCGCTGACGGCCCTTGAGCCTGACCAGGTCGAGCGCACCCTCACCAGTACTGGGCAGGGGGATTGAGCGGCGGCGGGCGGCTGGCCAGTCAGTACGGGACGTGCGATGGCAAGCCTGCCCTGGCCCGCGAGACGAGCGCCGGAAGCTGGCAGGTCAAGGTGCACGACCCGACGAACTTGTCCGCTGGGCACGACGGCTGGGTTCTGCTGGGTACCCGGTGGGCCACCCTGGACGCGGCCTGCACAGCGACGGGGTTCACCTACCGGCGGTGAAGCGACAGCCCACGGCGCGGCACAAGACGCCCGGTTCGTTTCGGCGTGCCAGCCCGAGTGGCGCCCGGAGGCTGTCAGCGGGACCGTGCAGGTGGCGGATGACGTAAGGGCGAAGCGCGGTAGCCAGCCCGGCTGGGCACAGTCCGCGGCCATACCAGTCACATCAGCTCCTGGCGGTGGTTCGAAGTGAAATGTCTGTGCTGCTGCCGATTCACCTGCGTGTAGATCGAGGAGCGTGGTTGCCTCTACCGACCGCTCGTTGAACTTCCGGTGGGCGGCGACGACAACGCCGAGTTCGGCGTCGATCTCCAGCTCTCCGGTGAGTCCGTGCCGAGGGGTTCGCAGCACGAGCGGCCGGAGGTCTGCGGGCAGCGGTTCGGCGTGCACCTGCCAGGTTGCTCGACCATCTCGGGTCTGGGGGTGCCGGTGATCGAGAGCTGGTGGCAGACGGCAAGGTCTCGTGGCATCAGCAGCCACTCGGCGGCGCGGACGTGGCGGTTGTGGGCCGGCGGTGGCGCGCTCGGTTGACCCGCTGCGCTTCCTGCTCCCAGAGCACTTGACCGTCGTCAACGTCTGATTCAGGCGGGACGCCTTGGGGGTCATTGCCGGCGTACTCGAGCCGGGTCATCCGCAGTCGAAGCGGGTCGGCGGCGGCCGTCAGCTCGTAGCGGGCTTCGAGCCAGCGACGGTCGACCGGTCGGAGGTTGACCGGTGTCCCACCTGAGCGTCCTTGCCCGATGTTGCGCGGCGCCGCTCCTCGGACGGCTGGGTCAACGCGGTGGACTACAACAGCTCGCGGGTTCTGCCAGCGCGGGGTGTTGCTGTGCGGCAGCTCCAGCAGTTCCACCACGTCGGGCACCGCGGCAGTCTACGAGGGGGCCCTCCGGCGGGGAGCCGGCGCGTCTCCCCGCGCCACCGGGTTACCGCACTACCGAGCGCCGACAGGGGGCTGGTGGAAGCTGGCACCCGGGTCTGAGCGGAACCCGGCCAGGAGGAGCTGCCGAGGCCGGTGCCGGTGCCAGGTCGGTGTGGCTCGTCGCCGGGGCGATCCCCCGGGCGGCTGCCCGCGTGGTGGACTGCGCTGCCGACCCGGCCCGATCGTCGGAGGTCTGGCGGCTGTCATGTTGAGGTGGTGGTCGTTGGGCTTTTCGCTCGGCTTGGTGTACTTCGGCGATCCGCCGACCGGCAGGAGGTTGCATCGGGGATGAGCGGGATGCGGGTCGGGCTGGTCTGCGGCTACCTGGACCCGGTGCGGGACGGGGTTGCTGACTACACGCGCCGGCTCGCCGTGCAGCTGGCCCGCGACGGGCTCGACCCGATTGTCATCACCACCCGCGAGCTGGCTCGGGCTGCTGGACAAGGTGCCGCCGGCGTTACCGACCGCTGGGATTCGCCGGGGGTGGCGGCGGCGGCACGAGTACTGCGCCGGCTGGATCTAGACGTGGTGCACGTGCAGTTCGCACCGTCGGTCTTTGGCTCCTGCCGCGCGGTGGGTCTGCTGCCGCTGTTGCTGCCCCGAGCCATCCCCTGGGTGGTGACGCTGCACGAGTACGGCGTGCGGTCCGGGGACGCCCGCGGCGCACGGGTCCGCTCGGCGTTGTGGTCGGCGCTCGAACGACGTGGTTACGCCGACCGCGAGACGCTGCTGCTGGCTACCAGGGCGGCTTGCCTGCTGGTCCCGTCGCCGGAGCAGCTGGACGTGCTGCGCGCCCGTTTCCCCCGCGGGGCACCTGCCGCCCGGCAGGTACCGATCGGGGTGAACGTCGAGGTCGTGGCCAATGACCAGGCTCGGGGTGAGGTGCGGCGTGAGCTCGGCGCGCCACCCGACGCTGCCCTGGTCGTATTCTTCGGTTTCCTGCATCCCGAGAAGGCGCTGGACCGGCTCATCGCCGCGGTATCGGCCCTACGAGCGCAGCGGCCTGGGGTCCGGCTGCTGCTGATCGGCGGCGCGCAGAGCCACTCGGTCCCCAGTTCTGCCGCCCGCGTGCTACGCGCCGAGCTTGAGCAGGCCGCGGCAGCGGCCGGCGTGCAGGGCAGGGTCCACTTCACCGGCTACCTGCCTGAGGCCGACGTTGCCCGGCTGCTGCAGGCAGCTGATGTGGCGGCGTTCCCGTTCAACGCCGGCGTCACCGGCAAGTCCGGTTCGCTGCTTACGGCGTTCGCCGCCGGTGTGCCGGTGGTCGCTACCGCCGCTCCGGGCCTGGTGCGCGAGCCTACCGAGACCGGCGGTGTGCTGCGGATACCACCCCGCGACACGGCGATGTTGATCGACGCCCTAGAGCGGGTGCTGTCCGATCGGTACCTTGCCGACCGGCTGTCGGCTGCCGGCCGGGTATCAGCGGCCAGCCACAGCTGGGAGGCCATCGCCGCCGTGCACGCCGAGGTCTACACCCAGGCCTTGGCCGGGCACCGTCGCGCCGTGGAGTAGACACCAGGCAGCACGACGAACCAACCGTCCCCCAGGGGGCGCTGGAAGGGGAAACGAGTGTCGCTGCCTGAGCGGGTAATGACGGTTCCAGGAGGCACCCTCGTCAACCACGTCGTCGAGCACGGCGTCAGGCATGGCGTCGGGCACGGCGGGCACGGCGCTGGGGGGTCCAGCGGCGCCGCATCATCGCTGGTTACGGGTCCGATTGTCCCTGCGAGGGCCGGGTGACCGGATTGGCGCGCCGATCCCGGGAGGCGGTGAGGGCTCAATGAGCCCGGCAGCTCCCGGCGCCCCGGGGTTGACGTCGGCCGAGCGCATGGATGCGCTCGAGGCGGCCTTGGGTGAGCTGGCAGCCGAGCTGGCGAAGGCCTGCCGGCAGATCGCGGGGCTTGAGGCGGAGCTGGGCGAGTTGCGCGCCACGGTCGCCGGCGGTGGCCCGCGGTTCGCGGCGCTCTACGCCGACTTCACCGACCGCTTCCGAGGGTCCACGGCCGAGGTCACAGCCAAGCTGGCGGGCTACCTTCCGGACGTGCGCCGGCTCGTCGACGTCGCTGCCAGACCAGCCGGGACCGGCGGCGGGGTTGTGGACGTGGGCTCCGGGCGGGGGGAGTGGCTGGCGTTGCTGCAGGACGCCGGGGTGGCCGCTTCGGGGGTCGACGCCAACCCCGCGTTCGTCGAGGCAGGCCGGGCCCGTGGTCTGGAGCTGGCTGCGGGCGACGCCGTCGCGCACCTGCAGGCCCTGCCGGCGGACTCGGTGGACCTGGTCACCGCGTTTCACCTCATCGAGCACCTCGACGTTGAGAAGCTGCTCGCGCTGCTCGCCGCCGCGTTGCACGCGCTTCGACCCGGGGGATGTGTGCTGCTCGAGACGCCCAATCCGAGCAACCTGCAGATGGCGGCGTGCGACTTTTACAACGACCCGACGCACCGCTCGCCGCTGCCGCCGGCCCTGACCGAGTACCTCGTGTCGGCAGCCGGTTTCGCCGAGCTTGAGGTGCGGCACCTGCACCCCAACCGGTCCCCGCTGCCAGCCGCCGGCTCCGGCGGCGGGCGCCAGGTCGAGCAGCTGGTCTCGCTCGCCCTATACGGGCCTCAGGACTACGCCATCCTGGGTTACAAGCCCGCGGACCGGCCTTGACCGTCCCGGGCGAGCCGGGCCTGCCGGGCAGCCCGGGGAGCGGGCGGCGGGTCCTGTACCTCGACGGGTACACCGTCCCGGCAGGCCACGCGCGGCAAGCGAGCGGCGCACCGCCCAGCGACGCGATCGGCTACGGGGTCACCGCCTCGGCGGCGATCAGGACGGGCCTGGCAGCAGCCGGCTTCGACCTGGCCCGACCCGAGGTCGCCGTCCCCGTCGCCGCCGGCGACGATGAGCGGGTCGGGAGGCTGCGGTGGCTGCTGTCGTCTTATGACGGGGTGCTGGACGCGCTGAGCACGTCGCCGCCCGACGTCGTCTTCTCCTTCCACGCATTCTCGACGTTTCCGGTGGAGATCCGCCGGATGCTGCTCGATCTTGGGCTTGACGTGCCGCTCGTCGGCTACACCCACGGCAGCCACTGGGACCCCAGCGACACCTTCCGATTCCAGGTCTATCCCGGGATGGAGCTGCTCGACCTGGCCAACCTGCACGTCCTGGACCGCGTGCTGCTGGTCTCGGACTACCTGCGGGCAACGCTGTGGGAGACCATCTCCGCCTTCAACGCCCCGCTGGCCAAATCCCTCGACGCCAAGAGCGAAGTGGTCGGCCTGCCGCTGGACGTCGAACGCATCGACGCCTACCGAACCCAGGAGCGCTGGGGCCGCCCGACCATCGTGTTCAACCATGCACCGGTGGCCAGCAAGAACCCGGACCTGTTCGCTCGGGTGATGTGCCGGCTCCTGGCGCGCTACGACGTACAGGTGCTGTTCACCCGCCGGTTCGGGCCCAAGCAGGCAGGCGGGGCCGCCGTACCGGCCTTGGCGGAGCGCTTCCCCGAGCAGGTGCTGCTGGGCAACGACCTGCCGCTGCCGCAGTACTACCGGGCCCTGTGGATGGCCGACCTTCAGGTCTCCACCGCTACCCACGAGAGCCTGGGCGTCTCCACACTCGAGGCGATGCACACCGGCACCTGCTGCATCCTGCCGCGCCTGGGCAGTTACCCGGAGATCACCGGCGGGCATCCCGACGTGCTCTATGACCTGGGGGAGGGCCAGCTGGAGGAACGGCTGCACTACTTCTTGGAACACCCCGACCGGCGACAGGCAGTGGCCGCCGACCTGCAACATGCCGCCGCCCGGTATACGCCCACCGTCGTGGTGCCGCGGATCGCCAGCGTGTTGGACGCCATCTGACCACCATCCCGTCGGCACCGGCAAAACCCTCCGCGCCTGCCGGTACGGACAGGCTAGCCGGCGGCTGCGGGCTTGAGCTTGCTTCCGGCGGTGACCTTCGCGGTCTTGGCCGCGCCAATCTGGATCGTCTCGCCGGTGGCGGAGTTACGACCCTGGCGGGCGGCGCGGGTGCCTTGTTCGAAGGTGAGAAAGCCCGGCGGGCTCAGCTTGTCCTTGCCGTCGGCTACAACGTCGAACCCGACGTCTTCGAAGGCTGCGAGCACCTTGTCGGTGTCGGCTTCGGCAACGCCGGCTTTGCCCGCGACAGCGGCGATGAGCTCCTTGCGGTTCACGTTCTGCCCCTGACTGCTACCCCAGGGTTAGGACAGCGCCTGGCCACGGTGGGATGGCAAAGGGCGCCCAGGCGCGCCGGCACTCCACGCCGGCAGGGTTGCGCTGGCCGGTGCCGAGCCCGGCCTCTGGTGGGGGAGGGAGGGCGCTGTCGCGGCCCCGGATGCGCCCTGCGGTGTGGGTCAGCTGCTGTCGGGGTCGGGGAACAGTACGAGCTGATGGCGCCAGGGTTCGCCGGCGGTGATGGCGGCGGTGAGCCGGTCGGGGTGGTAGCCGCCGGTCAGGGCGGCGCGGATGGCTCGGGCCCGCCCGGCCGGCCCGCGGACGTCGGCTCGGCCGTGGTGATGAGGGCCGCCGGCGCGAGCGTGCTGGCGCCGGTCAAAGTGGCAGCGCCAACCCTGGCTTCGGACCGGATCTGCTGCTGCCGGCGTATGCGGCGGCTTTCCTAGGCGTCACGACCTATCGTGCCGGCCCATACAACGTCATCGGTTCGGTTGTCGGCATCCTGCTGCTCGCCGCCGGTTTCAACGCCTGAGCTTGCTGGGAGTCCCCTTCTGGGTACAGCCCATCTTCAACGGTGGGGTGCTGTTGCTGGCAGTCACCGTGGCCCGGGCCGAGGCGCGCAAGGTCAAGGTCGGGGCGTGAGCTGCGCAGCTTCACCCGAGCTCTTTCCGTTTGCTATCAAGGGATGTGACACGCATGCGTGACATGACGAGAGATCTCACCGATACCGTCATCGCCGTCACCGGGGCAAGCTCCGGCATCGGGCTGGCCTCGGCACGAATGCTCGTCGAGGGCGGTGCCCGGGTTGCGGTGCAGGCGCGCCGGAGCGAGCGACTGGATCAGCTCGTGGACGAGCTCGGCTCGGACAAGGTCGTCAGCATCCCTGGGGATGTGGCCGATCCGGCCGCTGCGCGTGCTCTGGTGGCCGGGGCTGTGCAGAGGTTCGGCAGGCTCGACAGCATTGTGGTCAGTGCAGGCATAGGAGCCTACGGCGGCATTCTGGATGCCAGCGATGACGATCTGATCATCATGCTGCGTACCAACATCGACAGCAGCGTGTGGGCTGTGCGTTCGGCGGTAGAGCAGTTCCGGTCGGCGCAGCAGGGTGGTGACATCGTGATCATCAGTTCGGTCGCGGGTCTACGTGGCGGAGCGGATGAGGCGGTGTATGCGGCGACGAAGTTCGCACAGGTCGGGCTGGCCGGCTCGCTTGACCGCGAGGTTCGTGCAGACGGCATCCGAGTCAGCACCCTGTGCCCGGCAGGCGTGAACACCGAATTCGCCATCGGGAGAGGTCGGACGGAGGGCGATCCGGGGCTGGCGGGCTTCTTGCAGCCCGAGGACATCGCCTCCGCAGTTGTCACCGTGCTGCGCCAACCTCGCAGGATGCGCACCACCCTCTGGACGATGTGGAGCATGAGCGAAGGCAGCTGAGCCCTGGCCACATTCACGCACCAGACACACGACATTGTCAGGAGAACACGATGCGCGCTGCCGTTGTCAGCACCCCAGGCACGATCAGTATCGAGACCTCGCCAGAGCCGAGCCCGGACCCGGTAAAATAGTCGTTGCGCCCGGTGCCGTCGGTATCTGCGGCACCGATCTGCACGTCATCGACGGCGCTTGTAGATGACGTTGGACAGTTGCCGTTTGAGGCTGCGTCGGGCCTCCGCGGGGGTCTTGGCCTCGGCGAGCTTGCGCCGGTAGTGGTCACGTCCTGGGCCGGGGTCGCGGGCTTGACAGTCGACGACGACGTGGACTGCGGCGTTGAGTTGGCGGTTGCCGGCACGGGACAGCCGGTGCCGGCGCAGGTCGCCGCTGGAGGCCTCGATCGGGGCGGTGCCGCAGTAGCTGGCGTAGTGGTGCCGGCTGGGAAACCGGGTGACGTCACCGCTGTGCGCGACAATCTTCGCGGCGAGGACGGGACCGAGTCCATGCACCTCGGTCAGGGTGCTGCCGGCGGTGTTGAGGGCGGCGGCGAGTGCCGTGGTGCTGGTCCTAATCGCGGTGTCGAGGCGTCGCAGGTCGGCGAGCAGGTCCCGGGCCAGGGCTTTGCGCTGCTCGTCGACGGCGGTGAGCGGACGGATCAGGCGAAGCAGCGCGGCGGCCTGCAAGGTACTGAGGTCGCGCTTTGCACCGCCGGGATGCAGGTCCCGCAGCAGCACGTGCAGCCGGTTAAGCGTGCGGGTGCGCTCGGCGACCAAGTCGTCGCGGCGGTCCGAGAGCAGTCGCAGGACCACCGTGTGGTTCTCGGCCTGCACCGGCCGGAGCCGCTCGTTGCGCTGGGTGACCGCGCCGACGGACGCGGCGTCGGTGGCGTCGGTCTTGCGGGCACTGCCCGCCCCGAGCAGCCGGGCGCGGGCTGCGAGTTTGGCGGGCACGTCCAGCACCTGCTGATCAGCGGCTGCGAGCAGCTGCGCCACACCGCGGCCCAATCCGCTAGCGCCCTCCACCCCCCACTGCCGGTCGGGCCAGGCTTGCGCCCAGCTCAGCAGCTGGTGCTCGAGATTCTTGGTGACCGCCAGCCGGACCTGCCCGACCTGATGGCCAGACGGGTCGAGGGCGACTGCGGTCAGCGAACTCTTGTGGGGGTCGATCCCGATAGTGATCACGTTGGCCGTTCTGTCGTCGCGGAAGGAACAGGGTCCGCGGCGGGCAGCCTGACTTCAAGATCGGTCACGCCTCTGTCGAGCCACGCCACGGCGGGTGCCAGGCGGGCGCGGCAAGCTGCTCGCCGACCACCAACGCTCCCTCGCCGCCACCGCTTGACACACAGAGGCGCTATGAGGTCACGCGGCCCGCCGTCGTGCGCTTGAGCGACACCGACCGACAAGTCGACGAATCGCTGCTAGGACAATAGGAACGTGTCGGTCGTACGTCGGGTCAGGCCTGGCGGTCGGTGCCAGGTTCATCATCACTGTCGTTAGAGGTCCTGCCCGTGAGGGTGGGAGCAGGGGGAGCCGAGCCGCTGAAAGCACGGCAAGGCCATGGACGCGGTGAAGAACCTGAATCGCAGCCGCCAAGCACCCTCCGGCGTATGGGGCGTGGAACGTTCAGACAGTGACGGCGGGAACTGGGGGGATCAGCGGGGTTGCAGCACCGGCGCCCATTCGTCACGCTGATGTCGCCCCCGCTCAGGAAGGACGCCACCATGACCACCCTGGCCTCGCCTCGGACCAGCCCCGGCTGGTTCACCGCGGACTGCTGCCGCCTCGAGGATTTCCGCGCCGTCGTCGAGACCATCACCGACCTGGCCGAGTACCCCTACGCCGACGAGGTCCGGGAGAACGTCCTCGTCTACGGGGCGCGACTGCGCCACCACGTCGCCGCCCCCGAGGGGCGCCGGGACGTGCAGGCCGAGCTCGCTCGCGCGCTCACCGACGGGCCGGGGATCGTCGTCTTCGCCGGCGCCTTTCCTGACACCGACGTCGTCGACCGGGCCACCGCCATCTTCGAAGTGATGATCGCCGACCAGAAGGCCGCCGGCGTCGTGGGCGGCGACCACTTCGCCAAGCCCGGCGCCAACGACCGCATCTGGGGCGCGCTGGATAAGTTCGCCGTGCGCGACCCGGAGGTCTTCGCCGCCTACTACGGCAACGACGTCATCGGGCTGGTGTCGGAGGCGTGGCTCGGCCCCGGCTACCAGGTCACCAGCCAGGTCAACGTCGTCAACCCCGGCGGCAAGGCGCAGGTCGCCCACCGCGACTACCACCTGGGGTTCATGTCCGAGGAGCAGAGCACGGCCTTCCCGACGCACGTGCACCGGCTCTCCCCCGTCATGACCCTGCAGGGCGCGGTGGCCCACTGCGACATGCCCGTGGTCACCGGGCCGACGATGTACCTGCCGCACTCGCAGAAGTACGCCCCCGGCTACGTCGCCTTCCACCAGCCGGAGTTCACCGCCTACTTCGACGCCCACCACGTCCAGCTGCCACTGCAGAAGGGTGACGCGGCGTTTTTCAACCCGGCCCTGTTCCACGGCGCCGGCACCAACCGATCGGCCGACGTGCGCCGCATGGCCAACCTGCTGCAGGTCTCCTCCGCCTTCGGCCGGGCCATGGAGGCCGTCGATCGGAGCGCGATGTGCCGGGCGCTCTACCCCGTCCTGCTGGCGCAGCACACCGCCCGCGCCGACGACCGGACCGTGCGCAACGTCGTCGCCGCCTCCGCGGAGGGCTACGCCTTCCCGACCAATCTCGACCGCGACCAGCCCATCGGCGGCTTGGCCCCCGAAACCCAGGCCGAGCTGGTCTGGCGGGCCCTGCAGGAGCAGCGGACGCCCGACGCGCTGGACGCCGAGCTGACCGCCCAGGCCGAGCGGCACACCAGCGCCCTTTGACCGCGCAGCCCCGGGCACCCAGGACGCCCGCGACTTTGAGGCAGCGGGCCTACCAGGACTGCCTGGTGTGACGCGGACCCGGAGGGGGTCTCGTGCGCTGGCCGCGCTACCGCCGCGGCCCCTTTAAGCGGCGCCCCCGACGTCCAGGGCAAGGAGCGAGCCGTGCACGGCCGCGAGCCCGATCAGGCCGACTCCAATCCTGGACTATCGGGTCCTGGCAGGCGCACGCTGCCACCGGAAGTTCGGGCGCGGAAATGAGCGGGGTCAAAGCATGGATCGACGTCTTGCAGGACGTGTGCTGTCCCGGCTCTGTATGCACTGGTGACCCTGGTCGCGGTCCTGTTTGTGCACGCCGTCCTGCTCCCGGTCATCATCACTGGAGCGGTGCTGCTGGGGCTGGTGTACACGCGGCTCGCCGGCGGGGCGGGGCGGGGCGGGCACCCGGCACCCGGCACGCGATCGGCCGCGGTCTCGGTGACCTCCGATAGCCGATAGCCGGTAGCCGATCGTCAGTCGCACACCAGTCGTACGAAACCGGCGACGAGTCGTACGATTCGACTATGGCCACGATGAACATCAGCGACGCGCGAGACCACCTGCCCGCTGCGATGGAGACCGCACGCACCGAAGCCGTGTTTGTGCAGCGCCGTGGCCGGCTGGCTGGGGTGCTGGTAAGCCCCGAGCGCTACGAGCAATTAATAGCGGCCTTGGAGGACGCCGAGGACGTCGCGGCCTTTGACGCGGCGATAGCCGAGGAGGGACCAAACATCCCGTGGGCGCAGGTCAAGGCTGACCTTGGCTGGGAGTGAGTGAGTTTCGCATCGAGCTTCGTCCGGCGGCAGCCCGCGCCTTGCGCAAGCTCGACCCTCAGGCCCGTCATCGCGTCCAGGGCGCAATCGCCTTGCTTGCCCAGGACCCGCGACCGCCCGCTGCACGGGCCCTGCAGGGTCGGCCAGGCATTCGTGTCCGGGTCGGCGACTACCGCATCATCTACACGGTCGAAGACGACGTGCTGTTGGTCGTCGTGGTGAGGCTTGGACACCGACGCGACGTCTACGAGCAGTAGCGACGCGCACGTCCCGCCGCGTGATCCCCGTACGGCGATTCCCGTTCGGGCTCGCAACTCTGCTCGCCTGAACGTGTCGCAGGTCGTCCCCGACCTCAGAGGGTCCTCGCAACACCCCTGGTGAGGAGAGGTGTTGGCCGTGCTGGAGTGCGGTCAGGGTCAACCGGGGGTGCAAGGCGGAAGGCAAGCACCGGCTCCCACAGCAGCGCGGGCGGCCCTGCTCGTCGTATCCGATCGGGAGGTGGCGTCCGTGAACAAGTGGCCGTTGCCGGGGGAGTCAAAGACCACGATCGAGGCGCCGGCGCCGCGATTCCTCCCGCGACAGCATGGCGAGACTCGCCTTCGCGATGAGATCGACGCGATGCGGGGTCCGTCCGCGTCCTGCAGCCGCATGGGGTGCAGTAGTTCCGCGAAACCGTCGGGGGGTGCTGACCGTTATCGGTACCGGAGCTCGGCGGATCGGGGTGGGCAAGTAGTCGTGCCGCCGGGGTGCCCCCGGCTTCCCAACCCAGCCTGGCCGTGAGCCAGACCGGTTCCCGGCAGCAGGTGCCCGGCTTCGCCGTCACCCGGCGGGCTCGAAGAGTTCTCGGATCACAAAGGACCCGGCGAAGCCGAGACAGCCCTACCCTTGCGAAGCTGGCTGCCCGGTACCCGCCCGGCGAGCCCTACGACGCCGGGATGCTCGAGGTGGGAGACGGCCAGCGCGTCTACTGGCAGACCTGCGGCAACCCGGCCGGCAAGCCCGCGGTTGTTCTGCCAGGGCGGTCCCGGGGCCGGCTGCTCACCGGGCTCTCGGCGGTGGTTCGAGCCTGTTACTTTTGGGCTGAGTGGTTTTGATCTTGGCCGCCGGGGTGGGCGGCGCGGTTCGCGGCGGGAGCCGGCGGCCCGTAGGCGCGGGCTGGTTGGGTGTTGCGGTGCAGCTTGAGCAGGTTGTTGACCATGCAGATGAAGGTCCATTCAGGACGCAGTAGTCCACCTCCACGTCCTATGTGTCGCGCGGCCCACAGCTCGCCCGAGGGCACCAGCGTGAGCGGAGGGCTAACATCAATCTGTAACGTTACGAGTCGATATGAGCGGCGCCGCCCCCTTCGCCGTGGAGGCTTGACGCTCCCGACCTTGTAGCGGTCACTGGACACACCGGCGTGGGTGACCGGCCGATCGAGGAGGCTCGACGACGCAGAGTGCCGCCACCACCGACCAGCTGCGCGAGCTGCACGACTGGTACGTCGAGGCGATCAACTGCGCGGTGCACGAGGGGCGCGACGACCTAGTCGCCTCGCTGTCTGGCGCCTACGTCGACGAGGCGCTGAGGATGATGACCGGGCAGCCCGCGGTGAGCGTCGCCAGCGTCACGAATGACCGCTCGGTGCGTCTGGCGAGGTGCCGCCAGGCGCTGCGCCGCTTCCTGACGTGATCTGACTGGAGCCGTGCCGTGCCGTGCCGTGCCGCGTCAGCGCCGGCAGGCGAGCGTGAGTCCGTCCCCCACCGGGAGCATGCTCACGTCGACCCGCCCGTCCGCCCGGGCGTGGTCGTTGAAGGCCTTGATCGCCTGCGCGTTCGCGTCGTCGGGCTCGGGCTCGAGGACCCGCTGGTGGAAGAACACGTTGTCGACCAGCAGCACTCCGGATGGCCGCATCCGGGGGACGAGCTCGTCCCAGTAGCCGATGTAGCCGGGCTTATCGGCGTCGATGAACGCCAGGTCGAGGTGCGGCTCAGCCGGCAGCGCGCGCAGGGTCGCGAGCGCCGGGCCGAGCCTCAGCTCGATCCGGTGGGCGACGCCGGCGGCCGCCCAGTGCGGGCGCGCGACCGCGGTCCACTCGTCGCTCACGTCGCACGTCAGCAGCCGTCCTCCGGCAGGCAGGCCGCGGGCGATGGCCAGCGACGACAGCCCGGTGAAGGTCCCAACCTCGACCACGTTGCGGGCGCCCAGCGCGCGGGTCAGCGACGTCAGCAGCACCCCCTGCTCGGCGGGCACCTGCATCTCGGCAACCCCGCCCAGACCGGTCGTCTCCTCGATGAGCCGCTGCTCGGCCGTATCCGGGGGCGTGCTGTGGGCGAGGACGTAGCGCTGCAGCGCGTCGGGCAGGAACTGCGACTTCCCGGGAAGGGCCGTGACCCCTCGGGAAGGCTCTGCGGCGCTCATCCGACCGTAAGGTTCAGCTCGAAGGAGTAGCGCCCGGCGCGGTAAATGTGCGAGCCGTACTCGACCGGCTTGCCGGCCTCGTCCCAGGCCGTCCGGGTCATGGTGAGCACGGGGGCTCCCCGGGGCTCGTTGAGGATGCGTGCCTCGGCCGAGGTTGCCGCGCGGGCGCCGATCACCTGGTTCGCCACCCGCGGCGTGCGCCCAGCGGAGCGCAGCATCTCGTACAGCCCGTGCTCCTCCAGGTCCTGCCGAGTCAGGCGCAGGACGTCGACCGGGAGGGCGTTGTGCATGAGCACGAGCGGCTCGCCGCCGGCGTAGCGGAGCCGCTCGATCCAGAAGACCTCGCTGCCCTCCGGGATGCCCATGGTCCGCGCGACGCCGTCCGACGCTGGTACGTGCTGCAGCGAGCGCACCTCGGTCCGCGGCGAGCGTCCGCCGGCCAGCAGGTCGTCGTAGAGGCTGGTCAGCTCCACAGGACGCCGCACCTGCGGATGCACGACCTGCGTGCCGACGCCCCGCTTGCGCACGAGCATCCCGCGCTCGACCAGGTAGTGGATCGCGCGGCGCATCGTCGGCCGCGAGACCTTCAGCCGGTCAGCCAGGTCGACCTCGTTCTCCAGCTTGCTGCCGACCGGGATCTCCCCCGACTCGATCAGCTGCTGCAGCCGGGTGGCCACCTGGAAGTAGAGCGGGATCGGGCTCGCGCGGTCGATCCGGAGGGGGAGTGCGGTGACCGGGTCCGCCATGGGCTGACAGTAGCCCCACGCTGACAAAAAACAAGCAGTTTGTCCTTACATGTTGACATCGCGGGCGAGGTGGTGCAAGTCTCATCCCCACCGCACCACCGGTCGACCCGCTCCTGCACGTCACCGCACCACCCCGTCCACGGAAGGACACCCGACCTGATGGCTCCCGCAGACCCGTCAGCCACGTCCGGAGCCGCGCCCGTGCCCTCGGCGTGCCTCCAGCGCCCAGGCGACGTGCTGTCCAGGACGGCGGGTGCACCGGTCTCGTGGGGCATCAGCGAGGTCGCCGGCTGGGGACACCAGATGCCGGCCGACCGGGTGCTCGCCGAGATGCGCGGCGTGGGGCTGACCGCGACCGAGCTGGGCCCGGACGGCTTCCTTCCCGCCGATCCGCACGAGCGGCAGGCGGTCCTGAGCGGGGCCGGCCTCGGGCTGGTCGGTGGCTTCGTCCCCGTCGTGCTGCACGAGAGCGGCGCCGATCCGGTCGCCGACAGTGCTGCCGCCCTGCAGGCGCTGGCCGAGGGCGGGGCGGCCATGATGGTGCTCGCCGCCGACTCCGGGGCCTTCGGCTACGAGGAGCGGGTCGTGCTCGACGGCGACCAGTGGTGCACGCTGCTCGCCAACCTCGTGCGGGTCCGCGACGCCGCCGCCGGGCGCGGCGTGCAGGTCGCGCTGCACCCACACGTCGGCACGGCGGTCGAGCGCAGCGACGAGGTGCACCGCGTGCTCGACGGCTGCGACGTCCCGCTCTGCCTCGACACCGGCCACCTGCTCATCGGGGGCACCGACCCCGCGGCTCTCGTCGCCGAGGCGGCGGGCCGCGTCGCGCACGCCCACCTCAAGGACGTCGACGCCATCCTGGCCGACCGGGTCCGGGACGCCGAGCTCACCTACAGCCAGGCCGTGGCGCAGGGCATGTACCGCCCGCTCGGGCAGGGCGACGTCGACATCGCCGGCATCGTGAGCAGCCTCGAGAAAGCCGGCTACCGTGGCTGGTACGTGCTCGAGCAGGACGCCGTCCTCACCGGCGAGCCGGCACCCGGCGCGGGCCCCGTCGCCGACGTCCACGCGAGCCTCACGTTCCTCGAAGGCGTGGCCGGGTGACCAGCCGCCCACCGGCCGGCACCGGCCCAGCCGGTCCCGGGCCGGCGTTCGAGGTCCTGACGATGGGCCGGATCAGCGTCGACGTGTACCCGGACCAGGTGGGCGTCTCGCTGCGGGAGGTCACGTCGTTCGGCAAGTACCTCGGCGGCAGCCCAACCAACGTCGCCGTCGCCGCCGCGCGGTACGGGCGCCGCAGCGCCGTCATCACCCGCACCGGTGACGACCCGTTCGGGGCCTACCTGCACGACGCACTCCTCGGCTTCGGCGTCGACGACCGCTACGTGCTCCCAGTCCCCGGCGCGGCCACGCCGGTGACCTTCTGCGAGATGTTCCCGCCCGACGACTTCCCGCTGTACTTCTACCGGGGAGCCAAGGCGCCCGACCTGCAGATCGCCGCCGACGACCTCGACGAGCAGGCGATCCGTGACGCCGGGGTGCTGTGGGTGACGGTCACCGGCCTGTCCCAGCAGCCCAGCCGGGACGCGACGATGCGGGCGCTGCAGGTCCGTGGCCGGCGCGGGACGACCGTGCTCGACCTCGACTACCGGCCGATGTTCTGGCCCTCGCGCGAGCAGGCACGGGAGGCGGTCGCGCAGGCGCTGCCGCTGGTGACCGTCGCAGTCGGCAACCTCGACGAGTGCGAGACCGCGGTCGGCGTGCGCGAGCCGCAGGCAGCGGCGCGGGCGGTGCGAGCGGCCGGCGTCGGGCTCGCCGTGGTCAAGCAGGGGCCGGCCGGCGTGCTGGCCTCCCGCGCGGACGAGGAGGTCGTGGTGCCACCCGTCCCGGTCGAGGTCGTGAACGGCCTCGGCGCCGGGGACGCGTTCGGCGGGGCGTTGTGCCACGGCCTGCTCTCCGGCTGGGGGCTGGAGCGCAGCATGCGCTTTTGCAACGCCGCCGGAGCGATCGTGGCGTCGCGGCTGTCCTGCGCCGACGCCATGCCGAGCACCGCCGAGGTCGACCGCAAGCTCGAGGAGGCGACGCTGCGTGCGTGATGACCAGGTGAGGCTGCTCATCGAGGTGCGGACCCGACGCCCGGCGCAGGTCGCCGAGGCGATAGCCAACCGGAGGCGCCCGACCTCCCTGCTCGGTGAGCACGGGCGGCTGATGATGATCGCGGCCGACCACCCGGCCCGCAACGCGCTGCGCGTGGGTGATGACCCGCTGCGGATGGGGGGCCGCACCGAGCTGCTCGACAGGCTCTGCGTCGCCCTGAACCGGCCTGGCGTCAACGGCGTGCTCGGGACACCCGACATCCTCGAGGACCTGCTGCTGCTCGGCGTGCTCGAGGGCAAGGTCGTCGTCGGGTCGATGAACCGCGGCGGTCTGGCCGGCTCCGCCTTCGAAATCGACGATCGCTTCACCGCCTACGACGCCGACAGCATCGCCGCCGCCGGCTTCGAGGGCGGCAAGATGCTGACCCGCGTCGACCTCGACGACCCGGCGACCGTCGTGACGCTCGAGTCGTGCGCCCGGGCCGTGTCCGCGCTCGCCGCCCGTGGCCTGATGGCGATGGTTGAGCCGTTCCTGTCGTCGCGCGTCGACGGCGTGGTGCGCAACCAGCTCACCGCCGAGGCGATGACCAAGGTGATTGGGGTGGCAGCCGGCCTTGGCACCACCTCCGCCCACACCTGGCTCAAGGTCCCGGTCGTGCCCGACATGGAGCGTGTGCTGGCCGCCAGCACGCTCCCCGCCGTGATCCTGGGCGGGGAGGTCAACCCCGACCCCGACGCCGCGGCGTCCGGCTGGCAGAAGGCGCTGGCGTTGCCAACCGTCCAGGGGCTCGTCATCGGCCGCTCCTTGCTCTACCCGCCGGACGACGACGTCGCGGGCGCGGTCGACCTCGCGGTGGGGCTGCTGTGAGCGCCGGGCCGGCGACCGAGCCGCTGGGTGCCGTCGTCCGGTACGGCACCACCACCGACGATCGCTTCACGCTCACCGTGACCCCAGAGACGGCCGGCTGGGGATGGAGCGGGCTGCGGGTGCTCGAGCTGGCCCCCGGCGAGCACATGACCTTCGGGACCGGCGAGGACGAGCTGCTCGTGCTGCCGCTGGCCGGCGGCTGCCAGGTCAGCTGCGAGGGCGAGCTGCTCGAGCTCGCCGGACGCGAGAGCGTGTTCACGGGCGTGACGGACTTCGCCTACGTCCCGCGCGAGGCGACGGTCGACGTCACCAGCGCCGGCGGTGGCCGCTTCGCCCTGCCCGCCGCGCGGGCGACCCGCCGGCTGCCGGTCCGCTACGGCAGCGCGCAGAACGTTTCCGTCGAGCTGCGCGGGGCGGGGCCGGCGAGCCGCCAGGTGAACAACTTCTGCTCGCCCGAGCGCTTCGAGTGCGACAGGCTGATCGCCGTCGAGGTGCTCACCCCTGGCGGCAACTGGTCGTCCTACCCGCCCCACAAGCATGACGTGGACAGCGCCGACGAGTCCGCGCTCGAGGAAATCTACTATTTCGAGGTCGCCGGTGACGGGCCGGCCTACCAGCGGGTCTACGGTTCCGGACCGGACCGCCAGATCGACGTCTGCGCCGAGGTCGCGAGCGGGGACACCGTCCTCATCCCGCACGGGTACCACGGGCCCTCGATGGCGGCCCCGGGCTACGACCTGTACTACCTAAACGTCATGGCCGGCCCGGGCGAGCGGGTCTGGAAGTTTTGCGACGACCCGGCGCACGCCTGGATCCGCGGCACGTGGGCGAAGCAGGAGTTCGACCCGCGGCTGCCCTTCGGCTCCGCTGCCCCGACCCAGGAAGGCTCGCGATGACGGCATCCCCGGGGCCGACGACCGTCCGGCTGACGGTCGCCCAGGCCGTCGTCCGCTTCCTCGCCCAGCAGCACTCCGAGCGTGACGGCGTCGAGCAGCGCCTGGTCGCCGGCTGCTTCGGCATCTTCGGGCACGGCAACGTCGCAGGCATCGGCCAGGCCCTGCTCGAGTCCGAGCTGGACGACCCCGCTGCGCTGCCCTACCACCAGGCGCGCAACGAGCAGGGCATGGTGCACGCCTCGGTCGCCTACGCGCGGATGAAGGACCGGCTCCAGGTCATGGCCTGCACCGCGTCGGTCGGACCCGGGTCGACCAACATGCTCACCGGGGCTGCGCTGGCGACGGTCAACCGGCTGCCGGTGCTGCTGCTGCCCTCCGACGTCTTCGCCACCCGGGTCTCGAGCCCGGTGCTGCAGGAGCTCGAGGACCCCAGCGGCCAGGACGTCTCGGTCAACGACGCCTTCCGGCCGCTGTCACGCTTCTTCGACCGCGTGTGGCGCCCGGAGCAGCTGCCGTCGGCACTGCTCGGGGCGATGCGGGTCCTGACCGACCCCGTCGACACCGGCGCCGTCACGATCGCCTTGCCGCAGGACGTGCAGGCGCAGGCGCACGACTGGCCGGTGGAGCTGTTCGAGCGCCGCGTCTGGCACGTCGCTCGACCGGTGCCGGAGCCCGCCGCGCTGGCCCGCGCCGTCGAGGTCATTCGCTCGGCGCAGCGGCCCCTGGTCGTCGCCGGCGGCGGTGTCATCTACTCCGGGGCGACGCAGGCGCTGCGCGCGCTCGTCGAGGCCACCGGCCTGCCCGTCGCGGAGACGCAGGCCGGCAAGGGCTCGCTGCCCTTCGACCACCCGCTCGCGCTCGGTGCCGTGGGCAGCACGGGCAGCAGCGCGGCCAACGCCGTCGCCCGCGAGGCCGACGTGGTGATCGGGGTCGGGACGCGATACTCGGACTTCACCACCGCCTCGCGCACCGCCTTCGCCGCCTCCGGCGTGCGCTTCGTCAACATCAACGTCGGCGGCCTCGACGCCGCCAAGCACGCCGGTGCGGCTCTCATCGCCGACGCCCGCGAGGCCCTGCTCGCGCTGTCACCCGCGCTCGAGGGCTGGTCGGTCGACCCCGCCTACCGGGAGCTCGCGGGACGGCTGAGCAAGGAGTGGGACGCCACCGTCGAGGCCGCGTACGGGCTCGGACACGGGCCGCTGCCGGCCCAGTCGGAGGTGATCGGCGCCGTCAACGAGGTATCAGACGCCCGAGACGTCGTCGTCTGCGCCGCCGGCTCGATGCCCGGCGACCTGCACAAGCTGTGGCGCACGCGGGACCCGAAGGGCTACCACGTCGAGTATGGGTTCTCGTGCATGGGCTACGAGATCGCGGGCGGGGTCGGCGTCCGGATGGCGTGCCCGGACCGGGACGTGTTCGTCATGGTCGGTGACGGCTCCTACCTGATGATGGCGCAGGAGCTCGTGACAGCCGTCCAGGAGCACGTCAAGGTGATCGTCGTGCTGGTGCAAAACCACGGCTTTGCCTCCATCGGTGAGCTGTCGGACGCGCTCGGCTCGCAGCGCTTCGGCACCTGGTACCGCTACCGCAACGACGCGACGGCGCGCCTCGACGGCGACGTGCTGCCCGTCGACCTAGCCGCCAACGCCGAGAGCCTCGGTGTCACCGTGCTGCGAGCGCACGGCGTCGACGAGCTCCGCGCGATGCTGCGGCAGGCCAAGGCGGCCACCGGACCGGTGCTGGTGCACGTCGAGACCGACCCGCTCCTTCCCGCGCCCACCAGCGAGTCGTGGTGGGACGTCCCGGTCTCGGAGGTCGCCGCGATCACGAGCACCCGCGAGGCCCGGGTCACCTACGAGGCGCACAAGGCCACCCAGCGGGCCTTTCTTGCCAGCACCAACGGCAGCCCGTCGAGCAGTGAGAGGACCACATCGTGAGGACCGTGACGCACTGGATCGGCGGCAAGCCGACCGAAGGCACGTCCACCCGCCGCAGCCCCGTGTTTAACCCGGCGACCGGCCAGCAGCAGGCGGAGGTGGCACTGGCGAGCGCGGCCGAGGTCGAGGCGGCGGTGCAGACCTCGCAGGCGGCGTTCCGCCAGTGGTCGCAGGTCTCGCTCAGCGCCCGCGCCAAGATCATGTTTAGCTTCCGTGAGCTGGTGGCGTCTCGCGCCCACGACCTCGCCGAGGTCATCTCCGACGAGCACGGCAAGGTCCTGTCCGACGCCCAGGGGGAGGTGCAGCGCGGCCTGGAGGTCGTCGAGTTTGCCTGCGGGCTCCCGTCCCTGCTCAAGGGCGAGTACTCCGACCAGGCCTCAACCGGTGTCGACGTCTTCTCCTTCCGCCAGCCGCTCGGGGTCTGCGCCGGCATCACGCCGTTCAACTTCCCGATCATGGTCCCAATGTGGATGCACCCGGTGGCCATCGCGTGTGGGAACACCTTCGTGCTCAAGCCGTCGGAGCGTGACCCCTCGGTCTCGACGTTGGTCGCCGAGCTCTACGCCGAGGCGGGACTGCCCGAGGGCGTGTTCACGGTCGTCAACGGCGACAAGGAGGCCGTCGACGCCCTGCTCGACTCCCCAGGGGTCGCAGCCGTCTCGTTCGTCGGGTCGACGCCCATCGCCCGCTACATCCACCAGCGGGGGACCGAGGCGGGCAAGCGGGTCCAGGCGCTCGGCGGCGCCAAGAACCACGCCGTCGTGCTGCCCGACGCCGACATCGACTTCGCCTCCGACCACCTCGTGGCCGCGGCCTTCGGCTCGGCCGGCGAGCGGTGCATGGCGATCTCGGCAGGGGTCACCGTCGGTGGCGCCGCCGACGAGCTGATGGCGGCGGTGGAGCAGAAAGCGCGCGAGGTCAAGGTCGGCTCCGGCCGCGAGGCGGGCAGCGAGATGGGGCCCGTGATTACTGCGGCCGCGCGAGACCGGATCGTCGGCCTGATCGACACGGGCGAGGAGCAGGGCGCCACGGTCAGGGTCGACGGCCGCGGGCTCGTCGTCGCCGGGCACGAGGACGGCTTCTTCGTCGGCCCGACGGTGCTCGACCACGTGACGCCGCAGATGGACGCCTACCGGGAGGAGATCTTCGGACCGGTGCTGTCGATGCTCCGGGCGGACACCGTCGACGCGGCGATCGACCTGGTCAACGCGAACCCGTACGGCAACGGCACCGCCATCTTCACCTCGAACGGGGAGGCGGCCCGGCGGTTCCAGCGGGGTGTGAACGTGGGGATGATCGGCATCAACGTGCCGATCCCGGTCCCGATGGCCTACTACTCCTTCGGCGGCTGGAAGGACTCCCTGTTCGGGGACAAGCACGTCCACGGCCCCGAGGGCGTCTCGTTCTACACCCGCGCCAAGGTCGTCACGTCCCGCTGGCCGCACGTCGAGCACGCGAGCGGCGCCTCCTACTCGTTCCCGACGGCCTGAGGGAGCACGCGATGACCAGCCCGGCAACCGTCCCGCGGGGGGCGCTCGACCGCATGCGCCTCGGCACCGCGCCCGACTCCTGGGGCGTCTGGTTCCCCGACGACCCGCAGCAGGTGCCCTGGCACCAGTTTCTGGACGAGGCGGCGTCCACCGGCTACGAGTGGATCGAGCTCGGCCCGTACGGGTACCTGCCGACCGACCCCGAGCAGCTACGCGACGAGCTCGGACGCCGGGGCCTGCAGCTGTCTGGGGGCGCTGTCTTTGCTGGGCTGCACCGCGGCCCGGACGCGCTCGACCAGGCTGTGGAGGACTGCCGGCAGGAGGCGCGGCTGCTGACCGCGCTCGGCGCCCGCCACCTCGTGCTGCTGCCCGAGGGTTACACCGACCTCGACGGCGGCATCACCCAGTCCGTCGACCTCGAGCCCGACCAGTGGAAGCACCTCGTCACCGGGATGTCGCAGCTGGCCCGGATCCTGGCCGACGAGTCGGAGGTCTCGCTGGTCTTCCACCCGCACGCCGACAGCCACGTCGACACCCAGGAGCGGGTGCTGCGCCTCCTCGCCGACACCGACCCGGAGACCGTCGCGCTGTGCCTCGACACCGGCCACATCTCCTACTGCGGCGGCGACAACATCGAGATCATCCGGGCCTACCCGGAGCGCATCGGCTACGTGCACCTCAAGCAGGTCGACACCGGCGTACTGGCCCAGGTGCACGACGAGGGGCTGTGCTTCGCCGAGGCAGTGCGCCGCGGAGCGATGACCGAGCCCCCCCACGGTATCCCTGACATGCCGCCCCTGCTCGAGGTGCTGGGCGGCCTCGACGTCGACCTGTTCGCCATCGTCGAGCAGGACCTCTACCCGTGCGCGAGGGAGGTGCCGTCGCCCATCGCGACCAGGACCCGCTCCTACCTCGGCTTATGCGGGCTGACCGCAGGACCCAGGACGTAGACGACTGCGTCACGGCACCCCCGCGCCCGAACTTCCACCGCTCCACACCACAGAAGGAAGGCACTCTGATGTATTCCACGCGCTCCCGCGGCACGGCCGCGATCGCACTCGTGGCTGCGTTGACCGTTACAGCGTCGGCCTGCAGCAGCTCCGGCGGCAAGGCCGCTCAGCCGTCGAGCAACACCGGCGGTTCGGGCGGTCAGGTCGCGAACAACAAGCGCTTCACCTTCGCCATGGTCACCCACGAGACCCCGGGCGACACCTTCTGGGACAAGATCCGGTCGGGCGCCCAGGCGGCGGCCGCAAAGGACAACATCAACCTCAAGTACTCCAACGATCCGCAGGCCGCCGGCCAGGCCGGGCTCGTCCAGAACGCGGTCGACAGCAAGGTCGACGGCATCGCCGTCACCCTGGCCACCCCCGACCCGCTGACGCCGGCGGTCAAGGCCGCGACAGCGGCGGGCATCCCTGTCGTGGCCTTCAACTCGGGCATCGGGCAGTACAAGCAGACCGGGGCGCTCCAGTACTTCGGCTCCGACGAGAACCTCGCTGGCGCGACGGCGGGCGACCGGATCACCGCCGCGGGGGGCAAGAAGCCGCTGTGCGTCATCCAGGCGCAGGGATCCGTGGCCCTGGAGGCGCGGTGCGCAGGCGTGAAGAAAGGCGCTGCCGCCACCGAGAACGTCAACGTCAACGGCGCCGACCTGTCCTCGGTCCGCTCGACCATCGCGGCGAAGCTGCAGCAGGACAAGTCGATCGACTACATCGTCACGCTCGGCGCTCCGATCGCGCTCGCCGCGCTCCAGTCGATCTCTGACGCGGGCAGCAAGGCCAAGGTCGTGACGTTCGACCTCAACTCCGAGGCCGCCAAGAAGATCCAGTCGGGCGACATCGTGTTCTCCGTCGACCAGCAGCCCTACCTTCAGGGCTACGAGGCGGTCGACTCGCTGTGGCTGTACCTCACCAACCGCAACGACATTGGCGGCGGCCAGCCCGTGCTCACCGGCCCGTCGTTCGTCGACAAGAGCAACATCGGGGCGATTCTCCCGTACGCCCTGGCGAACAAGCGCTGACCGCAACGCCCCGGGGGAGCAGGGCTCCCCCGGGCGCCTGGAGCGGCTCGCGCCGTCCCACCTGCATCCCCTCGAGCCCCGGAGGAAACCATGGCTCAGACCGTCACCACCCCGTCCACGCCCGCTCCGTCCGGCCAGGGCGCCGCCCCCGCGCCGGACGCACGGAAGAAGAAGTCGCTCGGCCGCGCGCTGCTCGGCCGCCCTGAGATCGGCGCCTTCATCGCGGCCGTCGCCATCTACATCTTCTTCTTCGTCGTCGCCTCGCCGTTCCGGCAGGCGGAATCGCTGTCCTCCGTGCTCTACGCCAGCTCGCAGATCGGCATCGTCGCGGTCGCCGTCGGCCTGCTGATGATCGGGGGCGAGTTCGACCTCTCGGCCGGTGTCGCGGTGATTACGGCTGCCCTGGCGGCGTCGATGTTCAGCTACCAGTTCACGCTGAACCTGTGGGTGGGGGCGGCCTTCTCCCTGGCCCTGATGCTGGCGATCGGCTTCGTCAACGGCTACCTCGTGGTGCGCACCGGCATCCCGAGCTTTCTAGTGACGCTGTCGACGTTCTTCATCCTGCAGGGCGTCAACCTCGGCCTGACGAAGGTGCTGACCGGGTCCGTCGCCTCGCAGGACATCTCCAACATTCAGGGGTTCGACTCGCTGCACGCCGTCTTCGCCTCGGACTTCCACGTCGGCGGCATCACGGTGCGCATCCCGGTCCTGTGGTGGCTGCTGTTCGTGGTGCTCGCCGGCTGGATCCTGCTCCGCACCCGCGTGGGCAACTGGATCTTCGCGGTTGGTGGCAACGAGGCCAGTGCCCGGGCGGTCGGCGTCCCCACCGCCCGCGTCAAGATCGGCCTGTTCATGGCCGTCAGCTTCTTCGCGTGGTTCTACGGGATGCACCGGCTGTTCGCCTTCAACACGGTCCAGGCCGGTGAGGGCGTCGGCAACGAGTTCCTGTTCATCATCGCGGCGGTCGTCGGCGGGACGCTGCTGACCGGCGGCCACGGTTCGGCGCTGGGAGCGGCCATCGGGGCGTTCATTTTCGGCATGACGACGCAGGGCATCGTCTACGCCGGCTGGGACCCGAACTGGTTCCGCGCCTTCCTCGGGGTGATGCTGCTGCTCGCCGTGCTCGTCAATCTGTACGTCCGCAAGCTCGTCCTCACGAGGAGTTGACCCAGACATGACCGAGACCACGACCGAGCACGGCGGAGCGACCGCAGCCGATGGCGCCACGGCGACGCAGACCCGGCCGCTCATCGAGATGCTGGACGTCGGCAAGTCCTATGGCGCGATCAGCGCGCTGCAGGGCATCAACCTGCGGGTCAGCGCGGGGGAGGTCGCCTGCGTCCTGGGCGACAACGGTGCCGGCAAGTCGACCCTGATCAAGATCATGTCCGGGCTCCACGGCCACTCCGACGGCAGCCTGAAGGTGGACGGGGAGGACACCCACTTCTCCTCGCCGCGGGAGGCGCTCGACCGCGGCATCGCGACGGTCTACCAGGACCTGGCCGTCGTTCCGCTGATGGAGGTGTGGCGCAACTTCTTCCTGGGCTCCGAGCTGCGCAGCAAGTTCCCGCTCGGTCCGATGAAGATCAACGAGATGCGCGAGATCGCCGACAGCGAGCTGCGCAAGATGGGCATCGTCCTCAAGGACCTCAACCAGCCGATCGGGACGCTGTCCGGCGGCCAGCGCCAGTGCGTGGCGATCGCGCGGGCCGTCTACTTCGGAGCCCGGGTGCTCATCCTCGACGAGCCGACGGCCGCCCTCGGCGTCAAGCAGTCAGGCGTGGTGCTGAAGTACACCGCCGCGGCCCGCGAGGCCGGCCTCGGGGTCGTGTTCATAACACACAACCCCCACCACGCCTACATGGTCGGGGATCACTTCATCATCCTCAAGCTCGGCCGTCGGGTGCTGGACAAGAAGCGCTCGGAGGTCAGCCTCGAGGAGCTGACGGCCGAGATGGCCGGCGGCCAGGAGCTCGAGCAGCTCTCGCACGAGCTCAAGCGGTGAGCGGCGTGCACTCGGCACCGGCCCCCGGCACAGGAGGATGCGCGTGACGCTCGCCGTCGGCGTGATCGGGACCGGGATGATCGGCTCCGACCACATCGCCAAGCTGTCCGGCACCATCGCCGGGGCCCGCGTGTCGGCCGTGTTCGACGTCGACGCCGAGCGCGCCGCCGCCGTCGCGGTAGGCGCCGGGGCGAAGGCGTGCGGGTCGGCGCAGGAGGTCATCTCCTCCACCGACACCGACGCCGTGCTCATCGCCTCCCCCGGGCCGCTGCACCCCGAGCAGGTGCTCGCCTGCCTCGCCGCCGCCAAGCCGGTGCTGTGCGAGAAGCCGCTCGCGACCACGGTCGAGGACTGCGCGGCCGTGCTCGACGCCGAGGCCGCGCTCGGGCGCCGGCTCGTCCAGGTGGGTTTCATGCGCCGCTACGACGAGGGGTTCCGCCAGGTCAAGGCAGCGGTCGACGCGGGCAGCATCGGCGAGCCGCTGCTCGTGCATAGCGTCCACCGCAACCCCACGGTGCCGGCCTCGTTCACCGCCGACATGTCGATGACGGACTCGGTCGTCCACGAGTTCGACACTTACCGGTGGCTGCTCGGGCAGGAGGTCGTCGCCGTGACGGTGCTGGCGGCCCGGCGCAGCCCGCGGGCGGCCGAGCACATGCGCGACCCGCAGCTGGTCCTCATGGAGATGGCCGACGGCGTGCTCGTCGAGGTGGAGTCGTTCGTCAACTGCCAGTACGGCTACGACGTGCGCTGCGAGGTGGTCGGCTCCGAGGGGACGGTCAACCTCGACAACCCGGCGTTCACGGCCTTGGCAGCACGCGGGGCGCGGGGAAAGGGTGTCCCGCCGGACTGGCAGGCCCGCTTCGGGGCTGCCTACCAGACCGAGCTGCAGCAGTGGGTCGACGGGCTCGCGGCCGGTCACGACGCGGCCGGCCCGAGCGCTTGGGACGGCTACGCGGCGACGGCCGTGGGGCTCGCGTGCGTCGAGTCGATCCGGGCCGGTTGCCGGGTGGAGGTCTCCCTGCCGGAGCGACCGGCCCTCTACGCGTAGCGCGGGCCTCGTCCGCCTCAGCGACTGTTCCGCCCTGCCCTCACCGTCCCACGGAGGCCCTCGTGAAGCTGGCGCTCGACCCCTACATGTTGCGCTCGATCCCGCTGCTCGAGCTGCCGGGCCTTGTCGCCGACCTCGGCTACGAGTACATCGAGCTGTCCCCGCGGGCGGATTTCACCCCTTTCTTCCTGCACCCGCGGGCCGACCGCGGCGTCGTCACCCGCTTCAAGGGGGCGCTGAACGCTGCCGGGGTGAAGGTCGCCTCGCACCTGCCGCTCTACCGGTGGAGCGGCCCTGACGAGGACGAGCGGCAGGCGGCCGTCCGGTACTGGAAGCGGGCGATCGAGCTGACGGTCGAGCTCGACTGCCAAGTGATGAACTCCGAGTTCAACGGCCGGCCGGAGGACGCCAGCCGCAGTGAGGGCCAGTTCTGGCGCTCGATGGAGGAGCTGCTGCCTGTGCTCGAGCGGGAGGGGATGGAGCTGCGGCTCGAGCCGCACCCTGACGACTTCGTCGAGGACGGCCACGTCGCCATCGACATGATCCGGGGGATCGACTCCCCCCTCGTGTCGTTCCTGTACTGCGCGCCGCACACGTTTCACATGGGCGGCGACCTCGTCGGGATCATGGAGTACGCAGGCGACCTGCTGACGCACCTGCACGTGGCCGACTCCTTCGACCACCGCGGGTCCTCCGGGCTGCGCTACATCGTCAACCCGCCCGGCTCGACCGCCCGCGTCCACCAGCACCTCGACATCGGACAGGGCGAGGTCGCCTGGGACGCCTTCTTCGGCACCCTCGACCGGCTCGGCTTCGACGGCATCATGACGGCCTGCGTCTTCGCGTGGGAGGAGCGGGCGAAGGAGTCGAGCCGCTTCATGCGCGAGCAGATCGAGGCGCGCACGAAGACCTGGACACGCTGAGCGGGGGACACGCTGAGCGTGTGCGCCGGGCCGGGGCAGCCCGGCTCCAGGGCCGGCCGGCGGCCTACAACCAGGGTGCTCGCGGCGTGCTGCAGCCCCTGCATCTGGTCGAGCTCTTGGTCCTCGTGCTCGATGTTGACGGCCACGTCCGGATCGATCGACAAGGGCGCCTGCGGGAAGGTGCGCCAGAGGTCTACGTCGTGGCCGCGCCCGACAGCGACGAAGTCCCAGGACGGGTCCTTCGGCCAGTGGCTGAGCGTGTAGCGGCTGCCGAGCGAGACGGCGTCGGGGTCGGGCGGGTGCGACCCGGCCGAACCGGCCATCGAGCACGCCGTTTTACCCGGGCAGCGGGGTTCATCTGGGTCTCCTTGGCGGCGATGCAGACAAGTGCGCCGAGGTCCTCGATTGCCGCGGCCGGGTCGATGCTCTGCTAGAACAGGTGGCTGGGTTCGGGCTCGGCGCGGACGTGGGTGGCGCCCCTCTGCTGCACGAGGCGCAGCATAGTCGCCGGGTTGTAGACAAGTTGTGCGGGTGCATCTCGATGCAGACCTTCACGGCTGCGCCACGCGTGGGCTCGACGTCCTTCCAGAACGGGATTGCGACCCTCGTCCCACTGGTAGTCGCGGGCGTCGAGGTAGGCGCTGTCCCACGGCAGGACTGACCAGGCCGGCAGCAAGGCCGGGTCGTCCGTGCCCGGCAGTCCCGACATCGTCACGGCGGGGGGGAACGCGAGCAGCGCCGCGAGATCGCCGGCGGCCAGGACGTCAGCGGCGTGCTTCTCGCGCACCGCGGGATCGGGGTGCAGGGCGTTGCCGTTGCAGTTGCGCGCCGTGAGGGTGACGCCCTGCTAGGCGAACACGCCGAGGTACTCCTCGCGGGCGCCCTTGCTGGCGCAGCTGCGCGATCGGCAGGTGCGACGGGGGAAGGGAAGCCGGCCCGAGTTGATCTCCGCGCTGTCGAGGCTGAGCGCGTGCAGGACGCGGACGGCGTCGGCGACGGGCCGGTCGTGCAGGCACACGGTGTATGCACCGAGTCTTATCCGGGTCTCATCCCGAGGAGTGCGAGGCCGCAGGGACGGCGAGCGGGGGGCGGGCAGGGACTCACAGGTCGAGCACCAGCCGCGGCCCGAGCGAGCGGGAGACACAGATCATCATGCAGCCGGCGGTGTCGCGCTCGTCGTCGTCGAGCACGGAGTCGCGGTGGTCGGGCTCGCCGGCGACGACGGCGGTTTCGCAGGTGCCGCACGTGCCCTCGCTGCAGGACGACAGGACCCCGACGCCCGCTTCCTCGACCATGTCGAGGATCGAGCGCTCCGGCGGGACGGTCAGCGTGCGGCCGCTACGCTGGAGCACCAGCACGAAGGCGCGCGCTGCCGGGCGGTCCTCGTCCGCCGGCCGAGCGTGGAAGCGTTCGACGTGCAGCGACCCAGTCGGCCAGGCGGCGCAGCGCTGCTCGACGGCGGCCAGCAGGGGCTCCGGACCGCAGCAGTAGACCAGCGTGCCGTCCTGCGGGACGCCGAGCAGGGCGTCGAGGTCGAGCAACCCAGTCTCGTCCTGCGGGCAGACCTGGACCCGGTCGCCGTACGCAGCCAGCTCGTCGAGGTAGGCCATGGACGAGCGGGTCCGACCGCCGTAGACGAGCCGCCAGTCGGCCCCGGCGGTCTCGGCGCCGGCGACCATCGGCAGCAGCGGCGTGACCCCGATGCCGCCCGCGACGAAGAGGTAGCGCGGGGCGTCGTGCAGGGCGAAGTGGTTGCGCGGCCCGCGCACCCGCAGCGAGTCGCCCGCCGCCAGCTCGTCGTGGATCCAGGCGGAGCCGCCGCGGCCGACGGGCTCGCGCAGGACGCCGACGCGCCAGAGGGAGGCATCGGCCGGGTCCCCGCACAGCGAGTACTGGCGGGGCGTCAGGCCGAGCGGACCCTCGGAAAGCAGCAGGTCGACGTGGGCGCCCGGCTCCCAGGCCGGCAGTGCCGTTCCCTCGGGGTGTCCCAGGGTCAGGGTGACGACGCCGTCGGCCGACGCGGTGCGGGCGACGACGACGGTCTCGGTCTCGGTCTCAGGTGCGACGAGGGACAGCGTCGGGCGAGCAGGGTTGTCGGCCAGGGCACGGGCGGTCGTCATGGCTCTCCTACCGTTCGGCCGGGAACGTGACGGGCAGGCTGGCGGTGACCCGCATGTTGGGCGTGGAGCGGTAGCGCTTGACCGGCCCGGACACGCGGTAGTCGCCGAGCCGCGGGAGCGCGACCTCGAGCGCGACCTTGGCCTCGAGCCGGGCCAGCGGCGCGCCCAGGCAGCCGTGCAGGCCCTCGCCGAACCCCAGGTGGCGGCTGGTCCCGCGGAAGGCGTCGAAGCGGTCGGCGTGCTCGTAGCGCTCGTCGCGGTTCGCGGAACCGTAGAGCAGGAAGACGCGCGCTCCCTCGGGCATTGTCCGGCCGTGCAGGGTGACCGGGGTCGACGTGGTGCGGCCGACGACCTGCAGCGGGCAGTCGAAGCGGACCGCCTCCTCGACGGCCCCGGGGACCGCGCGGGGGTCTGCGACGAGGCGGGCCCGCTGCTCGGGCTCGTCGGCGAGGGCGCGGAAGGCGGTGGACAGCAGTCCCGCGGTGCTCTCGATCCCCGCCATGAACAGGACGAAGGTCAGGCCCACGATCTTCGACTCCGGGGTGATCTCGGGGTCGGCGAACGGCATGCCGTCGACCTCGGCGGTCGCCAGGGTCGTCAGCAGGTCCTCGCGGGGGCGCTCCCGACGCTCGCTGAGCACCTGCGCGAGGTAGCCCTTAGTGCTCGCGAGCGCGTTCCAGGCGACGGGGGTGAGCGACGGGTCGTCGGGCTCGCGGTCCTTGAGCCCGTGCGACCAGCCGACGAGGTCGTCGCGGTCGGGGCCGGAGGTGGGAAGGCCGAGGACGTCGAAGAAGACCTCGTAGGGCAGTGGCCAGGCCAGCTGGGTGGCGAGGTCGGCCGTGCCGGCGTCGGCGAACTCGTCGACGAGGCGCTCGACCACCTGTCGGATCTGCGCCTCGAGCCGAGCCACCGGCGGGGGCAGGAAGGTGCGCTGCACAACCGAGCGGAGCTGGTCGTGACGAGGGTTGTCGATGTCGGGCAGGAACCCCGGAGAGCTCATGTCCTTGGCGGTGTCGTCGATGTCGATGCCCTCGAAGCTGAGGAAGGTCTGCGGGTCGCGGGCCGCGGCCCGGACGTCCTCGAAGCGCGAGAGCGCCCAGAAGCCCCACTTCTCGTTGTGGTATAGCGGGGCATCGTCGCGCAACTGCTGGTAGACGCTGAAGGGGTCGTCCTTGAAGGCGTCCGAGAAGGGGTCGTAGACGAGCGCCTGGCTGGTGGTGACCATCGCGTTCCTTTGTCAGGGTTCGGTGCCGTCGGTCGTTACTAGACCGGTCTAGTAAATAGTTTGACGGCGGCTGGCGGCAGGTGTCAAGGGGAGCACCCCCGCATGCAGTCCAAGGGTCTTCACGCACCCGGCGGGTGGGCGACGACGACCGGAGCGGGGGCCGAAGGAGTGGGTGAGCAGGCGGCGGGCCATCGAGTCCAGCGGCTGCCGACGATGGCTGACGTCGCCGCGCGGGCCGGGGTGTCGAAGGCCCTGGTCTCGTTGGTGTTCCGGCAGGCACCGGGGGCCAGCGAGGCCACGCGGGCTCGGGTGCTGCAAGCCGCCGAGGAGATCGGGTACCGCGCCAACCGGTCGGCCAGCCTGCTCGCGCGGCGGCGCACCCGCCTGATCGGGGTGCCGGTCGTCGTCAGCGACGCATTCCGTGCCGAGCTCGCCGAGGAGATCCAGGACGCGGCCGACGAGGCGGGGTACGCGGTCGCGATCAGTGCCATCACCCGGCGACACGACGAGCGCCGCGTGCTCGAAACGCTGCTCGAGCTGCGGTGCGAGGCGCTCGTCCTCCTCTCACCGGAGCTCGAGCCCGACGGGCTGGCGGCTCTGGCGCGCCAGCTGCCGGTCGTCACCGTCGGCCTGCATCTGGCGGCCGTGACGCCCGGCGTCGACTCGGTGCGAGCGGCCGACGACGAGGGCGTCACCAAGGCGGTCGAGCACCTCCTCGCCCTAGGCCACCGCGCCGTGGCGCACGTCGACGGCGGGGACGCCGCCTGGGCCACCGACCGGCGGTCGGGGTACGAGCGGGCCATGGCCGACCGTGGCATCGCGGGGCTCGCGCGGGTGCTGCGGGGCGGCCACAGTGAGGCCGCCGGAGCCGCGGCCGCCCGGGCGCTGCTCGACGAGGGGACGCTGCCGAGCGCCATCGTCGCCGCGAACGACCGCTGTGCCGTCGGCCTGCTCGACGTCTTCATCCGCGCCGGGGTCCAGGTGCCGGGTGACGTCTCGGTCGTCGGGTTCGACGACGGCCTGCTCGCCCGCCTGCCCCACGTCGACCTCACCACGGTGAGCCAGCAAGCCGACCTGCAGGCCCAGCAGGCCGTAGCAGCAGTGGTCGAGCGGCTCGACGGAGGCCGGAAGGAGCCGCGGGCGCTCGTGCTGCCGAGCCGGCTGGTGGTGCGCGGGACGACCGGGCCGCCGCGGGGCTGAGCGGTCAGCCCTCGCCCGGGTGCTCCACCGGCGCCACCGGGCGCCCCTGCTCCACCGACCGGATGCATGCCAGCGCGACCGCCAGTGCCGCGCGCGCGTCGCCACCCGTGGCGCGCGGCTCGGCCCCGGTGCGGACGCAGGCGGCGAAGTGGGCGAGCTGGGCCACGTAGGCCTCGTGGAACAGGTCAGTATTGCGCCGCTGGGTCTCCTGGGTGCGGCCAGCCGCGCCGGAGAACGTCATGCTGCTGCGCCGGATGTCGCCCATCGACGCCATCCCGCCGGGACCGAAGACCTCGCCGCGGACGTCGTAGCCGTAGGCGGCAGAGAAGCTCGCCTCGGCCGTACCGATCGCGCCGTTGTCGAACCGGACGGTCACCACCGCCGTGTCGAGCAACCCGTCGGCCTTGCCCGCCGGCCACACCAGCGCGTCGGCGATCGCGTGGACGGACGTCACCGTGGCACCGGGGTTGAGGTAGCGCAGGGCGTCGATGTCGTGGATCAGGGTCTCGAAGAAGATCGTCCAGGCCGGAGGGTGCGGCGGGTCGGTTGCCCCGGTGGCCGGGTCGCGCGTGAGCGAGCGCAGCAGGTGCGGGGTGCCGAGTGCGCCCGCGTCCACCAACGCCCGGGCGTCCTCCCAGCCCCGGTCGAAGCGCCGGTTGAACCCCACCTGCAGCACCACGCCCGCCTCCCGGCAGGCAGTGATCGCCCGGTCGGCGTCGGCCAGCGTCAGCGCCATCGGCTTCTCGACGAAGACGGCCTTGCCCGCCTGCGCCGACTTAACGACCAGGTCGGTGTGCGCGCGGGCCGGCGCCGCGACCAGGACCGCTTCGAGGTCCGGGTCGGCCAGGACCGGAGCCGGGTCGGTACCTGCCACGGGTGCGCCGAGGCGGGCGGCCAGCCGCTCGGCGGCGCCGGGTGCCGGGTCGACGACGGCGGCGAGACGGGTCCCCGGCACCCGGCGCGCGAGGCTCTCGCCGTGGAAGCCTCCGATGGCGCCCGCCCCGATCAAAGCGACCGCGACCGGTCGGGCCGCGGCTTCCGAGGCAGCCCCCTCGGGGGCCTCCCGGCGGTCGCTCACCGAGGGCTTGAGGACGCGGGGACGGGGAGGGTGAAGGCCGAGCGGAAGCGCTCGAGCGCGAGCGTACTGTCGCCCGAGGCCCATGCCTCCAGCGCCACCGTGCCGCCGTAGCCGAGCTCGTCGAGGACGGCCGCCACAGCCGGGTAGCTTATCTCGCCGGTGCCGGGCTCGCACCGCCCCGGCACGTCCGCGACCTGCACCTCGCCGATGAACGGCAGGCAGCGCCGAACCAATTCGATGAGGTTCCCCTCGCCGATCTGGGCGTGGTACAGGTCGAGGTTGAGCCGCAGCCCGACGCGGTCCACCGACTCCACAAGCGCGAGCGTGTCCTCGGCCCGGGCGAACGGCACGCCCGGGTGGTCGACGGCGGTATTCAGGTTTTCGAGCGTGAAGATCACGCCGTGCCGTTCGCCAAGCGCGGCGATCCGCGCCAGGGTGCGGTGGGCGGTCAGCCACATCTTGCCGGTGACCTCGCGCGCCGCCTGGACCGGGAGCCCGAAGGCGTCGAGCCCCGTCCCGTGCAGGTTCAGGCGCGGGCACCCGAGCTGGTCGGCGACCGCGACGGACTGCGCGGCGGTGCGCAGCAACTCGTCGGCTCCCTCGTCGTCGGCCAGCGTGCCGCTGACGTACCCGGTGATCGACGAGAACACGGCGCCGGATGCGGCGAGCGCCTCAATGTCGTGCCGCGTCCAGTCCCAGATCTCGACCTCGAAGCCGAGGCCAGTGATCGCGCGGACGCGCTCGAGCACCGGCAGGTCGCGAAAGACCATCTCCGCCGACACGGCGAGGTCGAACACGGTCCGTCCTCCCCTGCGCCTCGATCGTCTGGTGCACCGGCGCCCGTCCGGGGCGCCCATCGGACAATGGGGCCGGGCTGCTGGTGAGTCAACGTCCCCAGCGGCCGGCGTCCGTTTGACACCCGCGCGAGACTCCGGTCATGGCACAGCGGAGCGGGATGCACATCGGGCTGGTCGGGGCAGGTCGGATCGGTGCGATGCACGCCCGCGTTCTGGCCGGTCTGCCAGGGGTGGGGCGGCTCACGGTCGCCGACGCCGCCAGTAAGTTGGCGCGTCGGGTCGCCGTCGAAGTGGGCGCGGAGTCGGCCCCAGGCGTGGAGGAGCTGCTCGACGGGGGCATCGACGCGCTCGTCATCGCGTCCTCGACCGGCTCGCACCCGGGCCTGATTATGGCGGGGGCCGACCGCGGGCTGCCGGTGTTCTGCGAGAAGCCGGTGGCGGCTGACCCGGCCAGCTCGCAGGGTGTGCTCGACGCCCTGGCGGCGAACGGGAGCAGCGGTGGCCGGGCGACGGTCATGATCGGGCACCAGCGGCGCTTCGACCGCGGGTACCTCGAGGCGCGGCGGGCCTTGCAGGCCGGTGACCTGGGGTGGGTGCACAGCCTGCGCGCCATGACGTGCGACCAGAGCCCGCCGCTTGTCGCCTACCTTGCGAGCTCAGGCGGGCTGTTCCGGGACTGCAGCGTGCACGACTTCGACATCCTCCGGTGGCTGACCGGCCGGGAGATCGTCGAGGTCTACGCCCGGGGCAGCAACCGTGGTGACCCGGAGATCGGCCGGATCGGCGACGTCGACACGGCGGTCGCCCTCTGCACGCTCGACGACGGCACGCTCGCCACCGTCGTGGCGACGCGCTATAACGGGGCCGGGCACGACGTCCGCCTAGAGGTGCAGGGCTCGCGGGCCAGCATCGCGGTGGGACTGGACGACTCCAGTGCGCTGCGCTCGGCCGAGCCGGGCGTCGCCTTCCCGTCCGGCCACCCTCACGCGAGCTTCATGCAGCGCTTCGCGCAGGCCTACCGCGACGAGATGGCCGCCTTCGTCGACCTCGCGGCCGGCCGGGGCGAGAACCGGTGCACGCCGGAGGAGGCGGTCGCCGCCTCCGTCGTCGCCGACGCCGCCCATGCCTCGCTCGAGACGGGCGTCGCCGTCCAGGTCGGTGCCGCCGCGGTCCGCTGAGGGTTGGCGTCGCATAAGAACAGTGTCGGAGAAGGCGTTCGGAGACCCTGTCGGGCCGCGTTTGCGTGCCGTGACGCGATCAGAGGACACGAACGCCACTCCCAGGCCGTTCACGGGCTGCAGGTGGTCGCTTGTGTGTAAACGCGCGCGGGCAGCCCGCGTGGCATCGTCGGGGGGCTCGCTGGATCTGCTGGATTGGCGCCGAAGGTCGCCGCTCGCGTCGCGACCTGCCCTGAGGCCGAGGACCTGGCGGGCGGTTCGTAGCCGGTTGCCGACGCCACTGTCGCGGGCCCCCTCTACAGCCACAGTTACGCACGGTAGCCGTTCGGTTGGGTCCTGGATCGGCCGCTTGTTTGCTGCGAGTCCGCACGACCGAGCTTCGCCTCCCGGGCGGCCTCGAGGCAGTGGTCGCGCCTGGAGGCGCGGCTGAGACTCACAGAACAGCACCGCAACAGGCGGAGCAAGAGATGGTCTGAGTCAGACCTAGCGTCGCCTGCGGCGCCGCGAGGGTTTTTTCAGGACCGGGGGTGGTCGACCGGGCGCGGTCGGCGGGGGAGGGGTGCGGGGTCGGATGGCCGAGGCGGAGCTGCCGGAGGTGCAGGCGGCGGTGCAGGCGGCGGTGCAGGCGGGGGTGGCGGTGGTGACGCCGGTGGGGTTGCGTCGCCGGCGGCGGTTGGAGGTGTCGCGGGAGCGGCTGACGGTCCGGTTGTCTGCCGGGGAGTTGTCCGAGGTCGGGGTGGCGCCCCGGCGGGCGGGGCTGACCCGGAGCGGGTTCGTGGCGTCGGCCACGCTGCGGGCGGCGCGGGCAGTGGTGTCGGTGGCGGGGGAGGAGGCGCTGGGCGCGGTGGTGGGTGAGGCGACGCGGGCGTTGGACGACGTTGGGGTGAACCTGAACCAGGCGGTGCGCCGGTTGCACTCGACGGGGGTGGCGCCGGCCGGGTTGGGGGAGGCGGTCGCTGCGGTGCAGGCGGCGACTGAGCGGGTTGAGGCGGTGTCGGCGGTGTTGCTGCGCCGGCTGGTCTGACGGGGCGGCGGGCTGGTGGGGGTGGCGGTGTGATCGGGAAGGTGCTGCGCGGCGGGTCGGTCGGCGCTCTGGTGCGTTACCTGTACGGGCCGGGCCGGGCGAATGAGCATCTGGACCCGCGGATCGTGGCGGGCTGGCGGCCACCGGAGCGCTTGGAGCCGGCGGTGTCAGCTGCCGGGGGGCGGGACTTTCGGCGGCTGGTCACCTTGTTGCGGGAGCCGGTGGCGGCGGCGGGGCTGGAGGCCAAGGACCGGCCGGTGTATCACCTGGTGGTGGCGAGCGGGAAAGCCGACGCCGGCCGGGGGATCGCTGCGGACCGGGCGCTGTCAAATGAGGCGTGGGCGCAGATCTCCACGGATCTGATGGTCCGGACCGGCCTGGCCAAGCCAGGGTCGGCGGGCGGGGTGCGGTGGATCGCGGTCCGCCACGACGTGCCGGGCGCTGAGCATGTGCACATCGTGGCGACGCTGGCCACCGAAGCGGGCCGGCGGATCACGCCGCGTAACGACTTTTACCGGATCGGGGAGGGTTGCCGCGCCGCCGAGCAGACCTATGGGCTGCGCGCGACGGGCGAGCGGGACCGGACCGCTGCCAAGCGGGCGTCGCGGGCGGAGACGGAAAAGGCGACCCGGGCCGGCTGGGAGACCCCGGTGCGGGTGGCGCTTCGCCGGGAGGTCCGGGCCGCCGCCGGCGGCGCGCACGATGTGGAGGGGTTCTTCGCCCGGCTGCGGTGACGTGGGGCTGTTGGTCAAGGAGCGGCGCAGCGAACGGGACGGGGCGCTGACCGGCTATGCGGTGGCGCTCCCGGACCGGACGGACGCGGCAGGCGGGCCGGTGTTCTACTCCGGCGGCAAGCTCGCCGCCGACCTCACCCTGCCCAAGCTCGCCGCCCGCTGGCAGCCGGTAGCCGGGCCGGCTGCGGCGGCTGGTGGGGGAACCGGCCCCAGGAGGCAGCA
>JAABUO010001162.1_pt1 | contig 36754 bp, 43 predicted proteins | sample 5559291 | NCBI WGS metagenome assembly JAABUO01 (sample SAMN10711878, study PRJNA513372) | rock metagenome | isolation source: Antarctica rocks | place: Antarctica: Victoria Land, Finger Mt sud
CTGGCCAGGAGGACTTGCAGAAATTCTCATACGTCAGAGCTGTCATCAATGAGGCGCTGCGGCTGTTTCCGCCCATCCCAATGATGAACAGGACAGCATTGGAAGATGTGCAGGTGCTGCTTCGGCTGAATTGTCATTTGCAAGTTGATTGGCATGTTTATACATATACATCAGGGCTGTCAGCCGTTAAATGTTGATGCAGCTAAGAAACCCAATAGCTTCATACTTCTCTGTCATCTTACAATGCTGGCATCATTGCCAGCAGTGTCTCTATCCTGCTGTGTCTTGTTGTTTTCTTGGCCCAACTAATGGTTCTTGTTGGTGCAGCGCCTAGACCTTTTGTCAATTTCATCTAGCAACATTGCTCTTGTGACAGCAGTTCAGTCTACGTTCCATCTCAGGCCTGCTTAGTTTTGTTGACTACAGTTGAGCCTGTACCTTGTATCACGTCAGTGTAGCAATGTTGCCTTTATGCCTGCATTGGAGGACAAGTTCATTGCAGGCTTATTCAGCAGCACTGCTAGTGTCACCACAGTAAAGCCTATGTCCTGTACCAAGATTTTCTAGCACCATTGCCAGTGTGACTCCACTTCAGCCAGCACTTGGCACCTATTCAGCAACATTACTGTTGTAACAACAGTAGAGCCTTTACCCTACATCATGTCTGTCTGGCAGCATTGCTTCTGTGACTGTGCTTCACCTACATTTACTGTCAGCAACATATTTGTCACTGCGGTCCAGCCCACGTTGTGCGTCAAGTCTGTCTAGCAGCATTGTTGTTGCGAGTGCACCGCAGCCTACACTTTGCATTGAGCCTGTCCAGCAACAGTATTGTTATGACTGCACTTTGGCTCACTTTTGATACCCAGAGTCAGCTCAATGCAAATCAATATGTGGGGCATTTGACGTGATGAGAGGTGCTATTGTGACTGCTTGTCAGCCAGCACTCAGTATGGGCCTGTGTAGCAACATTGCTTCTGTGACTGCAGTTTGGCCTACTCTCAGTGATAGATTGGTCAGGCAAATTTACTCTTGTGACTGCAGTTGGGCCCACACTTCAGACCTAGAGACAGCTTGGTGCAGATCAACATGTGGGGCATTCACTACCACGAGAGGTGTAGCATGATTGCAGATCAGCCGACACTTACTATCAGGCTACACAAGTTCCTGCTCCTGTGTAGCAACATTGCTTTTATGACTGCAGTTCGGTACACATTTCATACCCAGGGACACCTTGGTGCAACTCAACATTTGGGGCATTCACCACGATGAGAGGTGTAATCATACGCAATTCAGTCTTCACCAAGTTTTGGGCCTGGGTATCAACATTGCAGTTGTGGCTGCAGTTGGGCGCACACTTCCTACCCAGGGACACCTTGGTGCAAATCAACATGTGGGGCATCCACCATGACAATAGGTGTAATGTGATCGCAATTCAGCCTTTACCAGGTTTCTGCTCTTTTCAGCAGCTGCTGGAGCTTGCGCCTCTGCTTCACTGATCTCATTAGGTGCTGCAGCTTCTGATATTTTGTGTCTTTGTATCAACATTGCTGTTGTGACTGCAGTTGGGCGCATACTTCCTACCCAGGGACACCCTAGTGCAAATCAACATGTGGGGCATTCACCATGATGAGAGGTGGCAGGATGCTGAAGCCTTTAAGCCGGAGAGGTGGCTGAATGACAAGACAGGGGGCGACAGGAGTGGTGGGATGGCGTATATGCCCTTTGGGCTTGGCCCCCACAACTGTGTTGGGATGAAGCTGGCATGTAAGCTTCCCTTTGCAAGGGTGTCAAAGCTTGTCATCAATGAGGCCCAGAAAGCCATGTCTAGACTTGACAGCATGCAAGTTTGAAGCAATTCTGCTTGCTTATGTGTGTTTGTGGGGGTTTTGGGGCAAGAAGCTAGATAGAAATCGTTGAGTTGGGTGTGAACCTTCCTGGCAGCAAAGCATGTTTAAAAACAAATTCAAAACATTCTGCATCATAATTTTGGATTCTGTCCTGGCATGTTTCTTGCAACAGCATGTATATGCGCCTTGTTTATTGAGGTGTGGATGGGCAGGCTCCTCTTAGTTAGAAACAGCAAAGTGTGTGGGAAAGCTGCGTGCGCGAGCAAGCTGTGAATACTTTGCTTCAGATCTGTGTGATGCAAGACTAGGACTGACCGCTTGAGCTTTGATATAATTAGTAGACTGGCTGAGGTTGCTGTAGTTGGGGACCTGAGGATTCTACTGGTCTCAGGTCATTTGTGAGCATCTGTTTCAGCATTGCACAGCACGCTACACTGTCCATGTCAAAATGCTAGAGTGGCTGCCGATATCAGTGTACAGCCTGCTTTGCCACCTATGTTCTGCCTATCACTGCAAATGTCATGCAAACAACACAATTTCCAAGATGTAATGTCCTGTTTTGATCGTGAAGGCATTGCTGCATGTCTGTCTCATGTGCAGAAGCATTCTGTGCTTGTGTACATCTGTGCTTGGCACAGACATGTCAGGGATGCTTTTGATTGGCATTGCAAAACTCCTGATAGTGTGTTGATTGTGTTGTGTTGGCTTGCAGTGGAAGAGGTGATCATTGCACTTGTGCAGTGGTATCAGAAGTACACATTTGTATTGGATGACAAGCTGCTGACAGAGCCATTGGAGTTTGGGCCAGGCATGCTTGTGTCTCCCAAGGCAGTCCCGGTCACAATCAAGCTGCGCTGACCCCAATGTTTCAAAGTCTTGCCTGGTGTGGACATAGTGATCATGTAGTTGATATGTATTGCAAAAATTGTGTCCATGTTGTTGCAACCACTGTCTTTCAAGAAGTAACACCAGGGAGCTTATTTGCTCAACCTTTCTTAGTGAGCGAACCTGAGCTGTGGCCAGTTGAAAACAGGCAGCTTTTCACAATGTGTGTATGCCATCGTGTGCCTCCAATGTAGCAGTGAAGGCCATTTACCACTGGTAATTTACCAGATAGGCAATGATCGCTGTATGTTTGTTGCAAAAACCTGGTACCAGTTAGGTGTTATCCTATAGACCAGTGTTGTCTGACTAGGCAACAGGCCCGCTGGGCAGGCCGCCAAACATAGCAAAGCATGCTGCAGTACAGGACAATCTCTACACCCGTCCAGAACTCACCCGGTCTAGGCTACCAGCCACACAGTCCCTAGCCCTCAAGCTGTAAATACGGTACCAACTGGTCGCAAAATCTTACTGTGCAGTCTCTGCATTTGTGCATTCCCGCATCATAAGGCTTTCACAGGGACGGCTACTACTGAAATAGCTACTGGTACCTGACACTTGTACCAATAGCACAGGTTCCTTTTGCAGCTGCTTTAGCATAGCGCCAAATTTCGCTGAAGACTCAGACGCTGTCGATACTGTACTCTTAGCTAGGAATCACAGCTGATCATTGCAAGCTTGACAGTTTGGCAAAGCATGATATGCTGATCAAGGTCGTTATTACTCACAAGGCCTCTTGCCTAATCATGAAAGCTTGATGGAAAGCTTGCAGGTCTTAACTGAGACATGCATTGTTGCAGCGGAAAGTTGTAACAATGAACACGTCTCCAAACAGCAGACATGGCTGTAACTCAACTGTTTCACTTGTTTGCATTCATGACGCATCATAGCACCAACGGGGCTGCTAAGAAGCCTCTTCTGGTCAGTGAAAGCCAGGCCATCTGCTTCAAACATTGGGGACGTCTCATTTTGTTTTGAGATGGCCTGCATGTGACACAGTTTGCTTTCTTAAATAATTGTGAGATGGGCTTGCTTGCCATAAAAAGCACGCAGTGCTGTACCTAGTTTTCTTTCTGCAAAAATGTCCTCTGCATATCTTTCCAGATGTGCTTGAAGGGCCCGAATCTGTCGTTGTTGTTCACCTACATCAGCTTTCTTCATGATTCTTACGAGGCTCAAATGAAATGGTGCAACTACAAAGGTCGTAACCAGAAGCTGGAACTTACTCGATGGCAGCTCAAGAAAAATAATAGCATCCTCGACCTCCTTAGGCAAAGGAAATGTAAAGAATAGCCATTGTGAATGGCTAAGGTTCCAGGCAGCCTTGTGCATCATGAACAGGCGAGCCTTCTCCATAGGGGGGACATCTTTGTTCACGATTTCTTCACGAAGTTGAACAAGGTCCATTATTTCCCTGTGTCCACTAGCAAGTGAGCTCTCCTGTTGCGCAACGCAAAGACAGCACCAGGAGAAACACAGCAGACGACCTGTCCAGCTCGCACTCCTGCTTGCTGTTGAAGTGCACTGGAGCTGGTGCGTTACGGCTTACGAAAGGCTTAGAGATATAGGCTTACGGAGGTAGAGGAACACCTGAACGTTACAAGGCGGTCCGACAAAGCATGCTGAGCCCCGGCTGCGTGCTCTGTCTGGCAGCTCCAAGGTTGTGGTCGGGCTGGCTTGTACACTCAATCCTCTTGGGATGCAACGACTGCTTGCGCCTGTCGACAGCAGGCGGTCTTTGGATGTACTCTGTGGTGTTGTCAATTCGTGTTGGGGATGCACGTTGCTCAGTGCAAAGATCTCTGCTGTGTGTGTGTCGAGACGAACTGCTTGCGTGTCCCACACGCATTCCGTGTTTGTTTACATTCTTGCTCAACCCTCTTGGTTAGCAAAGGTACCGGACACAAGATTGGCTTCGTTGCGGGCTGACAGCAGCGCGAGGCTGTCCTGTTGACATTTGTTAGAACAAAGGAATTGCAAGATTGTTTCGGTGTTGTCACGGTAGCAGTCGTCTTACTTTCAAGCTGTGCCCGGTCTCGGCATACAATGCAAGATCAGGCACGACTAACACACCATGCTTCTGTGCCATGTGCTCAATGTTGTAACATCGGCTAACAGCGTGCTGAGAAATTGCAGTCAGTACAAGAGGGGTGGGACAAGATACTGGAGGAGAATCTAAGCGAAGAAGAGACTGTGGCAAAGATACTTGCTTATGTAGATATATTGCAGATGGACAGGTCACAATGGCAGCATCTCGCTTCTAGACTCCCCTCAACCCTATGGAAGCAGATATCTTTGCAATCTAGAAGTATGAGTAAGTCGCAAAATGACGCACACGTGTTGTTTGCTGCGACAGACTGATTTATGTGTTGTTGCCTCTCAAGGGGACAGCAGCTTGGTCTCTGCAAGTATACAACTTTCTTTGACATGCACCATAAGGCTGAGTTGCTGTCTCTGCTCCTTGTGATGCATCAAACCCCATAGGGAGGGCGGGCGCTTGCATGTCCATATGATGTGCACAGTTACATGATGCGTTTGGACCATGCGTCATTCATTGATTAGCTTTGTGACAGTCTGTTTGAGAAGAGGTGCTCATATTAATGGTTGTATGTCAATGCCAGCATGCTCCTTTGCATGTCACACACCTGTGTCAATCTATGTTATGAAATGCAATTCTGTTGTATTGCAGGGCCATTTGACACAACAGTAAACATACCAAACTATGTGTCAAGCACCGGAGGTGCTCACCTGCCTCTCTCTCTGTTCTAACTTGTGCTGATAATTTACAAAGCCGCGTGATGTGCCAACTGTAGCAGGCCAGTCTGCACCGTTTGTTGCTGTAGGCATTAGCCAAGCTTTGCAAGGCGTTGGTGCTTGAGCATAGCATTGCGCAAAAGTTTGATCAGCAAACTGCAGAAGCAGGTAGGGTTTCACAGCTTGAGATAGCATGACCGCTGTACATGCAAGAGCGGCATCCTATTGACGCAGAGCGTTTGCCATCTAAGAGACAGGCTGCAGTGATCAGTTTTGCACTGATTGTGGTCCCTGTTGGAGGAGCTGTTGGTGATTATTTCAGGCAAGACAAACAGTATAGGCAATGGCCATATGTCAGCATGGCAAGCTCTATGCTAAAGGCCTTGCCATGGGTAGCATTGATGGTCGGATTGCCCAGGCTGTACAAGGTCTGCAGCAAGATCTTCACGTGACAGGTCCTGCTAGGCTTCAGCGCAGACATGCTTGATTGGCTGCTAACATTGCTTTGAGTGTGCGTTACAATGCTAGTCTTGCAGTCACATGTCACTTGTTTAGGGTGAAATATCTAAGCGATGTAAGTGTTAGCAAACGCTTTTAGCGCTTTTCAATGAAAGCTGAAGTCTTCAAAATTTCTGGTGATGGTTCAGATATGTATTAGGCAGGCTCTGTATGCAAAATGTACCTCAATGATTGTTGACTCTGCGGCTGCAGAGTGCCTGCATGACAAGTGATGCGGTTTGCATTCCACATCAGGGATAGTGATGCGCCGCCCCACTTGTGCTTTTGCATAAAAAGTCACAAGGGCAGCAGACCACATCTGGAGTCTGTAGGAAGAGGACTGGCCATTGGCGTCTAGATACCCTCGTGGCTAGCAAAAGACTCTTTAGCACCTTGTTCCGATGGAAGTGACAGAGGGCTGCTTCTAATTCTGTGATGTTCTCGCTGGTCTCCAACGCTATCCTGCTGAGATCTTCTGAGATGTCTTTGAGATCGCTCACGACTCACGCGTAGCTGGTAGTAGGGACGTTGGTAGGCATTCACTTGGCAGGTAGGAGTGAAGAGGCACAGGTTAATGATGTCTAGCAAGCTGCGGATGGCCACTTTATCCTCTGTGGATATGGTATTGAGCGAAGTCATGTTCACGATTCCCTTTAGGGCCGCAACGATCTCTGATCCCTTCATTTGGCTGGGGATCCCGGGTCTGTGAATTCAAGCACTAAGCAGGTCAAGGTCTATCAACTGATGCTCGTCTAGAAGTTTCATAGTCGATCTTAATTCTTCCAAGATGGCTATTTTGAGGTGTTTGACCAAATTTTCGTACGCCGTAGCCATAAATTACAGGGAAAACAGGGTTTTGTCAAGGTTCTATAGACCTACGATACTCTGTGCACAGAAAAACCTAGAGTTCTGTCAGGTTTATTGAATTGTGACATAATACAGATAATGTGTGTGACTAATTATATAGGGTTCTGGCCCAGACTCTGTAGCTTCTAGCTCAGAAGCTCTGCATCTCAAGCTCAGAGTCACTGCAACTCTGCCTCAGACAAATTGTAGCTCTGACACAGACCTCTATGGGGTCTGCGTGCAGAAGAAGAAAAGTCTGCGTGCAGAGTTCTGTGGCTGAGTAGCTGCAGAAGAAGGTTCTGAAAATTTCTGGAATATGATAGAGTTGACTAGTTTTCTTTAGACTTCCAGGGGTACACCCAACCCACCCCCAAGAATAAGGGCAAGCATGGGGTGTGTGCATGTGTAGGGCCCAAATCCCATGATTACAATTTTTTTGAAATCCCTTTTGAAAACCTTTTTACTAAGAGCTCTCAGTCCTTTATACCTTTTTCAAAAAAAGTGTAATTAAGTAATCAAGGGTATAGGTACTGCACTAAGTACTGGAAAGTGAATTGGACTTGAAAACCTAGTTACAAGCTGTGATTTAGGGCCAAATTAGCTGGACAGATAATGCTTGTATTTCATATCTTTAAAACAGAGTATTAGTAAAGAGGCTGTTATGTAAGAGTATTACACACACCCAAACCCTATGCTTGATGACATAATCTGACAAATCACAGAAAATACCCTATGGTCAGTGGTCAGTTAGGCAAATATATATATATATATAGACTAGACGGATCATGCATGTGTGCTGCCTTGCTTCTCAAATTGATTGCTACAATGTCACTGAGTGATAATCACATTGTTTCGCTCTGTCATGTATCTTCAGGACCTCAGCAGCTTGCATGATGTGAAACGAAATGATTAGTAACTTCTGAGACGATATGCATGCATGCTCTGTAGAATCTGTGTGTAGTAACAACAGCAGCCTCTGCATCTACGCACTATCACATGGAGCCCCGCAGCTCCATGGTAAGCAGAGCAACGCTGGAACGCACACACCTGGAATCTGAAGATGCACCGCTTCACTGCTTGAAGCGGCCACATGCTAGACATGCATCAGACAATGTTCATTGTCGCGTACGGGGCCGATTCATCTGTAGGCCGGGATTGGCATTGCCAAGGTATAGGGAAGTAGCGTCAGTGTATGCGATTATGGTGGAGCCTAAGTCCGAGGAAGAGCAATACAACAAGTGGAAATTGCTGATCCCATACTTATACGACTGGTTCGCCAACCATAATCTGACATGGCCGTCTTTATCATGCCGGTAAGCCATCCTTTTGCATGTGAACAGGGCCTGTTTCCAGCGTGGCTGGTCTCTGAGGTTGACCTGGCTTCAATGTGAGGCATGAAACTGCAGCTGGGGTCCCGTGGTAGAGCAGCATACTTTCAAGCGCAAGCAACGTCTGTATTTGTCAGAACAGGTGAACAGGGAGTCCAGGCAATTGATGTACTTAGAGTTACACTTGCAGCAGCCTCACTCAGGCAGTCTTCCTTGCTGCAGACAGATGGTTCAGAGCCGAACAAATTGGTCATCATGAATGCAGATGTCGTGAAGGTACTCATGCAGACTGTGTCCCAGCACAATGTTGCTTTGCAGCATCATTGTGAGTTCAAAAAGCCCTGTGCCTGCAGCCTAGGGTGGCATCTGCGGACGTGATACAGAAGTTCAACCCCAACAACAAAAATGCGCTCATCAAACAGTACAAGACAGTCTATCATCCAGGAGAGGTCAGTAGCTGCATTGCAAGCCAGAGCCTGACATCACAAAGGCATTTGCAGCTTGATTGTTATGCTTTCTTGAAGCAGAAATGTGAGCACAGTGTTGGCAAGTGTCATACAGTCCTTTCAAGCAACACCTGCATGAGCTGGGATGTAATGATTCTGCATATTATCTGCATGTTTCAGTGGCATGCTTGCTTGCTCTTCAGGTGAACAAGATCAGAGAGTGTCCTCAGCATCCATCTGTGGTTGTCACGCACACAGATGCACCACAGTTGTTTGTCTGGAGCACAGAGCGACAGCCAAACCGGCAAGGTGACAAGGTACAGAAGCACATGATTGCAGCGCAACTTATTTGCTGCAGTGCTGCATCTACCCCCTTCAGCACGTTGCTGAGCATAAAGAATGCAAGATGAGTGCATTGCACAATGCAGGTACTGCTTGAGCACAGTCAAACACATCTGCATTCAGCGATTTTGGCTGGCAACACTGTCTGATCTGCCTGCTACTGCTGACTGCTGGAACGGCAATGGCAAGTTGAAGCCATCATTAGCTGGCCAAAGCCATCATTAGCTGGCCATGAACATGGCTGCAGATGAATGTTGCCGATAGCTGCAAACTTCTGCTGTATTGATGGGCTCATGTGCAAGCAGGACAAGACTGCAAGCACTCCTGACTTGGAGTTGGTGGGGCACACTGAGGACGCTGAGTTTGCTCTTGGGATGTGCAGCTCAGAGCCCTTAGTAGCCAGTGGAGGCAAGGACACAAATGTGAGCGGGTTGCATGTGCTGCTTCTGCCAGGATAGCAATGTCAAATCAGCTTGATGCACTCAATGCCTGGGTTCAGGATATGTTACTTGAGCTTGCCTGCAGCATATGTTACTTGAGCTTGCCTGCAACAGCTTCACAATGCAGCAGGCAAGTGGCAGAAGCATCTCTGGTCTCCCATGATAGAGCAGGCTCCTCATGCTTTGGGCATTGCCATGTGACTTTGCGCACAAGTGCACAGACCTGTTACTTAGGCATAGCAGGTGCTTGTGCTGCAGTGTATCAGGCTTTTGCATCAACACCATGGCATGTCACTGCATCAAAAGTATAGTAGTCCACAGTGCCATTGCATGTCAAGCAGCATATGGACAGTGTGAACCATGCAGGTGGTGCTCTGGAGCTTGGCAGATCATGTCACAAATCTGTCCATACATGATCAGGGCACCTTTGATGGCAAGAGGGAGAAACTGTCCAGCAGGTTAACTCTCAAGGTCAGCGCAGCATGTCAAGATCATGCTCTGCATCTGTACAGTCAATTTTGCTGACGTGTTGATGTCTCATCCCTCTGCATGTCTCATCTCTGGCTGGTTACTTTGCTGATTACACAGGACATAAAAGCGTCTTTGCTTACATTTGCTGGTTTTGCTTTGCTAGCATGTCAGATTAGTCTGATGGTGACTGACGTCCATTACATTGACTGCAATGAGCTGCCTCCTGCGTATAACACTAAAATTGATGGTTTTTTAGAGTTGTTATTAGATTTTTACTTTTCTTTTGTTTTTGGAAGTAAATGAAATCTACTACTATTTTGACAATAAACACTATAATAGAGCCACTTTCAAGAAGGTTCACCATTGATGTCCAACAAATTTACCACACTATTACTACTGACAAGATTTACAAGATCCATATCATTGTTATGAGGATTGATATATGCACATTTAGTACTAAACTTGTCTCACGATGTTGTTTTTTAGTAAACTTCCTAACACCTGTTTTTGTCATCAGGGCCACTCAGATACTGTAGAAGACGTTGTATTTCAGCCTGGCAGTTCAGCAGAGTTGGCCAGTGTAGCTGATGACTCAAGCCTACTGTTTTGGGACACCCGCTCTGGAATCGCTCCCGTCCTCAGGATGGCTGAAGCACATGGCCAGTCAGATCTGCATGTAGTAGACTGGAGCTCTTTGCGGCCTGAGCTTGTAGCAACAGGTATGTCAGATCCCCCCCACCCCCCCCCACCTTCCCCCTCCCCAGCACATCTTTGAATGACTGGCAGAAGAGTGGTAGGATGCATGCGGCAAGCAGTCACTAGCGAGCACCATGTTTTCGTAAGCCAAGATGCATCTGCTTTCAAGCCAGGATGTCTGATGAGTCACAAATGGCTCCACATCCCAGACTGTAAGGTACCAAATCAATTGTAAGCCGAAGCTGTAGTGAGCTTTAAATGCTGACCTCACAGCTCAGGCTTTGAAGACTTACGACACCTTAGGTCAGTTATACGCTGCACATCCTATGGCAAGCCAAGAACTGCATGACATGTAGCCCATGCTAGGACTCCATTGCTGTAGTTCATCTTGTGCTGGCACACCAGCTTCATGTTCTCTCGCAGGGGCAGCTGACGGCAGTCTTAAGGTATGGGACAAAAGGAAGCTTGGCCCAGATGGCGGCAGCGCCTTGTTCACCTTCAACCACCATACTGGTGCAGTGCTTAGAGCTGAATGGTCTCCCAGCGCCCCCGGTGAGCTGCACATTCCAATGCACCAAGACTTGCTTGGCAGTTGCACCTGCAATTGTGCAGCAAACCTCACCACACATCACATTTGCCTATTAGCAAGACTGCACAAATTGCCTGCTCTGTCATGCTGCATCAGATTGCAATGGCCTTGCTGTCTCTGTTGATGTCTTGAGCAGCCAAGCTCGGACATGTCATGGTCTATCGTGCAAATGCTACAAGTGGCAGGTGTAGCTACTACTATTGCGTTGCTTGAACACTGCAAAGCGCTCAACTTGGCGCACTCATCAGACAGACTGTTGTGGGCCTCCCTCATTGAGGTGACATGTCTTCGCAGGTGTCTTGGCAAGTGGAGGAGAGGACAAGAGAGTTTGCATTTGGGATCTGGAAAAGACGGCTGCCCCCAGTGCTGCACCAGAGCCTGGGCTGGAGAAGCGACCAGGGCGTGCCATTCCTCAGCTGGTGTTCAGTCATGCCGGCCACAGAGCATCAGTAAGACTCCAAATCTATGTTGTACACTATGTGCGATGACCTGAATGACCATCATCTTGTCTGGTGATGGTGCTATCAGGTGTGATGGCGCCAAATCATCACATCCACACCAACTTCCACTTTCACTTACTCTTGTGGTTTGTCTTGTGGTGGCGTAACTTGAGTGACACACTTTCCGTGGTTCTGCTATTGCCACCCTGGTAAACACCTCCATGTAACATGCGACTGCTAACATCTGCCAAACAGCCTTGCTTGCCTGGTCCCACCCTGTGTTGCAACCAGCGTCAGATGGCAAGCTTTTTCAGGAGCATCAGCGTGACCTGCAGCTCTGTGAAGTTCAGCCAAACACTACTCACTTGCATCCGGCAGAAGTGTACAAGTCCGACCTGCAAAGCTGCTGCCTTGTATGCGTGCAGGTAGTAGACTTTCAATGGAATCCTCATGATCCATGGACCTTCATGAGTGTGTCAGATGATGTGTCCGATGAGCTAGGAGGTGGTACTCTTCAGCTGTGGAGGGTCAATGATCTCATCTACAGAGACGAGGCTGAAGTCCTTGCTGAGCTAGACAAACACAGGCAAGGGCTGCCTTGCTCAAGTGCTGGCCTGTCGTGGGATGGCAGATTGTGAAGTTGTGGACAACTGGTGCACAGTGTCGAAAGGCTGTCACACTCTTCTGACTGTGCTTCATCTTTAGGAAATGTGACTGTTGTGCCCAAACTGCAGGGATCACATCTTGAACATCAAGGACGCACCAGCGCCCAAAGCTGCAGGCAAGGGCGCAAAACGTACTCTTGAACAGGTCACTGCAGCACCCCCGCCCCCTGCCCCTGCTGCAGCACCCTCACAGCTGCCATCAGATGCACCTGCACAAGCACCTGCAGCAGCAGCTGCTGAGGCACCTGCGGCGGCAGCTGCTCCAGATGCTGGACCTTCTGATGCGTCAGAAGTGAAGGAGCAGCAACCTGCTGCCCAGGAGCAGCTCAGTACAGATGCTGTGCAGGAGCAGCACCAACCTGGCAGTGTGCAGGAAGCTGCACAACCTGCAAGCAGTGCCTTGCAACCTGGCAGTGATGCGGCTGCTGCTGCTGCCGATACAGTATGTTTAAGCTTTGGCTTTGCATGACTGTGCTATAGGGTGCATTGTTGCTTGCTTTGCATGAAGACACGCTGAGTGTGCCTTTCAGCAGCACCTTCACATTTGCTGAGGGTTGACAGGAACATCACGTAAGTATTGTATACTATGATAGGCCCATAATATACAACATGCACCTGTTCTCAACATCAAAAGACCTCAACCAACCTGCATCTGATACATATGCACAAGCTGATTGCAGCCCTCAGTGGGTTGCTTGAAGTGCATGATGAGCACTGTGGGCTGGTTTTAGCACTTCTGTTCTGCAGGCAATGGCTGATGGGGATCAGAGTACTGCAGCTGTTATCACAGACCAGACAATGACTGAAGCAGATGGCGATGCAGAGGCTGTCAAGACAGGAGGCAACACAGCCATGGAAACAGACGGACAAGGAGCTACATCGTAGCCTGTGCCTGCATGCCTGGAGTTGTTTCATCAACAGCTGATGACAGCTGCTAGCATCCTGACATGAGAACATGTATGCTTGGACTCATAGTCACTGCATTTCACCACCGCACCAGAAGCAGGAGGGATACTGTTGTCCGCTTGCTGCGTGCTGCTCACTGTGCTGCTCATGCGCGACTTTGCAGTCCGGCAACTATAGGCGCCCGATCCAGTTGCATGCGATACCGCCATGATGAGTAATTTATGTTTGATCATACTGAATCCATTGCAATTGTAAAGCGGCATACTAGGCGCGCGTTTCTCTTGAGCCCAAATTGCGTGGGGCTCGCGAAAGCTTTCATACTATCGTCGCAACGTATTGTAGCCTGCCAGCTCATTTGGCACACTTGGCAGCGCTAGACAGTGCTGAGCCACCGCCATCAGGCATCTTGCTGATCCTGCTGTGGTTGTGGTACATTGACACGTCTTTTGACCTCAAGGACAAGGGATTGTTCTGAAAGGTTCGGCATCCCGCGCCGTTTTGCTTGAACAAGTTTGGTCGGCAGCTTAGTTCAAAAAACCGCCATCACCTGGGCCACGGGCTCAAGGCCAAAAGGCACGCTGAGGTAGTCGTCAACGAATGAAGCCAGCACTTTAACACATCTTCGGCCCCAGGCAGGTTTTGGGCTCTGCCTTTTATATTTTTCACAACCCGATCACACTCAGCAATCACGTAGTTGCTGAGGACACTCCGTGGTATCGAGACCAGCCGGCTTTCGATTACAAGCTGAAACAAAGCTTGATCAGGACGGGCGCACCGTAGGAACGTCAGGTGGTCCGAGGGCATTCAGTAAGCTGACAGTCCTTCAACTGCAAGCACCTAAGAGTGATCCTTTTGGCTGAAGTTTTGGAAGACTTGACAGTACTCACATCATTTGCTATGTGCAGCAGGTTTCCTCATGCCAACAGCAAACAACACACCAGGCTACAGCCGCAAGGACAAATCACTTGGTCTGCTGTGCGAGAAGTTTCTGAAACAGTTTGCTGGGAATCAAGGCAGTGTAATTTCCCTCGATGATGCTGCACATTGTCTGGAGGTAGAACGGCGGCGTATCTATGATATTGTCAATGTACTTGAGGCCATAGCCCTTGTCCAAAGGCTGCAAAAGAACAAGTAAGGCTTTTGAGACCTCACGCTGCAATTTTCTCATTACAGGCCTCACAGGAAGCTTACGTGAAGCACATAAAATGACAACGCAATGATTCAATCAAGGCGTACCTTATCAAGCAGCTGCTCGCTGTGCCTTATGCAGCATATGCCAGATGAACTGCTCATACCCACTCTTTTCTTTCCAGGTACACTTGGGAAGGCACAGCCAAGCTGAAGGAAACCATAGATGCTCTACGATATCAGGATCTTGCTCAACCATGTCAACCAGAACCAGGAGTCGCTGGTAGAAAGCTGTCAGACAGGCCAGCGCAACAGCCAAACAGCACCTCAGCTGCTGGCATTGCAGAAAGGAAGGAGAAGTCTCTGGGCTTGCTCGCACAGCGATTTGTGCAAATGCTGCTGTGCGTCACTGATGGCCAAGCTGTGGCTTTGGAAGATGCAGCAAAGAGCCTGCTAGGTGTGCTTATGTTTCTCCTGCCAATCAGCTAGCTGCCATGCATGCGTGACATTGCGTGACTGATGCATTCGCCTGGGATGCTGATGATCCTTGATGATGTTATGTGTGCGTGCTGGAATGATTGCCTGCTGACTGTCTGCTCCTGAAACACTTTTGGGCTTGACTTAGTTTTCCATTTTGCTGCCGTTGCATGTAGCAAGCTGTTTGTGTAGTGCAATGAAGATCTGCCTGTCAGATATGCGACTGGTCTCAATACTCTGCTTGGTGAGCACGTTGAACACCCCATTGTAACAACATGTGACATTTTGCAAACTGAATGGTCTACGCCCAGCACCCTATTGCTTGCTGATCATGCATCACTGGGCTTATGCACCATTTGCAGCCCACACAGCTTTTCTGCTGAGCTGTGTCTGTGTGCAGGTGGTGATGAGCCACCAGAGGACATCAACAAGCTGAAGACAAAGGTGCGACGTCTGTACGACATTGCCAATGTACTCACTTCCCTCAACCTCATTGCCAAAGTGCACCTCAAGCCAGCCCGCCGGCCAGCCTTTCAGTGGCTAGGCATTGATGGCATCTGTATCCAGCCACAGCAGCATGACCAAGCTGCTGTGCCTCACCTGCCCACTTCTCTCTCTGCACTCAACCCCAGCCCCAGTGAGGACATCTCATCCACTGCTACAGGCAGCAGCATGCAGGAGCAAACACTGCTGAGGCATACCTCCAGCTGCACCCAGCTTGAGAGCAACATCACCACCACTCAGGCTGACAGCCAGTCCACCTCTAATAGGTGTCTCAAACGCAATGCTGCTGGCCTTGAGCCCTCATCCTCTCAGAAGCGCAACAGAACAGGACAGCTGCAGCGCTCACCAAACCCACCACAGCTGTCCTATGGCACAGTCAACTCTCCTTCACGCCCACCTCCACTAGTCTCTCATGAGCAACGCGCTCAGTCAAACAAGGTTGATGCCTCACCTGCTGTTGACCAGCAGCCTAAGTCAGGCAAGCAAGGGACACGGCCTACACCTGTGCCCATCACACCAGATGGAGGCCAAACAGATGTGCAGCGTCACAAGGTATGGTCTCCCATCTGTATAAGGGTGGCACTTTTGCATGCTTGAATGTATAGGGGAGGGCCTATACCTTGCTGTCATGTTGTGCAATGCTGTTTGGAAGCTCTGGACTGGATGGTGTTTCAGCATGGTTTGTCCACGATGCTATTGATTAAAAGGAGAGCTGAATCAGATATCACTGAAAACCTCATTGCATTGAGCATACGTATACATATATACATATTGAAATCACATCTATATGTACCCAGTGTCTACTGTTCTGCAGCAATCTGAGACTCCATCTCCAGCCAAGGTATCACGTGGCAGATCCAGCGGGGGTGCGTTGCCTCATGTAGCATGCGAGTCTCCAGCCCTTGTCAGCCCTGGCCAGGACCTTATTGCCCAGACTGGCGCCATGCTGCTGGACAACCCGACCATGAGGTTCAACAGCCCCTGCCACCAGTTTCATTCAGCCCCATCTGCCAGAGACCTGCTGGAGCTGGCAGCTCACCGACCCCCTTCGCGCCAGCACAGCTCCACTGAAGCTCACTCAAGTAGAGCTGCACATAATGCTGCAGCTGGCAGCACAGCAAACGTGGCGCAGGCAGCAGGCAGGCGTGAGCCAGCTCAGCATGCCTTTGTGCCTCAGTCTCACTCAGCAGACTACCAGCACACTCAAGGCTCTGCATGCAGAGCACATGGTGAGGATCAAGGATGGTGCAGCGACGCTGTCAGTACCATGCCTGAGTTTCTGTCTGCTGGCACAGAGGAGATGATCAGGCTTCACACATACCCTGTGTCCATGTTCCAGACTGACCAGGCCAGCAGGCAGCAGGCAGGCTCCACACAGCTGGCCATGCAGATGCTGCCAGCAGCAAGCAACAGCTACCTGACCCAGCCTGGTCTCAGGTGGGAGCCCATCCAGTCTGACTCGCTGGTACCAGCTGCCATGGCTCATGGCATGTATAGCACTGACATGGTCACCTCTGTACCGTCCACCTTCCTGCCAGCTCTGATGCTGCAGCGCCAGCAGGCTCAGGGGCCAAGTCACAGCGCAGGGCAGGGTTTGGGAAGTCAAGGCACAGCAATGGAGCAGCTAGCTTTGTCCACTGCTGCAACAGCTGATCTGTTGGCTGGCATGGCTGCCAACAGCAGCCAAGCATATCCAGGACCGGCATCCGATCTCATCCTAGCTGCTTCTGCAACCCTGCAAGCCTTTGCTAGGGCTGCCCATTCTGCTCAAGGCAACCCTTTTGGGGCTCAGTCCGGGCTGAATCAGGTTGGGAACAGGCTGTTCAGTAGTGCTGTCCCTGGGCCTGCAGACTTGCCAGAGCAACAGCGGCAGCAGGTTGCTTTCATGCAGCAGCACTGGCAGCTGCAACAACAGCAGCAGCAGCAAAGCTGCTTTGGGATTAATGGAGCTTCACAGCACCCAGGATAGCAAAAGAAGCTGAGCACAGCAAGCCTTAGTACATCACAGCATTCTCAACCTACTGCGCTGCAGTTGTAAACCATGGCCCATCTACAAATTTGTGATTAGCAAAAGGACATGCTTGTGCAAAATTGGTGCAAGCGGCTACTGAGCAAGCTGGGTACCAGTGGGCAAGTAGACAAATGAATCAAACTTTAGGACCTCCCTCTGGCAGAAGTGGCATGGAATGTATGCTACATCAGTCAAGGGAGCATACAGAGCCATGCTAGATTGTGACTGTATGCAGCACTCAGAGTTTTAAAGATTGTGTACAATTGCAGTGTTTCAGGCTGCTCTTTTGATTCGTGAACCAATCTCTTCCAAGTCCAATCCTTTTGACCGTCACATCCAACAGTTCAACAAATTGCGCTGGCACAACTATGTCTATTCTGATTCACGGTAGTGACTGCATATAAGTATGATCTCAGGACTAGCAACACATGCCACCACCAATGTATGATGCACAAGATCTCGTCCCCTCCTAGCATTAAAATTAGGATTGCCTGTCAAGCTGTATATCTCCTTTTCAAAGTCCTTAGCTAGCAGATCCTATGACTCTGTGAGCTGCTTGTTAATTGACTTAAGACACTCAACATGGGTCAATGGAAATCTCTGCCTTGTTGCATCAAAACGGCATATGTGTTCCTGAGCAAGGCCGCAGGCGCAAAAGAAAAACATGCAAGCTGCTTGCAAAACTGCAGTTGCAAAGACAATTCTACATGCATCACTTGACTATGCCCTATAAGGCTAGAAAACATCCATGATGTGAAATAGTTGTACTGAAAGCCCTGTGGGCAACATAGCTGTTTCAGATGTGACTTGACCATACCCGTCAAGGCTGAATCACACAACTGATTCAGAAGCTTTAATGCAATCCATACATTTACTAGTAGAAACATGCCAAACGCCAAGTGAACAACTTTGGAAGGGCGGGAAGCATAGCATAAAATGTCAGACAAAATAATGCAGGACTCATTGCACAAACCCCACATGGGCTGCTGATGTCCTGCTTCCCGTTCTAATGGCGCTGTGGCCGCCTTGTATTTCATTCCTGCCTGCCACCTTCAGCTCAGCAACTTTTCTGTCAGGCAACACTGTCACTGTCTCTGACATTGTTGTGGCCATGTCTGCGGTGCTCAACAGGTCTTGTGAGGCTCCAGATGGATCCACCCAGTCGTCTGCGGCACTGCACACGCCTGTGTCTGATTTCTCCCCAGAACTCTCTTCTCGGACAGGCGCAAATTCACGCACAATCTCTGTGGATCTCACTCTGCTTGGTCTGATCTGCTCTGTATATGAGGATGAAGCAACGTGCAACTCCTTGATTGCTGCAGCAGCCTCAGCCAGCTTGTCACTGGAGTCTGACTTGGCCCTGTTTACATTGCTCAGCACTCCAGAAGATGCAATGCTGGAGCTCCTATGCACTCCCAGCTGCTGGGCGTACACATCAATCGTCAGCATCAAAGACATGGCTTTTGAGGCCTTTGCTAATCAGATCACTCAGTGCTGTTGTCACTGCTGTTGATGAATGCAGTGATTTGCACAACTGGGTGCCAAGCAGCATTAGCATGCGCAGCATGTAGCATGCATGTTAAGCAGCTGTACAGTTGCATTAGTGATAGCATGTCGCATGCTCCCCACGATGATATTAGCTGGTAGCTGACACTTGTAGTAAGAAACATTGTGAAGGCTCTTAGAAACGATGTCTACTTGATGATGGTACATGCTCTTACTTGAGAGGCACATCTGGATCCAGAAGCCATTGTACCCATGCTGAAGGCGTCATCTTCCACCTGAGCCAGGATCAGAAACAGGGAGTCATTGCTTCAATCTCTCTACATCTCAAAGTATGTTGATTGTGTATGCCCAGGTATAAGACATCTGGAACTTTGCTGCCACGCCTCAAGCTAAGCAGCCAGTGCAGCTGCATCTGCAGATCTGCTGGATGGCTGCAAATGATATCTGACAAATTGCAGAGCACAACAGGCTACTGCTCAGGACAAGAGCTTGTCTTGAGTAACTCTAGCAAGTGGTCATACCGGTTTTGTGTGCAGCCAGTAGGTCCGCATGAAGCCTTTGCCCTTGATGGCTTGTTGCCCTGAGCGGCGGGCAACACATCGACGCAGGTCAGGCGCCTGCCGTACCAACAGTTGAGCAGTTGCTTTGGACAGCTGTATACGATTCTGCAAGCTGCTGCTCTCCATGCGGGACGCCACATTGACAGTGTCTCCAAAGAGGCAGTACCGTGGGTTCATGTTACCCACCACCGAAGCAACCACAGGTCCAGAGTGTATTCCTGCTCGTATGCTCAGAAAGCCTGATGTGGAGTCATCTGACCGTATCATGACACTGTTGGCGGCCTGCACGGCCTCGATTGCGAAGCGCGCGACAAGAGCCGCGTGGTCCTGCTGAGGCGTCCGCAGGTTGCCGACTGTCATATAGGCGTCTCCGATGGTTTCCACCTTGAAGAGGCCATACTTGCCGGTCAGCTCATCAAACAGTCGGTACAATCGATCCAACATGTCCATGACCTGCAATGCACATCGACAATATGTGAGATGCACAGCAGCCAGCATGGCAAGTGCTGTACCACAGGATATTCCCTTGCCATTCCTGCCAGGGGTACACACACCCTGGTGTTGAGGCAGTGCTGCACAATTTTCAATAGTTGTGTTAACAGTTTGTGCATGACAAAGCCTGAAATCTACTGCATGCATAGCTGAGCTTGTCAAAAGCAAGAGGAAGGTACACACCTCTTGGGGCTGCAAGATGCCTGAGATGTTGGTGAAGCCCACAATATCACTGAAGAAGATGGTCACGCAGTCATAGCTTTCAGGCTCCACAGCACGGCCCTCTCTCAGCGCTGCTGCCACCTGCAAGTGTCACACAGCATTTGTGCTTTGATTTAGCTCAGGCTGAGCCACAAGGTCTTCACATCTTCAGCTGAGATGAAGACAGGTTACCAAGAAGAGGTATGCAGCAGACTACCAGATAACCTCACATGCAAAAAGCAATATCAGACAATGGAAGACGCTTTGGTTTCCCCAGCCAGATATCTGTTGATAGACAGCTCGCTAATCTTTTTTTGGACAGAAAACTGCTGTAGGTGAATTGTCCTTGTGCATGAGCCTAGATCAAGAAGCATCACAGAGATCCATACAGTGAAATTAGCATGCACAGCCTTTAAGCTGCACAACCTGCACTTGCACCTTGGTGAGCAACATGTCACAGAGATGAGCATGCACTCCAATTCAAACTAGGTAACAACAAAAGCCAACTTGACATAAGCCACAGCAAGAGCAGCACAGCAAGGTTTGGTGGCAATGACCTGAGGAGGCAGCATCTGCTCAAGCAAAGCCTGATCCTTCTGTCGCTTCTCAGCGAGCATATCATTGGCTGCACTCTGCTCAGCCACAAGCTGCAGCAGCTCCTCATCAACGTCCTTCAAAGATGGCCGCAGCGTCATGTCCTGCAGGCCCATTACACCAGCATGTTTAGAACACCGAAGAAATATAAGATGAGAGAAGGGAAAATATTCATCGTACTTTACGTCCTGTCAGCAGACATCTGCCTGATTTTGTGCATGCTGCATGTTGCTTTATAAGCTGCATTATGGCTTGCGCCTTAGACGGCATTCATACTGCCCTCAGCCATTATGTAACATTCCAGAGCTGTGACTTTGCAGCAGTCATGAGTGCAGCAAGTCGCCTGATTCAGTCAAGGTATAGGCAGTAGACACCAAGTCAATGTATATGCTGCGATCCTGGCAAAATGGCTTCTGCAGCAGAGAAAGGATGCATCAACAGCTGCTATGCCTCAGGACTGTATGCTCTTTCATTCATTAAACAAATGTCTTCCATTAGGGTCAGGTGCATGTAGATCCCTGTATGGGGTCCTCATCATAGTCTGTCCACACAATTGAAGTAACACAAATGGGCGGATGATGTCGTCGTGCATCGAAAGTGAGCAAAGCAGGTGGTCACCTGGTGCCAACACTGGTGCATGAGGGTTTGCAGAGGCACCAGGCCAGCATCTATAAGGCCTGGCACATGGGGCCGTTTTGGAGGGCCCTGCCCTGCCCCCTCTTCATGCAGGGCTGCCATGACACCCTACACGTTCAGATAGAGTGGACCCCGTTGATGATGACAGAATCTCCTGTAAATTATGCCAGCATGATGCAGCACAGTAGTTTCTGATGTGACAGCCAAGATGAGATGCCTTTTTGAGGGATGTTACTTGCTTGCTGTGATGCACAAGGGACTCACTGCTCAGTCATGTCTGCCTTTAATTGGTTATCTCATGAATACTCGTCCCTTGCAGCCTACTCAACAGGGATCCACCTCATGCTGCACATGCCGGCACTGAATTGCATTTATAACCTAATCAGTGCATGACTTGTACCAGATATTCTTCAATCATAGACATCTGAAAAGCGACTAAGTGTTACTCATGCTATGTCACCTCGGGGTCTTCCCCATTGAAGGGCTCCCTTCTGTACAGCATCTCATAAATGAGCATCCCCAAAGCATACACATCGCTGCTGCAGCTAGGAGGTGACCCATGCAGCACCTCTGGGGCGACCCAGAAGGGGTAACACCGCTGCAGCAACCTGTCCATATCCAGCTGCACACCACACACACTCTTGCTGTATGCTGTGTACAGCATTCAAGGTGTGTTCTTGTTGCACAGAAGGAGTGACACCGCTGTTGCATCCTGCATGTAAAAATGCACGCGGCACAGAGTCTGGACTGAAAGCACATAGAGCAGCATTGGAGTTGCTTTTTCGTTGAAGAGAAGGAGTGAAGCTGCTGTCATATCCTGAGCATGCACACCAACACAGGCTCCTGGCTACAGATGGGACAGTACCATTGCTGTGGAGGTGTCGACATCAAGCTGCACCCTCATTACATGACAATCAGTCATTAATATTGTTTTTTGTTGTGCTCGTCAACTGGAAGCAGCCTGATGCTGCAGCTCACCGTCTACACATCCACACGAGTCTCTACTGCACATACAGTCGTAGTACAATGCGTCTGTCCAGCAATGCATACTCTTTTGGGTCAATCAGTGCATTTAGTACCATTCTTGGTGCCTGCCAGGATGGCACAGCGCAGCATAGCACAGCGCAGATGACACAGAAACTTTCTTGATGCTCAGATTGCAATGATGGGTGGCAAAGCACTGGTGACACCCACGTGAAGGGCCGCATTGTCTGATGTTCATTGGTGCAACAAGAGTGACGTACGACCACAGAGGAACAAGCAGAATACACACAATGGTCAATACGTCAATGTTCATGTAGGCATGCTGATGATGGGTTGCGGTGGTCAAAGCACATGCTAGGCTGCTGCTTTGCCTGCAGCATTGCAGATTTGTGAAGGCAAAGTTGAAGAACAAGTGTCCCCCTGGCTCTGCAGCTGCATTCAGGTCTCGCATCATAGCACAGTTCAACAGCAGGCGGTGTTTGTAATGCATGCATGTGAGCTCAGCAAGACTGGCACACTGGAAGTCACACGCGTGAGCTCAGCAGCTGCTATCTGGCTGTTGCTTGTCTACACCATTGTATCAGCATTAGTCTAGATGGCTTGACATGCAATGATTGAGTACAACATTGAGTGTCTTGCTGGAAGCCATATACCTGCAGTTTGCAGCTGTACTCATATGCTTGCTACTAGGAAGAAGCCATGGTCTTACCGTATGTTGCTGGAAGTCAGACAGGTGCGCTCTGCAGCTGCTGTCCAGCAGGACTTTGGGAGAGCGCAGCTCCTGGTGGATGATGGGTGGCTCTGCACTGTGCAGGAAGCTCAAGCCTGCTACCACATGCCTCAGCATAGACACAATCATCTCGTTGTCCAGCATCACCTGTTTCATCCAGAAACATGTGCATTGAGCTGATCTTCATTGCGTCGGTCATGCTCTTCATTGCGTTAGTCAGAAACAGATAATTGCGGTAGTCAGAAACATGTTCAGCTTAACCCCAATTCAGCTCGATCAGACTTGATATTTCGATTGATGTTATCGCTTGACAAAAGCCTCTTCTGAAACTCAGTCTGATCTGACATGTAAAATAAGACATGGACAGAATGGTCTTATGGTCCGACATGAGCTGACTGCTAAGATGACTCTGAGCTCAACTCGGATGATCTTGTTCAGCTGCTTTGTCATGCTGCCCAGCATGCATGTCTTCTCATGGCGTCACAGCAGGTGTGCAGCATGTTTCCTCCAACAGGCCTTTTCATGCATGATCGCCAACGTGAAGACTGACTGCAAAGCAGTCTGTAAACTACTGGAAGATTCACAGCACAGCAGTCTGTCAAATGTTCATAGGTTACCGCCTGTGCGAGACTCTCCTGATTTTCAACCATGAGGTTTTGTCTATAGGTCAAAGGAAGCGTACCGTATCGTTGTGTAACAAGTCATACAGTGTGCCCCTCTCCAGCAGGGCAGTGACCAACAGAAGGTCCTTTGTAGGGGGATCCACTGACGTTCCCATCACAGTCACTATGTTAGGATGCCGCAAGCTCAATGCAACCGCAGTCTGGTGCAGCACCTGCACACAAGACGTGTCTTGGTGACAGCCTGTGGCTGATGTTGCAACAAGAAAGCTGAGTCACCCTTGATTGTGGCAAACGCAAGTCAGCTGGTTCGAGTCCTGGAATGTGTCCTGCGGTGCAGGACTTGCTTGCTTTGTCAATGCAGCTGGGCTGAGCATTGGGCTTGGACTTGCTGCAGCTGTGATGTACAGCAATCATGTTGAAGGCCAAAAAGCACTGGAGAGGTAGGGACGGTGGCAACAGTGTGCACACACATAGGATGTAAGGCGTCCTGGACAGGTAAGCACAGTGGCAACAGAATGCACACACATAGGATACGTATATATAGGATCCAGACATGCCCATAAATGCATACACACGGAACAGACACACATAGATACATACACATAGGGTACTTACACATGGCATGCATACACACAGGGTGCATGCACATAGGATGCAAGGCGTCCTGGAGTATGTCTGATGATCCATCTTCTTTGCAACAGAGCATACAGCACTTGACATGACCCACACCCTGTTGCACTTCTGCTGCTGTGTCAGGGTACCTGACATAGGCGGACTCTACCATGCATCAAGACACATGAGCACATGCTTCCTGACCACTGACACAGGCAAGTTGAGCAAGCCATCAAACTGCAGGGGCAGAGGTCCTACAGCTTCTCTGCCCAGATGGGCCTTGATGGGCCCACACAGAAAGTAAGCTCCTACACATGCCCAAGCATGTGCCATCCAGCTTGTGAAGGCATGCCAAACATCCTGCCAGTTGCGTGCCTCATGGTATCCAGCCCTGTCAAATTGCCGCCTGCTCTCGTCATATCCTATGTCCAGCCTGCAACAGGCAGATGGAATGGTTTGCGTTCCATAAATTGTGCCAGTTGTATGCTTCATAGTGTCGAGCCCTGTCGAAGTGCTGCCTCCTCTCATCGTGTCCCATGTCCAACCTGCGATAGGCAAATCAAATGGTTGCATGCCGTGGACTGTGCCAGTTGCATGCTTCGTGGTGTTGAGCCCTGTCAAAGAGCCACCCAAATATCCCATGTCCAACCTGGAAATGCATCTTTCTTGTTGTTACACGCCATGCACGGTGCTAGCTGTGTGCCTCACAGTATTGGCCCCTGCTAAACTGCAGCCTGCTCTTTTGTAGTCCATGTTCAGCCTGGAAATGCAAAATTGCTGTTGAATGCCATGCATGGTGCCATGCATGTTGTGCGTCACAGTATTGCGTCCTGCCAAAAGTGCTGCCTGCTCTATGGCATTCCATACCCGACCTGAAGAGCAGCAACAAGGGCTTTGAAGGCTACAAAGTCAGCCAAATGTAGCTCTAATGGTGTCAGCCTTGAGCATCCTTCAGCCTATCATCCCTGCATCTGATGCGCAACCTAAGGCTGGCAGACTATAGTCTATGCTTTTGCATTATGTGCACACTATCAAATCTACCAGTTTGCCAACGGCAAGTGCATGCGTCAGGTTCTGTTGCGCCATGCAGAACGAGCACATTCCAGCCTATTACAGCGTTGCCTTTGAATCTCAGCAGCCAGTTTTGGCAAGGCAGCAGGATGTGGTCTGATGACAGCATGGCAGGTATACTTGTTGCATGGCCAGCAGTGCGCTCAGAGTAGTCAATGGGGGAAACGCCCACCTGGACTCTTCACCCCAAAATGCGCTTGTGGGCGAGGCAGCAGGGTGTGCTCTGATCAGGTCCTGTGCCTGCAACTCCTCAGCGGCAGACTGATGCTCCTGCAGCTTCTCCAGATTCTGTGTGGTGGGTGCTGCAGCCAGCAAGTACTCACCCTGGTCCTTGTCCACTGCTTGGTTGTCAGAGCCTGAGGACTGTGAGCCCTTCAGCAGATGGGCATTTGATTCAGCAGACTGGACAGACTGTATGGAGGGCAAGGGGTTATTGAGGTCCAGCCCTGAGCCAGGGGCTAGCAGGAAACGTTGCCCTGGTGAGTAGGTGACGCTCCTGCCGCTGCTGGCAGGAGCTGCTGAGGCATGTGCCATGATGTCGATGACCAAATCGCTGGTCAGGCGCTGTGAGTCATGCAAGGTGATGACGTCCTCTTGAGATTGGCGGGAGGGCCGAATGATTTCTGCGTCAAAAATGGATTTGGTCCTGCGCAGCAAAATCATCGACTGTCATTTTGTCAATGTGGTGGCATGTAAAACTAAACTATGGAAAAATTGACGACAACAACAACAATAACAACAACAGCAGCATGACAACAACAACAAACAAACAGGCAAGGGTGGATGAAAGACAAGGTGTTCATTGGCATCTGACAAGTGCTTGTAACCTGCACAGATTGGATCTGACCAGCACTGGCTGAAGATCACAGACACAAGCAGAGTATGCATCACGCCCTGTCATGCTATGAAGTGGTATGCTGCTCAGAAATTGTCGGGTCATTGCCATGTCAGGGAACTTCCATGCAAGACAGGAGTGCAACCAGACAACTGCATGCAAAGCTAGTCCAACATGTGCCTTACAGAGTGAGCCTTGATGCACATCATGTCACAGTGCAGCAGGCATGCCTTTTAATGTAGTTCAGTCGAAAGAGTGTTGAATAGCTGACCTTGAGTGTCGTGGGGCCAGCATACGCTTCACAGCCACCTGAGTACCCCTGTACTCCCCCCTCAGTACCTTCCCATGCACCCCCTCCCCCAGCACCTCAGACTCATCACTCAGATGCAGCTCTGAGAAGGGGATGTGCATGACGGTGAGTCTGTTAGCTCGCACGACTAAGAAGGCGATGATCATCAGGATGATCACTCCAATGATGATGACTGCCAGGAAGCCAGCCAAGCCCAGGTGGCCAAAAAGATTGTGCGGGATAGGCTTGCAGAAGTTGCAGATGCACGATGCATTCTGCAAGACATACAAGAACACATCTTTGCAATAGGCATGATGGTGAATGATTTTCCAATGTGCAGACAGCTTGGCCTCTTCAAATGTTTGCATGCAAATCCCAATGTGCAGATCACATGACCGTCAGTAGGCAAGTCATGGCAAGACGCCAGTTGTGGTCAGGAACATCTGGGTCACTGCCAGGCATGCATGCAAAGCTGGAAGGCTACCAAAAACTGACCAGTCTGACAACGAATGGGCTGTATGCTTGCATAGCAGGTCAAGCAGCCAAACAGCAGCTATGACTGTCTGGCCACAATGGCAAGGTAGTGCATCAAGGCAGACAAGGGATGCTGACACAAACTGTTACTGCATGGATTGTGACTGAACTGTTACTGGAGCATTACTAGACGGACTTACAGCTGACACAAACTTTTACTACATGGACTATAACTGCAGTATTACTGAATGGACTTACAGCAGGACAGGGCAGGCCTCTTTCAGCACACAAGCCATTTATCTCATTTGCAGGAAGCTTGTACGAGTTGGCTGGGCACACAACCATGTCATAGGTGTCGTTCTGAGCCAGGCAGGACCCATTGATCAGAACATTGGTGTCCAGCTGCATCTGATAGGCATCCAGATAGTTGTAAGGCGTGCTCCAGCTGTTGTAGTGACCGGCCACAGCAGCATAGTGACTGGAGTTGATGCTGCAGGCAAAGGCATAGTGTATGGTCAGGACTGTGTGTTGCACTGATGAGCAGCAAGTCTTCAGTGGCTGTCACCATCGCTGCAAGCCATGTGTAGGATCGGGCTCAGACTGCTAGTTGTTGCATGCTAGGTTGTGTTGTACCCTATTGTGCTTTGCCATGACGGCCCTGAGCACATCAGGGTAATATCAGAAAGGAGTTCTGCTGGCTGAAAGGGTGAATTATGCTTGTGCCCTGCAGAGTCGGTTCATTCCTGCCGGGGACCTTACATAGATGGGGCAAGTGACAGCAAATGCTCTGAGTGCATGTCTGCTGCCAGATTGGTTACATGACTCGAGCAGCAGAACAACATAAAGTAACAACTTGCGCCGTAAAAACCCACTCGACATGCAGCAAACCAGTGTGGGACTCACGCATACAGGGCCTCAACAATAGCCTCCCGAACGTCCAGGGGCACACTCTTGGGGTTGGCAGACAACCCATACTCTGGGTACAGCCTGGTGGAAGTGGTCCAGGGGAACCCAGGAAACGTCATCTGCATGATGATGCCACGTTTATGTTATGCTTAGCAGTGGACCGAAATGACACCCAAGCAAGCTGCACTTGGACAAGTCTCCAGCAGTAGCCATGCGGCAAAGTAATGCATGAAAGACATGAAGCAAAATGTCACTGGCAGCATGAAAGTCAGGGGAGCATCAGGGGGGTGCAATAATGCAAATAGCATCTTACAGGAGACAAGATCTTGACTTCATCAAGACTGATGACTTTTTGAGCTGCCAGGGTTGCGGGCTGGTCTGCTCGCACGAAGGCCACATCTGCGGTGCCCTCCACCACAGCCAGCACCTGTGCTTGCTGATCGTGCAGGAATATCACCTGTCCAAATGTGCACACACAGCATGATTACATGGTTGACTTAGTACTTGTGAGGTGCTGAACATGGGTGCTGGCGTGCTGGGTGCTGGGGTGAACAGGGGTGCTAAGGGTGATGAGCAGGGGTCTTCAAATCATCAACCAGGGTGATGGGTATGGACCAGAGGTTGTGGGGTGTTGAACACGGCTTTGAAGGTTATGAGCAGGAGTCTTAGGCTGGGAAACAAGGATGCACAGTCATCAACAGGGATGAAGCAGGTGTTCCTGGGTCATGCAGCAAACAGTCATCAGCAAGAGCTGGGTATCAAATCCATGTCTCTTGCAGAGGTGTTCCTTGCTTGCATCACGTGTCCTGATAGACAGGAGGTGTGCAAAATGCCTGCTGGAGCAAAGCTCTCACTGAGCCTGCACTGCTGTCTGGTCACACACAAAATCTGCTGTGCTGCGCTGCGCTGCGCTGTGCTGTGCACCACATCAAGTGTTGTAAGGCAAAGCTATGTGGCACTACTACATGTGACCATGCCATCCTACATCCGCAATGTTGTGCGGCGCTGCAGACCTGTTGTGAAAGCATCTATTCCTGTTTGCAGAACACAAAACACAGCATGCACAGTTGCCACAGCAGGACAGCAAAGGCAGCTGATATGTTGGGACAAATGGCATGCGCTGGGGGATACCTGTTCAGCAAGGATGAATGGGTTGTAGCCCTTGTCTTTGAGCTCCCGCCACTGGGCCTGGCCTGATGACAAGGTGGAGATGCCGCTCATGGTCAGCTGCATGGAGACAGGACATCGTGAGGAGAAATGAAAAGCAGACCTCGCTTGGCTGAGTAGACTTTGGGGATTTCTAGACTGCGTGGGGATAGACCTGAATGAATGCCTCGCAGTGCAGCAACAAGCCCGAGCGTGCACTCATACATCTTTCTGGGATTGCATGGGAGGTGCCATACAGAACACAAAACCGGTTTAGAATATGCTGTGTTGGTGAGGGCTGAAGTGTCCTGCCTTGTGGGTTGCTAAGGCACAACTGTGCTGTGATTTGCCTCCATGCACACTGTAGCGCCTACTGCCTTGTGCACTTGCTACCTAACTTGGCAGGTGAGTTTGGGTAGCTCTCAAGCCATGCATTGTGACAATGCTCAATCAAAGGAAGAGATCAAGTACAAAATCTGCATGACAAATCGTGCAATGTGAGAGTTTCAGGCACTGACCCTTTGATTGTTGATGTCTTCAAGGGTCTGCAGATCTGTACGGTTGGCCCGGGCCACTGCAGACCCAGCAAGCCATGACAATGGCTTTCCATTCACCTCATTAATCAGAGATGCCAGAGGAACAGTTCCGAGTTGGCTCTGCACCACAACAGGCAGCTGCTCACAGCCATTGCAGCAGATAAACCCCGCTGTGCAAGCTAAGCAAGTGCTGCATATTCTGCCAGGCAGAACATCAAAAGCTAGCATTCTTCTGCTATGTATGCAGTTATTGCGCTCTGTGGGCCTTGACATCACGCAGTGCTTCATTGCTCTCAAGCTATACCAGCAGCAACAAATGAAAGCTTGAACCAGAAGACACAAGAGAAAGCAAGGCGCTATACGCTCTACCTGTAGACAGACAAACACTCCTGGACCAGCAAAGAAGACATCTACACTGCCATTCAGGCCAGCAGCTACAAACGAGTCAGGTGACGTGAACAGAGTCACAGTGAAATTGCAGCCAGTTTCAGCTGAAAGGTATGTCTGAAAGGTAGGGTAATACATCTGTTCTGTGAGTGTGACCCCATAGGTATTTGCATCGACGCCCACAGTGTATGCACACTGCCCATGGACCTGAGGCAATCGTACATCCAGTGTGTGAAGTGTGCGTGAGACTATTGCATACACAACATGATCGGGAGGAAGCTGCGCAGGGACACAGGCTTGAGAACTTGCAGCAGTGCTGAAAGTGCTGTCAGGCGCCCACCTGTCTCAACGCTGTCAGCAAGCAACAGACAAGCAATGGCCAACCCGTAAGGCACAGGTCTACACGGAGTAAGCGCGCTGGTTTCTGCATCTTGCTAACTAGGCTGTATTGCTAACGTGAGGTCCAAATATCGCATTGGAGCTGCTCACAGGTTTGGGCTGACAACGAGCAGCATCGTGTGTGTCTAGTCTTGACATTGGTCGGCTGCGCAAATTTGGCGCTGTGGGTAGAGCAAGGAAGCTCTCGACAACTGTCGACGCGACAACACTTTTGCAGAACGAAGTCCGACACCCTATGATGCATACACATTCAAGGTGGTCTTCGCGACCAGTCTGGCAACTTGCAACCGCGCTGTAACATCTGCGGACGGCCCTCTTGCCTTGCGATCAAAGCTCGATAATGGTGACCGATCTTGTCAAATTGGAACATCTCATTTGAACTCTCATATGCCTAATCAAGCATGTTGCGTAATCTTCCCTGCTGCAGTAGTAAACACGGTCACATGCAAAGCTGAAAGGCATTGCGTTGACACGTTGGAGCATTGCCTTCTCCTGAACTGGCTGGTTAGCCTGAAGGTGATATCTCAGTGCTCCATGTACGTGCTCGAGCAGCCATACTAGCTAGCGGCCATGCCATTACACATTTGTCAATGCTTGGAGTCTGACGCCAAGACAAGCATGCTGGTGGGACTTCAGGTGCAGGCTCAACTGCAACATTCGAGGCAGAGTCAGACGAGGATTTCAGTGCAATTGTGACTCATGCTGATACATAAAGTCTGAGTCTGATCAAGATTAGATGGTCAGCAAGTACTGTCACAATCACAGCACAAAGCATTTTGTGATTATGTGTCTTGATAGGCTGTCAGCTGTTTGCATGGCTCGGCTAGGCAGCCTTTGTCTGTTGCTATCACTGTGAGCTCGAGTGAGTTCACCTGTGAACAACCTGTTCTTCAGTATGTCAACCTTTTTTTAATGTGATGGAGGACCAAGATGTCATGAATAGTCTGCCAGCAGCAATGCCTGCTGGAGGACCAAGATGTCGTGCATAGTCTGCCAGCAGCAATGCCTGCTGTGTGAGCACCGTCAGGACGCGGTAAAGGGTAATCGCATGCAACTCTAACATGTATTCACACGTGACTATGCACCCAAGCCTGCTTAGCCACAGTATAGTGACCTAGTGTGGATGTTTGCTTCAAGATGAACCTCACAGCACAACACTGAGATATGTGTACAAGCAGGAGCTCGTGCATGTTGGCTGTTACATGAAGAAGGTACATCGGTGGCTGGACACAGGGTATGTAGCGATACAGTTAGCAAAAGATATCGCACTTTCCCCATGACCCTGTGTCAGTGCGTCAGTATCGCACAGTGGGTATCGCACTGAACAACGCATATCGCAACATCGCACAGTGTCATTGCAGCCAGATGATGGGCAATCTAGAAGTCTAAAAAGGACGTGAGCAGCAGTGCATCTAAGTCTGGAGCAGTAGGCAAGCCGCCTGATCCTTGCTGGCAATTTTTTGAAAAAGTATGTGAGCCTAGTCCTCTTGGAGAGCTCATTGCACAAAACAGCAACATGTTGTACAGTAGACTCCGTAAGAAATGTCGTGGTTGTTTTGTTTCTGTTTCGAAGTGACAAAGTCAAGGCAGGAGAAGATCATCTCCTGACTTGCCAGAAAGCAGCTACCTGCTTCCCAGATGTCAGGACTGTCATACAGCGCAACAAGGCCAGCAAAGGGGAAGCCAAGCTTCCTGCACTCCTTGAAAGACAGCATGAGCAGTCTGCGAGCAGTGCCGCTGTACCAACCTACAAGTTTGAAGTCGAAGCTATTAAAGACAGTGCAACTTTGTCAACTTCACATCTTGCAACTTGTTCACTTGGTGCGTACAGGTCGAAAAAGTCCGTACTGGTCCAAAACGCAGTATCGCACAATTAGTATTTATTTCCGCACGAGGATTGCAGTGGCAGCATGACTAAGCAAAGCAAACGTCTTTCTTCTGCAACCCGTCCTGCCTGCGCCATTCGCGTGCAGAGTTTTAGCCAGCCTCGCGTCCTTGCGAGACCTCAGATCAATGCCAGAAGCATTGTAAGCAATCGTCGGCTGCGTTGAAAGGGCCGCATTAACTGAGGCGACCATGACGGAGTTTCCGGGCGATAACCTGAAGCCTTTTGTAACTTCCGATCATATCAAGGGTGTAGGGGTCGAACTTCAACACTCTGGGGGGCACCAACGCAGCTGCGAAAAGATGGGCTCAGTTGCACTATCTTCTGTACAGATTGAGTGTCGTGTTGCTGGCCTTGACCTCATCAAGGCACAACCTGTAGACGAGAAAGCAAACTGGACTATGTCACTGCAACAAAGCCAATGGAATGAGACAATAGCAATGACAGTTCACCCTCAATGGACAGTGTTTCAGCTAAAGAAGCTAATTCAGGTCCTCAACGGTGTTCCGTTTGAGCGGCAGAATTTGAGCTACGCAGGATATAGCTTACACGACGATTTGCTCGTCTCCAACTCAGGCATGTTTGATGGATGCACTGTCAAATTGGCAATTAAGCTATCTGCCAAGAACAAGCAAGCTGACCTGTCTGAGTCTCTGATCAACATTACTGTCAAAACTATGAAAGGCAGCAAAATTGAGCTGTGGGTGAAACCAGGCTGGACTGTGTTGCAGCTCCAGCATTCCGTTGAGCAGGTGATGGGAGTTCCATCACATGATCAGAGGCTAATCTTTGCTGGTCAGCAACTGGAGTCTGCGTTCACCTTGCATGACTACGGACTGAAGACAGGATATGTACTATACCTTTTGGTCAGGTTAACTGACAGATGACACTCACAGTTCCAACAAGTTGCCAGACGCCGAAGTCTACTGACTTCATGATACTGCTGTAACCCTCTTGTTTGTAAGCAGCAGTCTGGCTTTCCGCTTACTTGGCAAGTAGTGATTGGCTCTGAGGCTGTCATCACAATTAGACTTTGTGTGTGTGACATGTTGCATTGCACAGCTTGTTGCAGGCTGCACACAGAATTCCACCTCAAAACGCATTTCTTTACAGTGCCTACCTCACAACTTGGTGTATTCAGGTAACAATGGCAACCACTTGTGTAACGATGGCTGGTCTTGACTGCCTCTCAGGTGCAAGCGCAATCTGTGCAAACCAATTTATGTTGCCTGGCAGCAGTGCTGATGATGATGAGACAGGATGAGACTTACATTGTCAGCTGTCTGCTGTCTGACTGTAGTGGCGAGGCTTAGGACAAGTACCGCCTGGGACTTGGGAAGCTGCAAACGTGTGGTCCCCGCATAGGTGTGACATACTGCCCCATGTAGGTAACAGGGCTCTGGAGTGCTTCATCTGGAACTGGGAGGATACTCAATCAGACGTACTTTGGAGTCTTGTCCGATTTCACAGTCAAATATGAATGGCTGATTGCAAATAGCAGGTTGGGTTAATGCTTGCAAGTGCTTCAGCACAATATAATAATATTAATATGCAACATTCCATTACGCATTTTGGCCTGATCACAGAATTTGCATGGTCTCCATCACGGAAGGTTGTGATTTCCAGCTAACACCTGATCTCAACGCATGGTTTCATTTACAGAATGAGACAGCCTAAACTCAACAATTTGCATTTACCGATTTCACTCTGTAGTACTTCAGTACCATCACCGGTGGTATTCACTAGCACATGCGTATAAGCAAAGGCCACATTACCAAAATTGCACTGGGGGGGGGCACCTCGGTAATCTTCCAGGAGATAAGAGTAGCAGGTAGATAGTCTGGCAAATCTGTGCACATCAAATGTTCAAAACGCGTCGTGCGTGCATTCTTCTTCATTTCAGGATCCTTCTGCGTAGTCCGACCTGACAGATGACCAACAACAGGACGTGCTCTGATTGCACGATCGGGCCCCAAGTCACTCCGGTATCGAGTGGGGGTCACAACAGTGTTGAGAATGGCCTCTGAGATAAACCTGTCGACGTTACAGCCGGAGAACCCAGACTTCCTCTTGAGCGCTGCCAGCATCGCTCAGGCGCTGCAGCAACACCATTTTGCCCTGTTGCGACTAGTCGAGCAAGACGGAGAAAGGCTTGGAACGCTGCAAGCACTTTTGAAAGATAGCGTGGACGAAAGCAATCCTAATAAGGCAGCTTTGCAGCCTTCCAAGCAGTTTCCTGGCCGTGATGTCTACGAATACAGTGTCGGACAGAATATGTCTACCATGCCACTGTCAGTGCACAAGACTGCGCCGCAGGTATGCATGTTCACTGAAGTTATGTTGCGCAGGTCATGGCTTTCCCTCCTGTCCTCGTTAAAGAGGGCAGTCTTTGGGTCTTGCAGGCGTTTCATGTTTTGAACAAGACAGCTAATGCTGTGTTGACAGCATTGGCAAAGTCTCCATTTTTAAAGATCAAGGCAAATAGCTTTGACAGCATCCTGGAAGACCCTGTGCTGGACCCAGGCGTGGTTTCCTGTTCAAGCCTAGATGTTATCCATTACTGGGACCCTGGGAATGCTGACTGCAGCAACAATGGTCAAGCAGTTGCAGACAAAGGCTTGCTCACTGTTATATTTGCTGACACAGAAGCTGGTCTCCAGGTAAACAGATTGTGCATCAAATTGTTAAACACAACACCAGTCATGAAACAATACGGTTTTCAACAGTTGCCTGTTGGCCAACTAGCTTGATTCGCCACTCATGTTTAAACATGCAGCGCAAAGAGAAGCTGACAGCTGCACAATGCTTGGACACAGGTGTTCCATCCAAAGCTGCAGCATGTTCAGGAAGTCATCATTCCAGCAGGATGCGCGGTGGTGCTGCCTGGTTATACTCTTGAGCGGGCGTCTTGTGGCATCTTTAAAGCAGCCCTGTACAAAGTTGTAAGCTTCCTGACTGGCGCTTTGTTGCACTTTGCCACAAAGTTTGGCTACATGAAGAGTACTATCAAGACAGGCTTTCAGCACTGCTGAGCAGCACAGAGAGTTAATTTATCAAGGGAACACATACAACTTCATCTTTGTATGAGACATTTGACAACTGCACTAGTCCTGCTGAGATATGCACTCATTGCCTGTGCTCCCATTACAAAGCACTGCCAACCTATGGAGCTTATAGCACTGCTTGTATGAGTAAGCAAGGTGTTGCCCTGCACAGGATATGAAGCGGACGGGTGGGGACCGCCTGATACTAGCCTTCAAGCTAAGGGCGCCGCCCTCTGCTGTCATCAATCTGCATCCTGGCTTGCCTTTGGATGTGAAGTCAGGCCTTGATCCCAGGTGCAGCAAGCCTGTATTGGCAAAATATATCTCACAATCAGCACTTGGGCTATACTCCTTGCAAGTCTGCCTTGCAATGTGCCCTCTGCCGCTGCTCACAACAAGCATGACCCAACAGCACATGCATGCTGCACAGATACAACCCTACCCCTCACTTGCTGAGTTGCGACATCATCTGCAAGGGCCAGTGTGTGCATTGATGATGTACGCATCTGACGCAAGCACCTGCTGTTACAGGTACGCTGGACCAATCACAGCGACAGAATGGTTGGACCAGAGTCACACTGCCACTAATGCTCCCACAGCGACAACCCACAATTGCTACAATCTGGTCTCACAGGTAAGCACTCACAGTCACTACTTCCTCAAGTCTACATTTGTTGATGCCATAGCATACCTGGAGACTCCTTGGCCTGAGCTGCACATCACCATTTGAACACACTTCTTTGATCAGGAGGCAAAGCCTGTACTTTGATGGGAACGGCTGATGGCTTGTATGAGCATCACTTGTACCCTGAGCGACTGTGCATACCACAACTGCATCAAAACAGGCGGTGGTGTGATTGTCTTACAAGTGTCTTGCTTTGCAGCCTGATGGGAAATTGGATGTGGGGCATGCTGTTGCTTCTGCAGCGACAGCTCGACAAGCAAACCACATGCAAATTACGTTTGAAGGACCTGGATGCGACAGCACTGCCTGGCATGTCGACAGACAGTGGACAATCGGTCAAATGAGGGTGATGATCCAAGCAGAAACTGGCATACCCATTCAGGAGCAGGAATTGATCTACCGGGGCAAGCGCCTGATGGGCACTGGCACTCTGATGCATTCTGGAGTCGTGGATGGTGCATTTGTTACATTACGCATCGGAAAGGCAGAGGGCAACACAATTGCGGTCAATGTGAGAATGCTGAGTGGTAAAGTCCTCACGCTAGATGTTGAAGCGACATGGACTGTGTTGCGCATCAAGCAGCTCATTCAGGACATGGAAGGCACACCTGTCAGCCAGCAGAGGCTGCTTTTGCCTGGTGAAACAATGAGCAATAGCAACATGCTGTCTGACTATGGCGTTGAAAATGGCCACACCTTGTTCTACTGCATTTATGTGAGGGGTGGTTAGGATGAAGTGCGCATTCTCAATCAGAAGCAGCTGCTAGACAACTGCCAATCTAGGGGTTTGTTGGGCTCTTTGACAGTTCAGACATACCTTCAAATCACATGCATAAGTTGGCACAGACTGTTGTTGAGCATACACAGTGGCTGTTGCACAATTGAT
>JAABUO010001164.1_pt1 | contig 36684 bp, 33 predicted proteins | sample 5559291 | NCBI WGS metagenome assembly JAABUO01 (sample SAMN10711878, study PRJNA513372) | rock metagenome | isolation source: Antarctica rocks | place: Antarctica: Victoria Land, Finger Mt sud
ATTGGCTTATCTGGGGAGTAGCGCAACGTTCCCCGGTCAGCGTTCTCAAGGAAAAATGTCAGAATATCGAGGTCTGGGATATCAACATCCGGGAAGAATGACTTCGTAGGCATGGTTGAAGGGTGTGCTCAAAGCTGTGGGCTTCGCTTTGACCGAGGTAAAACAATTTACTTCCCCGCAAAATCGGTGGGAAATCTGGAGATGCAATCCCGTGACCTCGAAGGTACAACGCGTCTCTCACCAGAAGGCGACAGAGATGGACAAGATTTTGCATATCGTCAGTGGAAACGGGCGAAGACGCAACACAAGGAGGCCTGCTATCACAAAGAGTGCAACGAAAGGCAGCTCTGTATCGGCTAATGCATATAATGACGTAGAATTTGCTATCTCAGAAAAGGTTTATCAACAAGCTCGCCAAGAGTATTATTCAGAAGCACGTGTCTTTCCATATGCACCATTCAAAGATGCAATGAACAACATGGCGAAATTTTCGCCTGTCTGGAACAGCATGGCGATTAATGCCATGTCTCTTGTGATCTGTGCTGCACCAGCGTGTCCAGAAAGAGACCAACTATTTGCCAGAATACTCGATGCAGTGTATTGCATGAATCGTATGGTGACCATGTTGATTATGCTGACTGCAAGCACCAGAGAAACTACAATTAAAGGAGGCTGTAGAATGTTTAGCCAGAGCGCTTTCTCGCGGAATTGTGGACCAACATTATTGTGCAAAGGTATTGCAGAAGATGTAGACTGCTAAAGAAGATTGTCATTTTACTGGTCGAGAGCATTTATCGAAGCCATGAAAATAAGGAACATTTAGTAAATTTGGCCTCTAAGTATGACTGGTTTGAATTTGGTGGCATCTCTAACAAAGCACTTGGTGTGGCCAAGGTCTGTATAAGTCTTCAAATGCATTGCTACAATGTGCGTGTGCTTCTTTGCTTTCATCACTCTGGCCACCGTCGACATGCCCCAATTTAGAAACGATACGTAGAAAGCAACTGATACCGGATGCACTTCACGATCTCAACCTGAAAATTCCTCCAGCTAATCTTCGCGGAGCTTGGACTAGGGAGACTCTACAATTTGTCGACGAATGGAATACGCAGCAAAAGATGAAAGATACACGTATTTTTACCGTCAAGTATGTGAGTATTTGGGGTGAGGCCAACAAACGAAATCATACCAAAGTGCGCCTTATCTGTGATAGCTATGGTTTGGTGGCATTTATTGAGGAAAGCAGAAGCTTGAAGGATTTCAATATATTAGAAATCCCAATATCAAGTATTGAAGGCTTGACTATGATTGGCAGAGCATCAGAAGTTCAAATTACTTGCAAGCCAATAAGCTGCCGTGCAAGTATATTGTATGATGGTGAAAGCATTAATATTGATCGAATGGAATTAAAGTCTGATAATGATCAGGATGGTGAGATATTTGACCATATCATCAAACTACAGCGGAAATTTAAGTCGAGCATCGCAACCAACTTAAGGCCGGGTGGAACTGAAGATTTTCAAGAAAGGGTGGAAATTGCGAAGGAGCTCATACAGACGCCGGAGACTGCACCAGAGATCATATCTGAACAGTCGCCGAACTTTTCACGGAGTACCGATATTCTGACCGGTGAGCTCGTAAAAGCTAGAGTACTTTCAGGACAGCTGTCGGATGCAGGGTTATTAAAAACATTTCCTAATCCATTTATTATCGAATCCGATTCTGATAATGATATGGCTGCTTTCACAGAAGCAAACAATAAGCCACCTGATCCTTTTCCCAAGAAGGGTTACCGCAGTAAACTTCATGAAGTTCAGTCTCGAACTGAAAAGGATTTCAAATTATCCAATGGGCTTGATAAAATGCCACCAGTCAAAAATGGCAAATCTTCAGTTTCCAAAAATTGGAAAGCTAGTCCAGCAAATGTTAAGCGGCTGTCCAAACCTATGAAACAATATAAGAGCTCGACAAAGCCCAAATTATCGTTAAGTCGAAAGACTCCACAAGGAATTGGCCTCCAAAATAACCTAGATTCATCAAAAACAGATGTCTTTGATGTTCAAGGGAGTTCCGAATACGAGTCTCCCTTTTCAGGAAACAACGCTTCGACAGAATCTCCAATTAAAGCGATGTCGAAAAGGAAATTCAGTAATGTGAAAGAAGCACAAGGCCCGGGAAACATCGGATCAAAGAAAAAAATTGCCGAAAACGTAGGGATCAAAAAGCCATTGGATTTGTTTTCTTCAAGCAAGCGTATTATTGAGCTAAGAAACTCTAGGCAGAACGCACCGAAGACGACGATTCCACAACAGAAGGTTCCATCGGTGCAAACTCCAAGCGGAAAGAAAGCAGCAACGAAGAGCGTTTTTGACGTAAGCCAAAGTGATGATGGAGAAAGTCAAATTGCTTTAGTACTTCCTCCGAGGAATACAAGGAAGCTTCAAAAACCTAGGCAAATAAAACTGACAAATGAAGACCACCAACATGAGGCCATTGTAATTGAGGATGAGACGAAAGCCTTTTCTCCAAAAAAGCTGGAAACAACCAAAACTTCCCGCAAAGCTAAGCAATCACAAGCTAATGGACGTGTGTACAACAGTGAAAACAAAGTTGATGGCATGTTTGAGCCTAATCTAATCTCAAAGGTTCATGCTCCAGAAGTGCAGGCTCTATGGCCTCCCTTTATCGAACCAGCTGAAGGTGCACGCATTACTGCGCATCCAGCCATAAGTACAGCATTGGAGATGCGAAGTCTGAGTCCAGAATTACGAAAGTCAAAGCGCATTGCTAGTCTTGTCGATGAGCTTAAAGTCCGTCGACCTCAAATCGTTCAGTGGAGTCGTAATGGGCCTAAAACACCTGTTCCTTTCTCTACAGCAAAAGCAAACGAAAATGACTCAAAGAAGTTGTCCAGTCTATCTATCCCCGACTCAACCTCAGATCGGCGGCAAATAAGGATGGCTAACGTCGATACTGTACTAGAAGAACCTATTACCAGCGAGTCTGGTGCAAGAGCTGACGTTCCAGCGTTCAATATGTACTCTGACCACCTGCTCAGCAAAGTTTCGTCACCTTTTGTCAGCAATGACCTTCAAGCTACTAGAGAGTCCTCATCAGTGGAGCAGGTATACTCTAGGTTGGACAATGAGAATGATCCACATCCGGTTGTTCAGGCAGTATCAGATTACATTCGAGACCGGGATGATCCCAAAAAGAAAGTGGTTTGGATTGAAAACCCTATGCATGGGCCAGAGAAGCTTCGCTCTTTGTTTGCTTCGGATGGGCTAGCATTGAAACAATTTCCCACCGGCCCAGATTCTCCATTCACCCCTGAGGTATTTGCGGAAGAATCGATTCTTTACCCTCTCCCGGATAACAACAGAGAAGTAAATTGGCATCCTGCCGGTGTCCAGCATTTGCAGCAATTTAACGAGCAGCCCAATCAAAGTATTTCACGAATGGGAAACCATTTGTATAAGGATGAGAAATCGAAGGATACGGAAACCAATGAGTCTCCTCCTCTTCAACAGCATTTCTATAGTATTCCGTCCAAGTTTTTTGAACAATCTCTGGGCGGCTCCAAAATCGACCGTCATATTGACAGGCCAACACGGAGGTCTCACCTGAAACAGACGACCGATCGTGAAGCCCTTTCATCTGAAAATCTCGCGAATGAAACTACGTTAGTAGATAATAGTGAAGTCAGTGTCTATATGGATCAACGGAGCCCAGGCGTATCGAGTGTTTACAGGAACGTGCTTAGAGCATTTAGCAAGGTCGGAAAGAAATTGTCGGATCACTTGCAAGGCGAAGAGCAGAAAGTTAACAATCATGTCGCAGCCGTCGAAAAAGCGGGAAAAAACATACGGGACGCACTATTAAAGTCGCATGCAGAGGTACTCACTCATCGCTTGAACTCATTTTCATTCAATATTCAGCAAATTTACACTGAAAATGACATTTCATCGTCCACAAAAAGTCCGGACAGACGTAAAGTCGAAGATCTGAAAAGCAAAACCTCGAGTCAACATACACGAAATGGACATAAGATCCACGAGGGTTTGAAAGCTATAAAGCTACGCAGTGGTTGACTTTGCGACTTACAGAGAAGGGTTTCCAGTCACGACAATATACAAGTAAACAGGGTTTTCTATAACTTGACCTCATGGATGCATTATTCTAATTTCTTACTCTCAGATATCAGTTCTGTAAAGTCAAACCCTCCATCGCCATGCGAAAATTGCTCGAGCATCGCAGTACGTTTGCGTCCCTCTGGAAGAACTTGGCTTGCCCCATAGAACTTTTGCAATGTCATGACCAGCCATTTTGCGTGATCGGGCTTCATGCCAGAATTTTCTTCAACATCACCCTCCATCAGCACGACCCCCTTTTGGTCAGCAATGTCTAGATGATGAGTCAGTGTTGTATGTGGTCGTGCAAACTCTCCCTTTAGTTTATACTCAGCTAGGTTCGTAAACATACATGTCACGGTGTCTGGTGTGAGAAAAGACCATTGTAGAAAGTGCATTTCAACTTGCTCTGGACCGCGTGGTAGCGGAAGCACGAACTTCACATGTCAACACCTCTCACATTTTAGCATACCATAGGGTTTTTCTTGGCCTTCTCTGCAACTTTGGCGAAGGTGTCTTGAGGGATGACGGCACAAAGTTTATTTTCGCTGCTCGCATGTCGTGCCCTCCAGATGTATTCGATCTCGTCTGAGTTGTGCTGTAAGATTTTATCCACGTCAATGTAAGCCGCCAATCCCTTCACTGGAGTTTTCGATGTCTTCTTCTCTGCAGACACCGGCCTTATGTGGGCAGACTGCGCTTTATCAGAGCTCAAATCTGTCAACGGCTGTAGAACCTGTTGCGTTTCTCGTCTCAAAGTGTTGGTTTTATCTTGATGAGCTTTCCGCAGGTCTTCTATATCTTGAAATCCCTCACTGTAGTCAGTATCGACTCTTAATAGATTTGGAATAGACCTACCTCTTCGCCTTTGCCTCCAACTTCTCTCGGTAACGATCTATTGGACATTGAGACTGCATCTGTCGAGTCGGCATATCAACAGCTCGGGCCCCTCGTTTCTGTAAGTTATGCAACATTCCTGTTTTCAGACGCTGACATCCATTGCCCGCTGCCTTTAACGTTATCATAATTGAAGATCACGAGCAAATCACGTGCTCATGTTGGAGAGCGGCGAGCGCATTTAAGGCGGTTAGCGACGCGTGAAGTCAAATTTGGACTATATGGGAAAACAAATCTCTTTAGCGTAAGTCAACTACAAAGAATCTATTCGCCAAGTCGGTTTTGAACATTCGACAACCATTTTACTTCCAGACAATCCCTCAGATGCGGGTGTATGTATGCTTTCGTCTCTTGTCCATCACGAGTCGTTGACTCCTCGGCGCGTTCCTCATTAATGTACCGTAAAGCCACGTATTTCGTCAAAGCGCCGAAATCTTTGCGAACATTACGTGTGAATGCCGCTGTGATTATCGGCAGTGGAATAAGAGTAAGTGCTAGAACGTAGGCTCTTTGCACCACGAAATTGCCTGCCATCGTGAAGTGAAATATGACAACACCAACAACCACCCTGTAGAAAATTAAGTTCCATGCCTTCCCCGTGGAATATGGCTGGTGATCCATAGCTATATTTTATTACAGAATTCTTGGACCAACCTACCATAAAGTAATTGATACTTGTACGTAAAGTAGCCAATAACGAAGTAGAGGAGCCCAATTATTAGAATGCGCCAAGAGAGGATGCTGTAGCAAATGCAAATAATGTAAATAAAGATAGGTTGCGGTAAATAAAACCCATAGTGAAATTGAGTTGGCTGTTCCAATTCCGCAAAATCTGTTATTAGCTTCAACGAAGGTTCATCTGACCGTTTGGAGTTCGGGCGCCTATGCGGTATAGAGGATAGCTAGCCACTGTTCCAAGCTGCAGTAGCCTGAACGGAAACATTCCTACTCCCTGCAACAAAATATAGTCTTCGTAGAATAAGGTTAACTCTTCTAATGCACGAGCCATTAAGGTTGCGATCCTTGTCGTATCGCGGATTACTGAGAAGATATTAGTGACAGATGTACTTGAGTCAGAAAGCATTAAATTAAGGCTTACGCTCCGGTGAAGACGATGAGCAGATTAAAAAATAAATAGAAAAAGTATTTGCTGACCACTGAAAGTTCTAAGTCTCCTTTTGAGATATACCCCTGCATTGACGAGAACCAATCGTAGATATAAGGCACCAGCGCGTTGAAAATGCTGACGCCCAAAGTAGGTAATACTCCTTGCACCAAAGCTCGGGTAAGCTGATGCTCCAGTAAGAATTCTGCGAGCGATGGCCAAACTTTTCGAATAGTATTGATGTTTAGCAATGCAGCAAGTGTACTAATTGGGAAAACCCAAAGAACAGCCAAAGCAATCGTGAAGAACGAAACGCCCCAAGCGCGCATAACACGTGATCGGCGGCTCAAATATGTATTCGTCCAGATCACATCAGCTGGAGCCGGTGCCAAACGTGCGTGAAGGGTTTTAGGGAGAGGATCCAAGACGGCTTGTGCGGCAATCTGCGCACTCTGCATCGATCTGAAAGTCACAAAAGCCATCGGCACAGCAGAATACTGTTTGACTCGAGCTTCTTCAATTTTTGTATCGATGGTCGTGAGTTTGACTGTGAAATGAGTGATCGCATCAACCCTTTTGCCAGTTAATCCCAGGACTCCAAGATTTATATGAGGGCGCGATCTTGACGAATCAACTTCAATGGCTGTCGAACGCGGCTGGCTTATAGGTAAACTTTGCCCGTCCCTTTGTACCTGCTTGCGACCCAAGTACACGGTGTAGGCTTCCTCAAGCTTCCGCAAAGTGTTCTCGCGGTCGGCAAAAAGCGCATCCAAGGCATTCCAGGCGCGACAAATGCTGATAGACTCGACTTCACCTAAATGCAAAGATGTGAGATGTTCACTTAGCGCTCTTTCCGATTGTAATTCAGCTGGAACTCCAGTCAATCGGATGGTACGACTTGTAACACTCGCTTGTTTGTCAAGATACGCTTGTCGAACAGAAACCACCTTATTGGTCTGATTATATAGTGTATAGAGAGCCAAAAATGTGAAGAGGTAAGCGAAGACTGCGTAGGCCCATAAAAAAGGTAGCTGTTCCGATCGATCGTCTGGAAGTGAAGGTATTGGGTCTGGATCAGGATCTGTGTCGTCAAAGATCGTATGAATCGATCGAGCATGTTTAATCTGCTCTCGATAATGGTATTGGATTGGCGCTATTACAACGCATGAGGCCAAAGCGCTGATAGCCAAGAACTTTATGGCCATCTTGAAAAAGCCAAGGAATACAAAAGCGTCAAGGCCCGCATACTCGAGAACTTGCTGCTCAGTAACACCATATAGTCCTGGCATCCAGCCAGCAAAGGTCTCGGCAAGATCCGGTAAGCCCTGGGACTTTCTTGCTTTTCCCATGTACAGCTTTGACCATCTCAAGCGCACAACGCAAAATGAGAGAAGTGCGAGAAGTCCCACTGAAACGCTCAATACCACCTGCGTTTCAAAAATGGCGGGCTTTGGATACCTTGGATCATTTGGATCCAGGATTTCATCTGCCATCGTCAAACCTTCACTGCCGCAGTTGCAGTACAGCCCTGAAGTCCGTTGTAGAGTAGTCGGCTCCGCGTGTTTACTCTCTTCCTGTTTCTACCTTCTGCTTCGTCTCCTCGTGTTGCCAAATCAGGATGGTCTTCATCTGATACTGGGAAACTCGAAAAAGAAAAATGAACATGACGAGGGGACCCTATCATGAGCAGTAGTTATCCGGGCAGAAAGCACCCTAGGATCTGCAAACTACAGATCCACCTGGTTCCGGCTAATGGAAGGGCTGCAAAGATCTTGTTCGCGCCTGGACATACCAGCCCTCGGAAATTTCTCCATCTGACCGAATCACAAACTACAATCTACGATCTGGCAGATGAAGTCAGGGAGAAATTTGTCAAGTTATATCCAGACCACCCAGTACCCGAAGTAATTAGGATACAGGACAGTCATGGATGCGATCTGGATCCAGATTATTCTGTGGATCAGGTATTCGATGATTCCAAGCAAGTCCGAGTTGTGATCTCAACTTTCGTCCCGCCTCCAAGCACCTACAACCAGCACGCATCACAGTATAGTATTACTCCTTTCAATTCCACGCACACTGACTTGCCAGATAGGCAGTCGTCATCCCTACCTCTAGGCGATCCATCAACATTACATCGGAAACGAAATTACGGTGAAATTGACGACTCCCCACGGCCTAATTACCATAGGCGGCGAGGAGAGCTCAGAATGGACTCCATCAACTATGAATCACGTAATTCGGAACTCAAATCCCGAGCCGGTCAAATCATTCCGTACATACCCAAAACTAATACCTCTGCCTCCAAGTCTCCCGAAGAAGAAATCATTTACCGCACCGTCAACGAAAATCAGGCTTCTTCAGTGAAAAAGGATGTCAAATCGGATTCAAGTATGCAGGCAAATGATCTGGAGTCACGACGTCATACCGCAGCAAAATCCCGACCATTTGATCTCAACGGGCTTGGGCTGCAAAAAGCAGTGGGTCCCGTTGTCTTGAACGGGGAGAATGACAGTGAGTTTTCGGAAGAGTTTTCATCCAGCGAAGGGTCATCAATTGAAAATACTATTGCTGAATCCCCCGCTGAAAGCAAATGGCACAAAAGTGGTCGGACAGAAGAAGCAATGCTTGATCAAGATGATTTTGCTGAAGATCAGCATGATACAAGTGATCATTCTGACATTTTGACTGATGGTACTTCTAGCGTGGTGCAAAAGTCCGATGATTCTAGTTTAGAGTCTGAAGATGATCAGCCCAAACTCAGAGATCGAGCCGAATCAATACCAGCTAGCACAGCTTCTGGTGAGTCTTCATTACCCTCTTCTTCGGTTTCTTTCGAGGCTCCCGATCCCCTAGCAGTGATTCATCCCACGCCGCCGCTAAGTCCCGTTGTCTTTCAAAAAGAGGGCCCCTCGAACCAGTCGAATATCTCAGATTCAGCACATCCTACCGGTACGCAGGAACCCGTTTCGTTACCGCCAAAGCCTGGACTCTCGACTCCAGTCTCTGGGATCTCAAATCAGCGTCAAAAAGCATCGCCTTTCCGCACATTGACAGAATTGGCAAGAAATGCAGCTCCTGATGCTCACCCGTCGTCCACACTCAAAATCCCAGTACCAACTCAACCCGGACTCCGCCAAAACGACGAAGTAAATGAGTCATCCACAAGTGAAGAAGATTCCGAAAGTTCCAGTAGTGAAGAGATAAATTCCAAATTCCCTCCGCAGAGGAGAGCTGGCAGAAACAAGAAACACAAAAATCCCAATGGCATGGCAGCATTGTTGAGGCATTGTGGTGACACCAACGAAAGAAACTAAGCTTGTACATATATTACTTGGAGAGAAAGTACATGTGTCATAATGCCAATGACAATGAACAAATACTATTCTACAATATTCACTCCTGCATTTCCAAATCCATTGCGTCAATGAAAACAAGTTTGCTGCCGTTTTCAATAAGCATAAGAACCCCGAGATCTTCATATTCCTTTACGCAATCAGTCAATTGATCTTCTGTGAAGCCATGAGCAAGAACACGATCACGAATTGCTCTCATTGACCACTCACTTTGGAATTCCTCTGCGTCGGCGTTTGTCAAGTCACGTATGATCTTGTAAATTTTGCTTGCGCTCGTGGTGTCCGCGTCATAGTCCACACTTTCATAAAGCGAAGCTTTTGACGCTTCGATAAGCCTCAGAGACTCATCTACATCATCTGTCGTGACGAAATCATCGAATCGCAGACGTGCGAGAGCTTGTGCCATGCGCAAGATACCAAGAAGCGTACGAGGAGAGGAGTGGGAAAATTGCCTTTAGTTAGTTAGCTAATGCAACCTTAGAATTATACCTTTTGCTGGCCTCGTCTCTTTTCTGAATTTGACGAAGACGCACGTAAGATGCAACAACATAATCTCCAACATGCTTTGGTACAACCGGCCGCTTTTGTCTGGCTTGTGCGATATATTGCCGCATCATAGGTGCTTCCAGAGGTTCGAATTCCATGTCTGGATGGCGATTATTTATGTGCACGAAAGCCACGTGCTGAGCTAGTTTTTCATCATCCACCCGAGTTGGAGAATCTAGGATAAGAAACATGATGTCAAACCGAGAAAGCAGCGCGGCTGGCAAGTTCATGTTTTCGACAGGTGAAACTTTGGGATTGTATCTTCCGTAAACTGGATTTGCTGCTGCCAAGATTGAGGTTCGTGCGTTAAGCGTTGTAGTGATACCTGCCTTCGAAATGGAAATTGTTTGTTGCTCCATGACTTCGTGAATTGCGGTTCTGTCATTGTCATCCATTTTATCGAACTCGTCAATGCAACATATACCATTATCAGCCAGAACAAGAGCGCCACCTTCCAGTACCATTTCGTCGGTCACAGGGTCTCTCATGACAGCAGCCGTCAAACCAACACCAGAAGATCCGCGGCCAGTCGTATACACGGCTCTAGGTGCTACTTTTGTGATGAATTTTAAAAGCTGTGATTTGGCAACACCGGGATCACCCATTAAACAAATATTGATATCTCCACGGATCTTCATCCCATCTCCAATCTCCTTGGTCACACCGCCTATGAGCAGCAAAAGCAGTGCTTTTTTGACATCTTCATGTCCGTATATTTCGGGTGCTATTGATTTTGCTAGTCGATCATAAATACCTCCTTGTGCGCGTAGCTGTTCAATTTTTTGCAGCATCTCAGGTGTGCAATCCAGAACTTCGTATTGCTTTTTGTGTTGAGTGACAAACTGTGCTTCGAGATACGTGTCGGTAAGCAGACCCGCCCGCAAAGCTTTAAAGCCTGTGTATGGTGTAGGTAGAAAAATGCCCGCGATGTCTACCACATCTCCAGGGTTGACAGACCGTGTCAGGGAGCCATTCAGATGGACTGTAAGCATGCGGGGGATATGACCAACCGGCACCTGATCTGACATTTCTTGGATTTTCACCTCTTGAAAAGGCAAGAACTTTGACGCTCTGCTATTCATGTAAAGTTGCCCTTTTGAATTATTTTCTACACAAGTACTCGACGGACACTCCACAAGAGGTTGGAATTGCTGTGTCCGAATTTCTTGAAATATCTCATTGCCACAACGATCGCAACTGTAAGCATTGATGAGTAAAGAAGGTTTCACATCAGACACACGAGTGACAATACCTCTTGCAGTAATTAAGTGTCCCAAATGCATTCCTCGAATCTGCCGCACTGCCATTGCCTTGACGTTGCTCCTCTCGGGATCACTCAATGGTTTAAACACAAGGTGATACCGTCGAGTGAGCTCGGGTGGAAATGAATTTTCCGGTAAGGTTGCATCAACGTTTTCATTAGCATTGTGTTTAGTCCTCTGGTCAAGCATGACATCAAGAACCGTGTCTTTGAAAGAGATGTTTATGGTCGGCTGAGGCATCACTTTATCGACTGCAGTTGAGAACAGCGAAACGTAATGAAGAGTATTCATTAAAATATTATTAATCAGATCTGTGGTTCCCATGGTGCCCGACTCGTAGGAGTCTAAATCATCCAGCTCAATAGTGATTGTGTCACGCGTCCGATTCGCTATTCGCTGCAGAAGCAACATATATTTGGGCATGCTTGGATCCAATCCTTCTTCTATCGCTACTGCAGCAAAGTCTTTAGACTTGAACTCTGTGAAAAAGGTCTCGATTCGAGTTCCAAGCTCTTCATAGTTCACATTTATGTTTGCAGATGGCAGCGCCATTATGACAAAGAACGGAAGTCGAAGACAATGGTCAATGAGAAGTGTCGTGTTGAGTTCGCGTGTTTCCAATTAAAGACGCGTTTTCGGCCAAAATTATAGGGAACCGTCATTCGAGGTCACGGGACTTTACCTAATAACACTAGTGCCATAAGTGATGAGCCATGCTGGAAAAAATGTCTTAGCGGTCGTACATTTGATTCGGTCAGAAAACTGCTTTGCGAACCTTCCTTCGAATTTGGTGAATTCTTTGATATCGGCCGACGTTATCCCTCAAAATGTTGTTGTGGAGATATCATGGAATCAATCTGTTGCCGCTACAAAGCGCCATGTATTTGTCGGCTGGAGTGGATTTATTGCCGAATCTAGGAATACTCATAAGAACGCTAAAAATATAATTGAGATTGACGCAGACTTGGCTAAGATTTGCTGCCTTTCCCAAAATTCAAAAGTCTCTTTGGTGGTGCATCTTGAGTTTCCTTTCGCACACTCAATCTACATTGAACCTTCCACACCATCGGATTGGGAAGCGCTCGAGATAAATGCGGAATTCTTAGAGAACAACTTCATCTCTCAGATTCGCGCAGTCTCATTTGCCCATGGTTTGACTATTCAACTTTCCTCAAATACTACGGCTTCCTTCCATGTCACAAAAATCAAGCCTTCGCTCTCCTCCGGCCAGATGTTTGCCAAACTATCGCCTAAGGCCGAGATCGTTGTTGTACCGAAATTAAGATCCATTGTTCATATCAATGGCTCTAAAAGCCTCCCTGGCTCTGTGGCAAACAATGAAAGCGCTGTTTACCCGCTTATACTTCGTTCATTTGCCTTGCCACATGTCTTATATGGAGAACAAACGGATTCTAATGCTCTGTGTCTTTTCGCAAGTGACGAGGTAACCAGTTCTGACATGTTCCGAAGTATTGAGTTTGTCCAGGTGTCATTTTTGGCTACTAATGAAGCTGTTAAATCCGGACGTCAGGGTACAAACCCGGCACTTGCAGCCGGAGATTTTTTGCCCACAAACAAGGTCGTGGCACGATTGCTCCGATGGGGCGATGCACCGTCGTGTCATGTTGCTCTTTCACGAAAACTGGCGATGACTTTAGGCCACGAGCTGGTTGTAGGAAAGTATGTTAAAATTGCTCCTGCGGAACCAGAGTTGCAATACAAACCCGAAAAAGCAACTGTGCATCCTTTCGCGATTCCCAAATCTTCTAATACATCTGAATCCGACCCCAAACGCATCGACTCCTCGCAACAAGTTTTAGACGAGTTAAAACGTATAAAGTTCTTCGATGAACCCATTTGCCATAAAATGAGGGTGCCTGCTCTAACTCCCACTTGTCTCCCGCTGGGTGGATTAATCAAGTTTCATAAAATTGATTCTGGATGGAGATTTCTGGATTATCAATTGCCGCTAGAAATGGGATTCGAAGTATCAATGCCCCCGGAAGTATGTGCTGACGCTTCAAACGTCCCTTTAAACTTTGGTGCAGATGTCATGCTAAAAAAATTATCACACTTATCATCGCAATGTCGACATATCATGTTGTTGGGGCCAAAGGGGATTGGCAAGACTGCGTTGGCAACTGAATTTTGCTCCAATATAAGAAATCAGCTTGTTCGTAAGCCAAAAGTTATTCCTTTGCTAACGTAAGACGTGTCGATTGTGTCGTGCTCCGCTTTAATCTCAATGCGAATATCTGCATTGAAAGAGTCATTACAGTCCACATTGATAACCGCTGCTTTCAATGCGCCTTCAGTAGTGCTTCTCGACGACTTAGACAGAATAATTCCTGCAGAACAGGAACATTCTGATTCTGCCCGCAGCCAATTAATCGCAGGTTATCTTGTGTCAATAATCAGGAGTCATTTAACGGGTAGGGGGGTAACCATTATTGCCACCGCCCAATCGAAAAACTCAGTGAACCTATCCGTTGTTGGCAGTCGGATTTTTGAAGAAACATTAGAACTTAAGGCACCCTCAAAAGAAACTCGTATGCAAATTCTCGAATCACACCTCCAGGGCAAGCGAGCTGCAGGTATTGACTTTGCTTCTCTGGCTTCCCAAACGCATGGATATCTTCCCGCAGATCTTTGTGTTCTCAGTGAAAGAGCCCAATACCAAGCATTAATGCGTTTGGCTTCCACAGAAAACGAAAACCAATATACTATTACCTCGTTAGATTTCTCGATGGCGCTAGCCGATTACGTTCCCCAGACCCTTAAAGGAATCAAATTGCAAAGTAGTACGACGGAATGGAAAGATGTAGGGGGACTTAGCGAGATTCGTCAGATACTTCGTGAGACCTTGGAAATGCCAACAAAGTTTGGACCAATATTTGCTCAATGTCCCCTAAAGCTCCGATCCGGGTTATTGCTATATGGATATCCTGGGTGTGGAAAAACTCTTCTTGCTGGAGCCATTGCGAATGAGTGCGGCCTAAACTTTATCTCTGTTAAAGGACCTGAAGTGCTTAATAAGTACATTGGAGCTAGTGAAAAAGCCATCCGAGATTTATTTGAAAGGGCACAAAGCGCAAAACCCTGTATTCTTTTCTTTGACGAATTTGATTCAATAGCACCGAAACGTGGGCACGATAGCACCGGTGTTACTGACAGGGTTGTGAATCAAATGCTCACTCAAATGGACGGTGCTGAGACACTGGACGGTGTATATGTTTTAGCGGCCACGAGTCGACCTGATCTCATCGACGCAGCATTGCTTCGACCTGGTCGCTTGGACAAAGCGTTGATTTGTGATCTACCTTCGGAAGAAGACCGTAAAAGCATTTTGAGCGCCTTATCTCGGACTATGTCTCTAGCACCGGATGTCAACCTTGCGCACGTTGCCGCATTAACTAAAAATTACTCTGGCGCAGATCTTCAAGCTATACTGTATAACGCGCAATTAGAAGCCATTCACGAGCATATACACAGAACTCAAGACACCAGGAATCATGAAACTAGCAACGAATACCCTATGACTGAGTTCTTTGAATTCAATTTAATGGTTCATGACCCAGGAAAAGGAAAGCAGATAGTCAATGGTGATAGTCAACCCAGACAGATCGGAAAAGAAACAAGACCAAGTGCTGGCAGTTTCTCTCGTCGTTATGTAAGTTATTTCCTTGACCTTGCTAACGTATAGCTCGGGAGTTTGTTGAATAAGGAAACAGAGAATCGTATGAGCGAAGTATTGTTGAAGAATGATTTTCCGGTGTTGAGCCAAACAACTCCTGACAAGGCTACTACTGTTTCGCGAAAGCATCTGGAGGATGCTCTTCATTCATCTGCTCCAAGCATCTCTGCAAGCGAAAGACATCGCTTAGCTCGCGCTTACCACGAGTTTGCGTATGGAAGAAAAGGCAAGTTTCCTTCCGGGGTCCCCAGCGACGAGATCGGGGGCAGGAGCACGTTGATGTGACGAGAAAATATAATATATAATATACTACTGGCTGATGCTAATATTGACGATGCTTGGTGGATTTTCTGGTTTGTCAAAACGGTCAATAGGCAAACTTTCGATATCGAATATGACGTCTAATCCAGACTTCGCAATCCCGAAAATTGTATGCTTGCCGTCCAGCCACGGCGCTTTTTCGGTCGTTATAAAAAATTGTGACCCATTGGTGTTCGGTCCTGCATTTGCCATTGATAAAACAAAGGGCCGATCATGCTTATACGTAGAAATCTCATCCTCGAAGGAAGCTCCCCAAATGCTCTCTCCTCCAGTGCCATCGCCTAGTGGATCTCCACCTTGTATCATGAATTTTTTAATGACTCTATGAAAGATTGTCGAATTGTAATACCCATTCTTCGAAAGCGTGACAAAATTTTCAACTGCTTTAGGAGCCATGTTTGGAAAAAGTTCTATTTGAATGTCTCCCAAACTCGTATGTATTATACCAGAGGTACCAGAAAATGTTGGTATTTGTGCCTTCTCGTCAGCAAAACCAGCGTTTCCAATTTTCTCGTTCTGTATGTCTCTTTCATGGACGGAATCAGGAGTATCCAATTCATTTCCGTATATGTAGAACCGATTCTTTCGAAATGCTGTGCAACAAATGCGTGGCTCTTTCTCTCCTGATTTCGAAAGTAAGGGATTACTAGATACTGCGGCGGCCAGAGAGTGGGATCTGCTGGATCTGCCGGAGTGCGACACATATTGCAATAATGATAAACATATTGGCCTTATGTTGTCATCTTTGCCCAGGATTCGTTCACATGCTTTGGTCTCGATATTTATGACTGTACTTTAGGAGACAGCTTGGACACCGCTTACTTTTGATCCCGTCTAGACATCCATAGCAAATATAATTGGAGCTCGCGTCAAAAATTACATTGGCTGAAGATTTTATGCCTCTGTCTTTATCCAGCTCTTTCTCCGTATTTAGTCGTCTGTTAAGATCTGTGGGATGCGTTTCATCGCTCGCCTTGAATTAAAAGCTTATCTAATACGCTTACTGTGTGCTGATTGAGAAGATTCTCAATACTTTCGTCGTACTTTGTCAAGAGCCTACCCGTCTTGACATTGAATACGCGCACACAACGGTCAGGAAAGGAATAAGTAGCAAACTTGTCATGATTTGGAGAGATCGTTATGCAACAAGGTGTCGATTTTGTCTAAATAAGTGATGAACAGCAAAAAGATCTACCTTTCTGAAGTCATATAGATCTGTTGCGCTCTTCAAGTCAAACACGTCTTTGGGTCTCCAAAAGCCTTCCTTTGGCATCCAGTATTCTACCATTCCCGAAGTGTCTGCGGAAATTACACAGTCGTACTTTGAATTATAAGTCATAACGACAACTGGTGCTTTGTGCGTGGATTTGTTGATGAGAATAATAGCAAAATTTTGTCTCAGATCATAGATAGAGATATGTGGACTATTTTCATCAGAACTCCCATTAGCACTGGTACTAAATCCTTCTTTTCTCACATTGCCAACAGAATCTGTGAATTTTCTAGACCTGATATCCAGCAAACTGATTGCGGAACAAAATCAAGATCCAGAATACTCATCAGATCGAAGTTCGCGACATCAAATACTTTGGCTGTCTTATCAGTCGCTAAAGTGACATAAAGCGACCCATCATCTGTCGTAGCTGCACTTATGATAGGAGACACGTGGGCTTTAAAATCTTTCACGAACTCAATTCCTTGAGATTGTGACTTCCAAAATTTTACATGCCCATCTATGGAGGCTGTGATAACGAAATTGGTGTTGATAGTTGAATGGACAAAAGAGATAGTTTCTGCGTGCATAAATGACTTACTATATCGCTGACCTTCAGGTAACTCTTGCAGAGCCATACGTTTGACGAAAGCAGCATGCTTTCGTCTTTCAAGACTTGTTTTTAAGACTCTTTCAGTGGATTTTGCCGCATCAGGGAAGGTTCTTTTGACTGACATTCCCTTTCAGAAGCATAGGTTTCGAAAATGTGTGTTACAAAGATACCCGCGGTGGTGAAATTTTTACTCTATTCTCATTTTAAAGTGTATTTCATTTTGTAGGTATCATTCGCTTGGATCCGAATAGATTGGACCACTCCGCTCCTCTATAAATGGCAATTCAACAGATTGGAGTTCGCAGATAGTCGCGCTCTCAACACGTGTCAGACGAGAACATGGTACGAAAGGGAGCATCCGTGGTGTTCGCAACATCGCTGATGGTCTTTGTTTGTTTGTATGGTCTTTACCACTATAAAACACTCCCACATCTAGCAAGTCGAATGGATATGAATCTAGCCTTACACTCTGCAGAACCAATAATGGGCTATATGGGAAACGACACTGCTAAAGCCGAACTGGGACGAGTTACATGGAGGTATTTCCACACTGTAATGGCCAGATTTCCTGAGAAACCAGTACAAGAAGAACGAGATATACTCTTTACCTTTGTTCATCTATTTGCAAAACTATACCCATGCGGAGAATGCGCGAAACATTTCTCTGAGCTTCTCGAGAAATATCCACCACAGACATCTGGTAGATCTGCAGCCTCTCAGTGGGCTTGTCACGTCCATAATAAGGTGAACGAGCATTTAAGTAAGGACAATTTTGACTGCTCCCGCGTTGAATCTGTCTATGACTGTGGCTGCAATGAATCGAGCTCAGCCATGGAGGATTCTTCAGTGACTCCTGCACCCGTAAGTCAAAGTAGTGCTCCCCAGGTTTTCGGAACTTTAGAAACAGAAGGCTTGACTCGAGGTGGCTGATGTCGGTACTTCATGAAGCGATGGTTTTCGGCATACATTTGCATTAAACGGGCATCAGATAGAAGTTTTAATAATGTGACCTAGATACGACGTTCTATTGACTTTTGCGACGGCTTGTCCATTGTTTTTGGGTTTGCTAAAGAAGATTCATATATGGTTCCAGCTTGCGCAGAGCAGACAAGTTCGCTTCTAGTCGAATTTCCTATCACATATGTAAAAGTGTACAGTTAGTCGCCTGTGCACCCTTTGGCGCGTAACTCGAATCTATAGACGGTTCCTGAAACTCTCGGGCAAGCAACAAGGATGGTATCATTTGCATGCGAAGCCTGTGCAGAAGTCCTGCCTAAGAAGAAATTGGACTTTCATCGATGTCGAAATGGATTTACTTGCCTTGATTGTAATAAAACGTTCTTCAGCACTGATTATCAAGCTCACACAAGTTGTGTGAGTGAAGACCAGAGATATCAGAAGTCTGTCTACCGAGAAACCAAGAAAAGGAAAAGAGATTCCTCTAAAGAGATTGGCACTAAAATCGAAAGCAGTGAAGAACCCTCAAATTCCACCTCAACTGCTAGTAATGGTGTCGAAGCCACATCAAGCCTCAACAATGAATTTGATCAAAACCACCTCATAGCCCAAAAGAAACCGAACCTTGAAACAGCTTTTCATTTGTTGAAAGCACAGCTATCTACAAAACCCAAGAAATTACTCAAAACTCTAAAGAAGGCGAACCTGTCTTGGACCGATCTGGAAAATGTAAAGATTTGCATCAACGAGGAAGCAATTACACTCACCTTATAAATTAAAAGTATACTGTACGCTAGCTATGCAATGTATATAGAACGCCATATGGTGAGTTTCAGCAAAAATGAATGATATCGTCGCGCCCATGGCATGCTTCGTCGTATGCTGCACTCACCGTTTGGTTTAAAGGCATTCAATACTTCTTTCCAACGTCTTCATGACAAGTCAAACCCAGCTTCGGAATTGATCGCGTATGTCAGTTTTTGCCAAAGGATCTCTTTTGTGGAATATGGAGGCAACTTTAACAAATTGACACAAGTGGAAGCTGTGGGCAGCCTTGTCTCATCCTCTCCAGCGCGCTGAAGAGCAAAAGAGGGTTTCAGCTCCCTAAATCCGAGCAGAGGTGGTCGTGAGACCGATGTTACGAACTTGATGAGCTTTCTTCGGTTGTCGTCCGAATAGTCATTAAGCACTTGCCAGAAGTTTGAGATAATCGGGTCATTTTCCTGATATCCTGCAAGACTCGTGTTACGTTTAAGATCGACTACATCGATCGGTATTGGGGCTCCTCCAATGACTGTCTGCAACTCACTTTGGTTGAACATTGAAAACCAATGAGATTCGATCATTTGCGATAGCCCTCGCAGGAAAGCCGCAACCTGAGGAGCGATTTTGGTCTCAAGTCTATAGCGTGCAACCTCATGTATGTACTCCAGCCGGTTGAGGTTTGTCACGGGCGTGTTTGAGCCGTCAATGCGCAGCTCAACCGATTTCACAGCACCATAGTCCTCATCGCTTATGGTGAAATTCAAAGAAAGATCACTTTCAACGTCCCCTTTGTAGTCCTTCAGATTATTTAAGCCCTGATAAAGCTCTTCATCAAGATCGCGTAAATCGTTGATCGAAGTTCTGTACCCTCCCACCCAGTTTAATAGGAAAAACGGTGCAAATGCGATATCGATCAAAATACCTTCATAAAAGCATTTGCCAATAACTAACCCCAGAAATTCGAAAGCTTGCAATTGTGCTTGTTGTTTTGCATAATTATCAGGATTCGGATACACAAGGTTATTGCTTGTCTCTTTGAAAAGAGCGTAATTTGCATCGAACGCTTGTCGGCAAAGGGAAGTTATAAGTTCTTTTGTAAGACCTCCACCATCGATCCCAGCTTCCTGGCCATTTTCGTTATAAAATGTAATCGAAAGCGGCCGTTTAAATCGACGGCCTAAAGTGTGAAAAGCTTCAAATGCGTCCTCGAAAACAGTTTCTCTTCGAATATTGGCGTGGAGCTTGGAATAGTCGAAACCAAAGAAATCTTCACCAATTTGCTGTCTTGATTTGTCAAGTTGTACAAAAGCTCGAAAGATTTGAACTCGGGTATCGAAGGGGATAAAGAAAGGAAGGTTTTGGAGAAGCTCTAGGCGAGGAGCAATAGTGCTTAGAAACCGATGACGTTGGTGAGTAGAAGTGATTGCGTCTTTTGCTTCTGATTCATCTTCCTCCAATGCCTCATGTCGCTTTTGCTCTTCTTCCACAACGGTGGTAATGAAACTTTCCATCTCGAAACGACTAGTCATTAACCAGAAGTCAGGAGGGAGAAAATTCCTGCGAGAACTACACATTAGCTTTATCGATAACATGGTTAACGAACTCTCTCTGATAGATTTGTCGTAATAACCTAATGGTGGTCGCACGCAAGATATCCACGGGCATCCCTGCACCAGGTAGTTTGTCATCATCATTCATATCTGCATGGTTCCACACCAGGCAGAAGCCGAGGTTTTTGAGGAACGCTGCAAGCTGCTCAACCTCTCGGAGCGATACAGGGTTTCTTCCGTCATCGAAAAATTCCGCGTCATCCAAGACCATCAAGGTATAGGAGTAAAGATCCAGAAGCAGTACAATAGGGGACCAAGTGACGACTGGAATTAGTCTCTGTAATTGTTTGAGACTGATTCTCGATTCACATGCATGTCTATGCAGCTGCGTTGACTTTACGAAAGACCACAGCAGCCCAATGATATTGTCTTTCTGCTTGGACAAAGTCGCCGTAGCTGCAGCGCCTAAACATAGGAGAATTGAGGCGCGTTTAGAAGGCCAGAATCGCATGAGTGATATAAAAAAGTCGGCCAGAGGGGAAATATTGTCAATTGATGCATGTGATATGACAGATAATACGCAAGAGTTGTCGGTGAAGGTATTTAATTGCATTTTGACAAAAGGATCCATTAATTGCAAGACTGAAGATGTAGCCATCAGTGGTTGGACAGCCATGGTGGAATTAAACAGCGCCGACGCAGCCTTCATAAGCAACGGAGAAGACATGGACAGCGGATTCGCCGAAGCACGTGTAAGGTAATGAAAATTTGCCAGAAGCCATAATCTCCTTTGAGGCTCAATTGAATCAAGGCTGTCCATTGTTATGCGTTCTACAACAACATTCCAAGACACACCTTTCAGTATTCTTTCAAGCAGATGAGGTTTCAGATTATTGAAATAACTTGCTGTAGACAGAAAGTAGGTAGAAAATGCTTCATAGGTCACTAGTGACACCTTTAAAGGCTGTATGCTAGCTTCCACAACTAGCGGCGCCACTTCTGCTTTCCAACCTACTGGGCTTATTGCCAGAGCGCTCAAACACATGTAGTAATTCTTATCGGCTATACTTGCCAACAGGTAATCTATACCAGACAAAAAGTGTAAAAATTCAATGACTTGGGCCTCGTTACAGTATGCAAGCATTACAACTACTTGCTTTCCAAAGGTGATCAAGAGAAAGCTGCATTCGGCTGACGATATGATGCCCACCACTCGAGCTAACATTCGGAGACCCCGTTCAACGTCTTTTGCAGGATCGAAGAAGAAAGAGAACATCCGGAGCAGTCGCAAGGAGGCATCAGAATTGAAAGTCTCATCCCACTCATTACGGAAGCTTTGCTTCGTTCTTGTAGCAGACAGACGGCCGATAAAGAATCTTTGAAGAACTAGAGCTGCTTTAGTTTTCCGTCGAGTAATCTCTCGAAGCTCTCTGTCTGCTTGAGCCTTCCTAAGAACATCGTGAGTAGAAAAAGCCGCAGTTTTACCACCGAGATTGATCTGCCTCGGCTTCTTCACTGATCCGTTGAACGAGGCATCCATTTTAGGCCTTCATGTTTCATTAATAACAACAACAAGCCAATACACTCGGACTCACGAGTGGCCTTCTACCACAAGTAGTACTCGTATCGTAGGTACACTACTGGCTGCTTCACAACGGATTCCCCCTTTGGGAAACTGTTGATTTGACACAAGCTAAAACGGACTCCACACCAGTCGCATGGTGGAGGGCCAGACTAACACGCATTCACAGGGCAAGCGAAGTGATGCAGGAAAGCCAGCAATAAGTAAGCCAAGGAAAAAAAAGTCCTCAACCTATGGTCACTCCAGAGTGACTAAACCAGATGAGATTGGTCCAAATTTGAGAAGGTTAACTTTGGCCCAAGAGAGCGAAGACACGAGTTCCAACCAGGATCGTGAAGATGAAGCGAATGAGGCTGAAGAGAACGTTTGTTTTATTTGTGCCAATGTGGTGGATTACTGGGCTGTGACGCCGTGCAACCACCGTACTTGCCATGTATGCTCTCTCCGTTTACGCGCTCTCTACAAAACGAAGGCTTGTGCTCATTGTCGAACAGAACAGGCCACAGTTATTTATTCTGCCAATCCCACGAAACGATTCTTAGACTATTCAGCTGAAGACATCGTATACGAGGATATCAAGCTTGGGATTAAATTTGACTATCTGAAGATGCGCGACGACGTATTTCTTCTTCTCCGCTACAACTGCCCAGATCCAAGCTGCGATGTCGCCTGTAGTTCTTGGCCTGGGCTTCACCGACACGTTCGGACTGCACATGATAGGCTTATTTGCGATCTCTGTGCACGATTCAAAAGAGTTTTTACCCACGAACACGTCCTGCTCACACAGAAAGAGCTTAACATACACGAAAGGAACGGAGATGAACAAGGAGGAGCTGCAGACCTGACAGGGTTTCGTGGTCATCCAAAGTGCCAGTTTTGTCGCATTAGGTTCTACGATAGTGATGCGCTTTTCCTTCATTGTCGTGACGAGCATGAAAAGTGTCATATTTGTGAGAGACAGAGAACTTCGAATCCCCCTAATTATTATCGAAACTACGATATGTTGGAAGAGCACTTTAGACACGATCATTTTATTTGCACAGAAACCGAATGTCTGGCTAATAAGTTTGTGGTTTTCGGATCAGAAATCGACTTAAAAGCACATCAACTTGAAGTTCATCCTCAAAGTCTCAGCGCCAAAGCCCGCAAAGATGCTCAAAGGATCGAAGTTGAGTTTGCTGGTGGCCAAGGGTACCGTAGACGACAGCAAGCACTTCGAGGGCGCCTACCGAACGAATTAGCAGGTCTGAGCCGGGAAGAGCAGGCACTCCATCGGTCTCTTGCAGTTGCCAATGCTCATTCTCAAAATGCCAGAGAATTTGGTTCTCGCTTGACTGATGCAGCATTTACACGCCACGGCCCGCTCGCGCCAATTGAGAGAGAACAGTCGAGAATGCCTTCTCCTGAGAGGCAGAGTGACTTCCCTTCCCTTGGTGTTTCACCTTCGGCACCTGCGCGTTCTGGTCTTTCATCACCACGTGTGTCATCCCGTCCGCAAACTCCGCGACCTGAAGGACTAAAATCTCCAAAACTTGCAGCACGAACGCCAGAAGACTTAGCAAAGCACAAGGCGGTTATTGAGCGAGCGATCTCTTACCTTCGTAATGATACCGTAAAGCTGGCCCTTCTACGCCAAAATATTAAAAAGATTCACGCGAACGAGTTGACTGCTCGCCAATTCGTTGATACAATAGCGCCAATTTTTGATATGAAAGTAGTAGAGCTCGGAAAATGGATCAGAGAGTTTGGCGACTTGTTCGAAGGTGACACAAGAAGAACGGACCTTCTGATGAGCTACAATGACTGGAAAGTTCGAAATGAGTATCCATCATTTCCAGGATCTATAGCTCAGGGTGTTTCTGCCGCAAAGGGATCGCGTGTGCTCAAGTTAAAGTCGAGGACTACCCCGTCTAGGAACCAAAACGCTTCGCAGAATGTGTGGAACCGAGTGAGTAAAGCTGCTGCGCCAATAACGAGGGCTCCAGTACAGCAATCACCTTCCGCTCGACCCACGGCGCTGGGAATTACAAATGAAAGACTCGGCCAAGGGCTATGGACGAATGGGCACGCTACCAGCTCACACGAATTTAGTACTAACACGTCTGCCGATCATTTTCCTGCCCTTCCCAACTCAATTCACCAATATACCGATCCTGTCACCTGGTCAAGAGACGGGACAGCTAAGCCGCCTGATATTCATATTGACATTGATAGTGATCAGGAAGCAGCGGGCAAAGGCAAAAAGAAATTGAAGAAGCAGACGCTCTTTCGTGTTGGCTAGCTAATGTATCTTGGCTAATGTACATAAGTCATATCAAAGAGAGAGAATAATATAAACCACTAACGAAGAATTATTCGAATCTGTTAGCTGAGTTCACCTCATCCGACGCTGCTTTTTTGAGCGACAAGAGGAACGCGGGTAAAGAGCACGCCTCTTGCTGAACGTAGTATGCGTGTGCCAGTAAGCAAAGACGACGAAGGCTCCTCCCACTCATCCCCACACATATTTCACATACTTTCAAGAGTGAAGACGACGCAGATTCAGGTTGAGAATATATTGAGATAGAAGCAGTATTGAAACTAGGTAGCCTTTCGTTCGCATGTATTACAGAACAGCGAATAAGCTCGTTGATACAAGACCTTAAAATTGTGTATATAGATGGAATTTTTGGTCCGCCAATATATTGTTTAATATCTGCCCGATCCACAAATGCCGCTTTTTGTCAATTTGCTATCATGTTACTCACGGTCCATTGCTTCAATAAGGTTGGAGGTAGTCATTATCAGCACATTGCGCTTATGACGGATTTTATCGAGCTGTGTCAATAGGGTGTTCACTACGCGCAAAGCATCACTTGGTTCAGTCCCATTGACTGCTCCGCTCCGTGCACAAGTGAGAGATTCAACTTCATCTAACAATTAGCTTTCTGGATTTTTCAAACCAATTAAGATGCAGACAAACACATCTTCATCGTCTAAAATACGGTGGATTTCCTCGAACAGTTGTCCGACCAATTTTCCACTCTCACTAAACCATTTTGAAAATAAAGAGTGAGAGTTGATTTCTATTATTTGCCCACGAGAAAACCTACGCGACAGGCGAATGGAGAGCTTATGGGCCAGTGCGCGACAGAGACTTGTTTTACCGGAACCAGGTGGCCCGTGCAAGAGAATTATACGGTTCCAAGTAACAACTCTGAAGTCCACCTGGCGTTCCGAGAAAAGCATCACCGAGCTAATGAAGTGAAGTAATTTATCTTTTATTCCGTCATCGAACACCAGGTTTTCCCACAGGCCATCAAGAAAACGAGAAGGTGTCTCCGTGATTTTGGCACTGTATGATCCATCTTCCTCCAGCGCGATAGTCTCTTGATCGGTCAATGTTCGGCCATGAAGCTGATAGACGTGAACATCAAGAGACACAGTCTGCAGCGACAAAGTATCCACTTCGGGACCTGCACATTCCATTATAAAGAGTTTTTCTATATGCTCCGCCAGATTATCATCAAGTATACTTAATTCGGTATTGACAGACACTTTGGCGTAGTTGTCTGTAATGTAGGAAGCCACCCATGAGCGAGCCCGATCGATACGACAGTTTGAACCGCTTTTCAGAAGGGCTTCAATATGAAGCGTATAGGTTTCAGCAATACTTTCATTCGTTGTCTGCCTCGTCATTCGAGATTCCCACCATAGTTAGATGTTTGGGAGATAAAAGGACTACAAACCAAATGGGGCCGGGGCAACAGCTGAGCAAGACGTCAAAGCATAAAAGCAAAAAAGAAGAGGTGGTATTTGACTTCGAAGCGCGGAAGGCTTACTTAACTGGCTTTGGAAAGAGAAAGCAGGAGAGGAAGAAAAACAGAATTGACCATGCAAAAGAAAGAGATAGATTGGAGAGGCTCGAAGAGAGGAAGAAGATACGAGAGGAGAGGCAACGGGCTGCATTTGAACATGCTCGTCAAGTGAAAATGGCAACAGTGAGTGTGGACTCGGCAAATTTCTTGGAAAACGAGGCGATGAATAGTTCGGAGGAGCAAACGAGTCAAGCAAACACCAAGTATGATGACAATTACCCTGAGGTTCAGACCTCAGTGCACATTACTCACGATTTTTCATTTAAGGATGACCCTTCCACCACTAAAGTTGAAAATTCTTGAAAGTTCGGCACGAATGGCAAAATGACAACATCCGCCGGCATTATCAAGGAGCCGGCTTTGCGAATCCCAAAAGACTGCAAAAAGCGTCAGTCTAAATATTCTTCATTTACATTTGACAAAAGCTCTATACCGTTGGAGGCCGCTACGCCGTGGTTTCTAACGCGCCTAATCTGCTCCGCCTCCACTCGAAAGAACACCCACATCCATCTTCTCATTACTTCGAGAACCTCCAAAATAAAGATGCCGCCCTCATATTCATACACTTCGATGAGATGTGGAGAGAGTTTCAAAGACCATGTCATTCGTAGAATGAGATCCAAGCAAATAGCGAAATAGTAAACGACCGGAGAGAAGAAGAGCGGAGATCTCAGCCGTCGATAAACGTTTGTTTTCTGTGTGGGCGCGAAGAAATTGAGGTCCCAATCATTTGCTACGTCCCAGTAAAACGAGAATATAGAATTGAAGAATGCACAAATTAGCCATATCCGAGAGATAAACGTTTGCAAATTCCTCTCCTCCGGATTCGTGTATTCATCAACAGAAAACTGGAACGAGGAGATTAGGATAACCGGAAATACGCTGGCGTATTTCAATGCATTCCATGCATGAGTAGAGTTTTGGCAACCAGTGGCAAAGTATTCAGTAAGGCATTGACGTAAACGCGCAAGAGACGGAAGACACATGATGATGGGTACTATCAAAGTACCTCCACAGGCTCGATTAGGTTGAGCGGTCGTTGGCAATCGTGTTAGAAACATACACGTTAAGATCCAGCAATCTCCCAATACTTTTGCATAAGATGTAAGCGCATCTGCAAGTAAGATATCGGCAAACCTTGTTTCCAAGTCTATGGCACCAACTGACACCCGTTGACAATACCTCCAGAACTGAAACCGGCCGTATCTGTGAAACACATCCAATGGATTTACCATGATGAGAAAGGTAGCAAAAGCGGTAAGAAGTGGGAAGACTTGCCACTCATATACATTGGAAGGATCCGCTCCGCACAGAATCCAGAAGACCAAGAGGCTCAAGGTAACAATGGCCGAGATTAAGAAACCCAGACTGTAAATCGATGCATGCAAACCTGCACTTGTGTTAAACCGTGGTTTGTAATGTAGAAGACTTGCAGTATCTATTCCATACAAAGACAAGACATGAACGTTCACGCCAAATCCCCAGATTCCAAGAAGGAATATGACAAGTATTCGATACGGGAGCGGCAGAACAAGATTCAGCCGTTCGGGAAGCTGGCCCTCGTCAGCCTCCATCCTCTCAAGGATGCGTAGGTTTCTTCAACATCTTGTAGTCAAGTGGTTGATTTGAAGACAGCGGGAAATTTGGGCTAAAAGAACAGAATTATTTAGACATTTGGTCATCTACTACAAAGTATGAATCCCTAAAACCTTCATCGACATTGAGTCAATCCTACTTGAACTGGTTCATGGGCATAAATCAGTCGTTGTGTGTCGCCTTGGCGCAAGGCACCATTTTCCCCATTATATCCCGCAAGTGCCGCGACAAAATGCAGCCCAAACTTCATCAATTTACGGTCATAACATCACCAAGCCGGTGAGGGTATGCAGCCACTGGACAGCTTGTATGCGACGTATTAAAGTGATGTCTTCGCCCTTCAGAAAATGGATCTGCAATTGACTCGACGAAAATTGAGAAGCATACAAGTCTCCGGTAGAACTCAATGACACAACATGAGTAGGAGCTTTGCTAATGCTTCGAAATACACCTAGCAGAAGCGTATTAGCACGGAATGAAGTAAAAAATTTGAGCTCTTACCTGGCATTTACCTTACAGTCTTCGCATGAGCTTCTACAAGATGGACGTATTAATGGTCTGCTGTCAATAAAATCGTCTGAAGGAGGGTCTTTTTGACTTGTTAGTCATTCAACTCTGTCGCACTGAAACGAATGCATACCCTAACAGTGCGATAAGAATACTCACAGACCTACTTTGGAATATGATGTCATCATTATAAACTACAATTTGAACACTGGCTTATTGTTATTGGCTCATCAAGAATACACTTTTAACCACCGACAGTCTAATTTGAATAGCCACAGTCGACGGGTCCGAGAGGTTGGAACACGATCTTTCATGGCCAGAAGCCACAAGAGAATAAACAATGCGTGCCATCACGTGTGATATGAGAAATGACTACCCAGTACTTGAAATTGTTGTTTAGTATTTCATTAACAAGATAAGTTAGCCTGTAATATTATTGACATCTGAACTCGTCCGTGCTCGGCTTGTTTGATCTTTATAGAGAGGCTATTAATTCCAAACTTGGCTCTTACAATGAGACCAGATATGATCTGTGGCAAAGATTCCAAACTTCGAAGTGATCCGCAAAAGAAGCAGTTGAGACCTTCTCATGGTATGCTAGTAGTTCAATTCATATCCTTGTGTAAACAATTAGTAAACCCAATGACGGACCGATAATATGAGAGTCTTATGGTGGCGTTCTTTGATGCCAAAAAGGCTATCAGCGTTGTGGCCATGGGCCATAACCCCAAATAGACACAAATCCCATCATTTCCTATTTCGGCAATTTTGCATGTGAAAACCATTTACCATATTGCATGTGATAAACATTTCACATAGCAAGTTAGTCATCTCAGGCTCTCTCTCATTCGATTAAAGCTTGTCCGTAATACTCATAGTCTTTCAAGTCAGTTAAGAGGAAAACATTGGATGCAAATGCAATGTAGTGAAGAATGGATCGATATTTGAGACTATCATTTGGGGAGGAAACGGGTAGGCATGACCTCATCCTTACTACATACTACTTCCCTTTTCCCCAATCCCATACTCTAGCACTTTACTCACGCTTTATCAGTTTTGTAATGAGCTCGCTCGCTACCACAGCCTTCTCAGTGACGAAATACGCAGCATGCCAGACAAGTCTGCTTGTCTTGCCAATTGCAATCAAAGTGACTTTTACTTCCGCTCACGTCCTTTTGATGGCCCTCAACAAGCTTACAGAGGACCCAGATGCTTCTCCAGTGGCTGTGAAGGTTTTCACAGCGAACAAGGGCTATCTTGAAAATGTAGCCAAGGACATTACAGGCTTGACCGGGAAAGTTGATCTGGAGTACAGCAAAAATACGGCAAAGGATACGGGCAACAAGATAGTAGAGTCCGACACGTTTAAGTCTATCGCACGTTCGGTGAATGGCAAGTCTAGCTAGAATTTGAAACGAAGTTGAATCTGTTAATGTACTCGTACTTAATCTTTAAGTTTTCCTAGTTCTCTTGGCGCATTGTGATTGATGACAATAAAGGCTATGAGAGTCCCATATCTTCATGTTCTTCTAATCAGTACCCAAGATAAATTCGTAAAAGAAGGAGGGCTACTAGCTTTCTCGTTTAGTTATGTAGGATATAACGAAGTCTTGTATACCACGTCCTATAGCAAGTTGTTCAAGCATTCATGCATACATCCACGTTATTGTAACACACTTACCGATGTGATCTAGTACCTTGACCGTCAAATTCTGACTATCAATCATCGTGTAAGTGCACATACTCATACATACGAACCACCAATTGCCGGAAGGCCTGCATTATAGATACTGTAACGAGAAGTGAATATCCCGCTTCATTATAAGGTACTTATTTGAAAATATTCCGGCCTGTTCTGATATTGTGTAGCTCAGCTCGAGTTACAGTGTTCATTTCGCAGTACGAATACGGTAAAACAGACTCCACACCCAAGCACTTGTAAAACATGCTGATGGACGTTTCAAATCTAGGACAAGCATACAAACATTTCTAAATCTTGGTTCTGTCCAAGTGATCTTAAACGTCTGCGATGGACACCGCGTACGGAGCTGAAGGTTTGTTTAGCTTTGCCGGTTCACCAGATATTATAAGATCAAATCAGAAGGATACTTCCTACATTCAGGAGCTCAATGAAAATATTTCCTCATTTGCCCGATTGGTACTTGGATCTAGAATAACGCATGGATACCATGATGAATTGCTATGTCTTGCAGGTCTTGCGTATTATGGGTTGCTTACGCTGCCCGACAAACGCAGCCTAGGTGAGGAGTACGTCGATATACTCCATGTGAACAGGACGGGTCTAGGTCTCACTTCTTTTCACTCCAGATTGGGAGTCGTATTGGGACTAACGCTTGGGCCATATATCATCAAAAAATCCTTGCCTTCAATCCGCCGTAGGCTGCGCCAACGGCTTGAAAGGCACAGGGTCAGTAGCCTAGAGCGGGTGCTGTTGAGTAGGGTTGATTCTGCTACAAGTACTGATATGATCTATGCAATCCATCTGATGCTCTTCTACCTAAGTGGGTCTTACTACCATATCTCTAAACGCCTCTTCGGCCTTCGTTATTTATTTGGTCATGCTATATCGACGGGGGACAAGAGCAGAAACGGTGGCTACGAGGTTCTTGGGTGGCTGCTTCTGATTCAATTCGGAGCACAAGCAATGCATAGCTTCCGAGCCGAGGGTAATGAAGACACTTCAACAAGTCATGCCAAAGGTTCATCGACATTATTCCAAATAGTGCTGGATGAACCTACGACGATGTCATTCATAAGTGACGAAACCAGGAAATGCACACTGTGTTTGAGTACCATGAAGGATCCTACAGCCGCATTGTGCGGACATTTATTTTGCTGGGTGTGTATAGAAGAATGGTGCAAGGGGAAACCGGAGTGTCCTCTCTGCCGTCGTCCTGTTTTGACACAGCACCTTCTGCCGATCCGCTAGATTACTGTATAAACATAAATAATGGGTGAGTTGCTTACAGCACTCGTACGAGTAGGATATCCTAACTTCCACGGATATAATTTGGTATGTGCACTAAAATTTCGTGCCTGCGCCAAAATTCCACGTCAAACAGCACCCACCATACAATCATGTCTGGGTTCGTCCCAATCAATCCAAAGCCTTTTCTGCAAGATCTCATTAACCAGCAAGTCGTTGTGAGATTAAAGTGGGGTCGCACTGAGTACATTGGGCTGCTGATTAGCGTTGATTCCTACATGAACGTCCAGCTGGCAAAGACGGAGGAGTTTATCGACGGGAAGTCCACAGGCACACTGGGAGAAGTAATGATTCGATGCAACAATGTATTGTGGATCTGTGGAGCAGAAAGCATAAAGTCCGAAGCGAAAATGGAGGAGGATTAATGTATGATATGTACAAAATAATGTATAAACAACCTAGCGGGGCACCAAAACGTCAGCTGAAATCTTCTCATTGGCTCGCTCCTGTGGAGAAGTAGTTTCTACAGGGCTTGCCTGATCTGCGAGCGGGGTTTGCAAGGCTCCCTGGAGATTCTTCTGCGGCCGCTTCCACTCGTCTGGGAATCGCAGACGGGTCTTCACTTTGATGTGACGGTAGTCGAGGGTGACGTCCTCAAACATGTCTTTCTCATCCTTCGCTTCCTCAATTAACGTGTCCACAAGGTCACTTAGATACCGCTTGTTTTGTGCTGGTTCTGAATAGACATCTGAGCTCATTTTTATGACGTCCGTTCGAGGATCAAATCTTGGCCCCGCTAGCAGTGCAAGCTTCCGAACCTGATCATCTGTTAGGCCTAGATCCACGGTCCGAAATTGAACGACCACTTTAGCTTCTGCGGGATGCTGTTCTCCCATGTATGTAGTATATCGAAAGCGAAGTACCTCACCAGCTTGTGGAGGCTTGTAATCCTTTGCAAACTTGGACAATCGGGGCATGTCGTACGCCATCACTCGTGCATATGCACGTATTTCTCGGTGCTGCTCCAAGTGCTGATGAGCAACTGAGCTTATGTCATCGAATTGGAATTCTGGCAGATTGTCGAGATTGGCAAAGTCGGCTTCCATATTCTCGACTCGCAGTAGCTGCCTTTTGTTGTCTCGCCACAGTGTACTGCCATTGCTGAAGGCCCTGCTTCGAGCAAGCCATATTCTCCTTGAAAAGAGTGCCGCTGAGTTCGATCCCATGAAGTCAAAGACGACAACAAAAGCGCATGAAACAAGCCGAGCATGGAAATCATATTACACGGCTCAAAGAAATACTAGTGAGATGGAATGAGAGCCTTCGTCACAGTGGGAGCCACTGTGCCCTTTGCGGCACTTGTGGACGTAATCACGTCGAAAGTATGCTTGGATAAGTTGTACGAGATTGGAGTGAGGACCCTTGTCATACAGCGAGGCAGGATGAACCTCACCATTTCCCCTCATGCGATAGAGATCACATCTTTCGAGCTGGCGCCATCCCTGCAAAAAGAGATGGCTAATGCTGACCTGATCATCTCTCACGCGGGTGCGACAGACTATTTTAGGCATACTAACCCGAATAGGATCAGGTTCAGTTATAGAGGCACTAAGGTTGAAGAAACGCACAGTTGTCGTGATCAATGCCTCCTTAATGGACAATCATCAGAAAGAGCTTGCTGAAGCACTGCAGTCTCAGCATTACTTGCTAAGTACTACACCAGAGTATGTGAAGTAGTCGTCACTGGCTAATGAAGAAATCTTGTGGAGGCAATTGGCCATTTGTATCGAATGCAATTCCGACCGTTTCCCTCACACCAGATTGGCAAGATCACGCGTATTTTGGATGAGGAAATGGGATGGTCTTAGCGATAGATCCGCCCACACTTCTGTTCATAGTAATTCTTACATTGTCATTTAGCAGACTTTCCTTTCGACGCTCCAATTGGTGTGTGTCGAGTCTATCCACCGATGTGCGTTGGCCAGCCAGGAACGCAAGAACGAGCATAATGGTGAGTTTCACAGGGTGGAGGCAATAGCTGATTCCTAGTCCACGCAATCGCCCATGCAGATCTTCGGCGATCAGGCGTCGGAGGAGAGAGGCGAGAGTGCCAGGATGTCGGCTTTTGTGGGTGCCATAGCCGTTGGTGATCTTGTCAAGTCAACGCTAGGGCCAAAGGGTATGGACAAGATCCTACAATCGGCGTCGTCTGGCGATGTCACGGTCACGAATGATGGAGCTACTATATTGAAAGCAATTGCACTTGATAATGCTGCTGCAAAAGTGCTTGTCAACATTTCCAAAGTACAGGATGATGAGATTGGTGACGGGACGACAAGTGTCTGTGTGTTGGCTGCTGAGCTTTTAAGAGAAGCAGAAAAACTCGTCAACCAAAAAATACATCCGCAGACTATCATTGATGGTTACAGGGTTGCGAGTGCAGCGGCACTGAATGCTCTAAAGCGGTCTGCCGTCGATCACGGAGCAGATAAGGAAGCCTTCAAGAAAGACCTGCTATGTATTGCTAAGACCACACTCAGCTCAAAGATCTTGTCACAAGACAAAGAGCATTTTTCCACACTTGCGGTTGATGCAGTGCTTCGTCTGAAAGGAAGCACAAATCTCGAACATATTCAAATCATCAAAAAAGTAGGAGGGAGACTATCCGATTCATACCTTGATAATGGCTTCATCTTGGACAAACGTATTGGTGTTAATCAACCCAAACGGCTTGAAAATGCAAAAATACTGGTGGCGAACACACCGATGGATACGGACAAAGTAAAGATTTTCGGAGCTCGAGTACGGGTGGAGGGTACAGCTAAGCTAGCGGAGCTGGAACGTGCAGAACGTGAGAAAATGAAAGCAAAGGTAGAAAAGATAAAAGCACACGGTATTAATTGTTTCGTCAATCGTCAGCTCATTTACAACTGGCCTGAGCAACTGTTTGCCGACGCAGGCATTGTGAGTATAGAACATGCAGATTTTGATGGCATCGAAAGATTAGCTTTGGTGACGGGCGGAGAGATTACGAGCACTTTTGACCACCCTGAGCTTGTCAAGCTTGGTCGGTGTAATTTGATTGAGGAAGTGATGATTGGAGAGGATACATTCATCAAATTTGCCGGCGTTGCAGCTGGGGAGGCGTGTACGGTTGTTCTGAGGGGAGCAAGTGAGCAGCTCCTGGATGAGGCAGAACGGTCAATTCATGACGCGCTGTCTGTTCTATCGCAAAGCGTTGGAGAGACCAGAACTGTGCTCGGAGGAGGATGCTCAGAGATGTTAATGGCAAAAGCGGTCGATAGTGCAGCACATAATGCACCTGGTAAATCCGCCCTGGCAATTGAAGCATTTGCTCGTGCATTGCAGCAACTCCCTACCATTCTTGCAGACAACGCGGGACTGGATTCTAGCGAAATGGTTGCAAACCTTCGTTCTGCTGTGTATTCTGGCATTACGACCTCAGGACTGGATCTCGAAATGGGCAAGATCGGAGATATGAATGAGCTCGGAGTGATAGAGAGCTATAAGCTGAAGAGAGCTGTCGTGTCGTCTGCTAGTGAAGCCACCGAGCTGCTATTAAGGGTGGATACGATACTGAAAGCCGCGCCTCGTAAAAGAGAACGAATGTAATTAAACGTAATTCATGTGTGGTATCTACTTCACGGCCTCAAAGCATACGCCTGTAAGCCATGATCTGACGCATATTCACAGAAGGGGTCCTGATTCAATTGTTACACAGTTTGCGTCATTTGGAGACTGGACGCTCTCGTTCACTGCTTCAGTTCTCCATCTCCGTGGACAAGCTACAACTCCACAGCCGATCACAGATGGAGTGAGGATCCTGTGTTGGAATGGTGAGGCATTTCGGTACGATGGTGAACCTGTAGCTGGCAATGATGCCCGATTTGTCTTTCACAAGCTTTCCGAGTTATCGCCGCTTGAGGTTCTCGCCAAAATCGATGGGCCATGGGCAATGGTCTATTATGATGGGACGAAAGTCATATATGGAAAGGATCGTACTGGCCGGAGAAGTCTGCTGAGGCATACAAATGGCATATGTCTTACCAGCGTGGTTCTAGAAACAGATGACAAGGAATGGCATGATATCGAGGGATTGTTCATTACAGATTTAAAGTCTACGCAACACTTCCCTTCGAGCAGTCTTGCATTCAATTTAAGCATTGAGGAAACTCATGAAGACTTTCTGGAAGACTCAAATATCTCGGCCGAGCTGTTGTCTCATCTCCAGCACGCCATAAGAATCCGTGTTTACTCCGTCCCTCTTGCTGCTCAAAGGGTTGCTGTCCTCTTCTCCGGTGGAATTGATTGTGGCGTTATTGCTCGACTAATTGATCAAGTCCTTCCAGAGGTAGAGATTGTGGACCTGGTGAATGTTGCTTTCGAGCACAAAGGCGATGGGTTTGATGTACCAGATCGGATAACTGGTCGACGAGGCTGCAATGAACTTCGTCAAGTATCCAGACGACGCTGGAATCTAATCGAAGTTAATGTTACGCACAAACAAGCTGATGCCGCCAGACCTCTTGTGCGCCAGTTAATGTATCCGAATGAATCGGTCATGGATGAATCTATTGCCTTGGCTTTCTATTTTGCAGCCGGCGGATCGTCAGCAAGAGTTTTGTTCAGCGGTCTAGGTGCTGACGAACAGCTTGGCGGGTATTCAAGGCATCAGCGTGCCCTTTCTCGTCATGGGTATGCCGCTTTGGCCGCCGAAATTGCTCTGGATGTTGACCGAATAGGATTAAGAAACCTGGGGAGAGACGATCGTGTCATATCCGCCCATGGAAAAGAAGTGAGATATCCGTATTTGGACGAGCAAGTTATGGGATTTCTAGCGTCACTCCCAGTGCATCAGAAAACGGGTCGGATGGGGAAAGAACTGCTAAGGTGTCTTGCAAAAGACCTTGGACTGGATCTCATGTCGCGCGAGAAGAAGCGAGCCATACAATTCGGTTCACGGACTGCATCGTACCAAGCGATGAGCAAGCACTAGATTGTAGAGGAAGCCCAGTGATGACCATAGATACTTTTCAGCTACCCTGATACGATCGTGGGAAGCTATGTAATGCAAAGGCAAGTCTGAGGGCACGTCAGTATACACCTAATTATTGTACACGAAAAATCTCTCGTAGAATCATAATTGATTGGTGTTGAAGCTGCTCAGTCGAGGCAACCAGGGCAATCCACGGCATCATCCGAGACATGACGCGCAGAGTGAAGGCAATCGCAACAGGTGTTATAGTGATTGTGATATGTTTATTGTGGTTCGGAAGCAGTTCAGGCAGCGATGTTGTGGCCACGTCGCATGAGGAGGACATGCTCGAAAGCCAAAGGGAGGAGCTCAATCAATGGAAGAGTGATCCTAATGATCCCACAACATTAGACAAACAGCCCATTGAGGTCGAGCCTATTACTGTTGCTGTAGATAAACTCATGGAGTCAGCTGGCATGGTAGTGTTTAGCAAATCTTACTGCCCCTACTCAAAGGCAGCGAAGCAACTTCTCTTTGAGCAATACAAGATCACTCCGGAACCCAAAGTCATCGAACTCGATATCCATGCACGTGGCTCAGAAGTGCAGAAGGAGCTTAAAGCAAGGACAGGACGCTCGACTGTGCCGAATATAATAGTGTCTGGCACGAGTATTGGAGGTGCTGATGAACTTGGGGAGCTAGCAGAGTCCGGTCGTTTGGAACAAAGGATCAAGTCTTTAAATTCTAAGTTACGGATTGAGAAGATGAAAGAACCCTCATGATGCCCTTG